>Ga0302155_10000250_pt1 | contig 44442 bp, 40 predicted proteins | sample I_Bog_N3_1_FD_193508 | JGI IMG/M metagenome (GOLD analysis project Ga0302155, IMG submission 193508) | Peat permafrost microbial communities from Stordalen Mire near Abisko, Sweden - I_Bog_N3_1 | ecosystem: Environmental > Terrestrial > Soil > Wetlands > Peat | place: Sweden: Abisko, Stordalen...
AATCAACCACAGCGCCCGGCTCCAGGCCGCGCAGCGATTGGTTGAAATACATCAGCACCGGTTGCGCCCTGCCATCGGGTTCTTTCATGGCGGCGTTCTCATCTTCGGCCAGACGGAAGCTGGTATTTTCACGTGCTGCGCTGGCATTCTCGAGATCGTCCAGCGGTTTGAAGGCAATACCGCCCAGAATCACCGTGGCCAAGGATTGGGTCTGCAGCTTGAAGCCACTGGCATTGATCTGCATGTCGAAACCACTGGCGTGCCAAAACCGTGAATTGATGCTGACGAATTTATCATACGGTGCATTGACAAAAATACGCAGTGTCACGCCCTTGCCATCCTGATCAAGATCGTAAGCGGCGACTTGGCCGATCTGGATACGCCGATAAAACACGGGGGAACCGATGTCGAGCGAACCGAGATCTGCAGCATGCAGCACGAATTGTTTGCCGGAGGTGTCGCGTGTAATGATGGGCGGTTGCTCGAGACCTGCGAAATCCCTTTTGGTGTCTTCGGACTTGCCAGCGTCAGCCCCAATGTAAGCGCCAGAAAGCAAGGTATTGAGTCCGGAAATACCAGACGCCGCTACACGCGGGCGCACTACCCAGAAGCGCGCATCGTCGGCGGTAAAACTTTCCGCTTCCTTGGTCAGTTGCACCGTGGTCACCACATGGGAGCGATCCTTGCTCAGCTTGATCGCCTGTACCAGACCAATATCGACGTCCTTGTACTTGACCTTGGTCTTGCCAGCTTCGAGCCCCTCGGCAGAAATGAAAGTAATCGTAATGATCGGGCCGCGCTCCAGGATGATCTTGACCACCAAGGTCAAGCCAATGACGGCGGCAACAATTGGAATGAGCCAGACCAGAGATGGCAGCCAGTTACGCTGCACTTGCCGTTTTGGTTCGGGTGGTTTCGGCTGCGGCGCAGTCGGTTCGCTTGCTTCAGTCATTGCTATCCTTGTCTTGTTGCACTGCCGGATGTTCATCGTCCACGGCGTCAGCACCGTCCTCTGTATCCTCATCCCAGATCAGGCGTGGATCGAAGCTCAGCGATGCCAGCATGGTCAATACCACCACTGCACCAAATGCCGCTACGCCTACGCCAGCGTTGATCTTGGCGAATCCTTCAATCTGCACTAGCCCAGCCAGCAGCGCCACCACAAATACATCGAGCATAGACCAGCGTCCAATGGCTTCCACCAGCCGATACAACTTGGCGCGTTGCAAGCGCTGCCAGCTGCTGCGTCGGCCTGCACTGACCGTAAGCAGAATCAGCGACACCAGCTTGAACAGCGGCACCAGAAAGCTGGCAACAAACACTACCACGGCCAGCTCCCACGAGCCGGACGTCCAGAAATAGATAATGCCGCTCATGATCGTGTCCTGCTGCACGTCGAGCAAGGTCGAAGTCACCATCACCGGCAACAGATTGGCCGGAATGTACATGATGCAGGCGGCAATCAGAAACGCCCAGGTACGCGTGAGACTATCAGTCTTGCGTTGCCGCAAACGACCATGGCAAACCGTGCACTGAGCATTTTCAGCCGCACCTTCCCAGACTGTGCCGCAATGATGGCAACCATGGAGATTACATTGCTGCGCACTGAGCAGGTTCGGCGATGCCGCACTATCCAGAGAATCGGTGCCCGGCTGATCTGCGGCAACGTGGGTCGCGACCATCATGGCAAGGACTCCTGGTCCTGAGAGGCCGAGGCTGCCGGTGCAATCACCAGCAAACGCCACAGATAACGCGGATTGAACGACACCACGGCAGTGAGCAAAATGGTCAAGGCAGCAAAGGCCCACAAGGCCATACCGGGCAATACATCGGCAATGTGCGATAGCTTCACCAACGCCACCAACACGCCCAGCAGGAAGACTTCCACCATGCCCCAAGGGCGCACCGCATGCATCAGGCGCAACAGGACCTTGGTGCCGAGACGCGGCATGGCACGCGTAGATGGCAGCAGCAGATAGAACAAAATCAACAACTGCACCAGTGGAAACAAAATGGTCGTAGCCAGCACCAATAGCGCGACCAACGACATGCCTTCGGCATTGAGCGCTAGCACGGCACCTAGCAAAGTGGTCTGACTGCTGAGTCCTTGCAGTTCGATTTCGACAATGGGAAAACTATTGGCAATCACAAACATGATCAGGCTGGCGACCGTAAGCGGTAGCAAACGCTCATGACGGCTGCCATTATGACGTTCCAGCTCGGCGTCACAACGCAGGCAACGGGCGATTTCCGCACGCCCAAGCAGCGGCTTGCGATGCACTGCATCACACTCTTCGCATACGATCAGGTCCGGACGTTCATGCATGTGTTGACTCATCAAAATAAATTGCAAAAAAATACCGCAAAGTATGGTCTCTATGTATCTACGCCAACGGCTATGTTGACATAGTGCACTGGCTGCGATTCTAACAACAATTAGAGATATTATCGGCCTGCATCTAGATAAAGCTTGACAATTACCGCACCAATCTTCTAAAGTGGCCCAATGAACTCCGCACCACAATTCTCCTCGACACTATTGACCAGCGCCAGCGCCCTGCTAGCGTTGCTACTAGTGACGCTACTACCAGCTTCGCGCTAATCCTGTTTTCCCCGTCGTTGTTGCAATTTCCCGCTGACGTTGATCTGAAAGTTTTATCCTCAGAACCGCAGCACACATAAAAGTCATACCGTTTTTCTGAAAAGCCGCCCATGCATTTCAAAGCCATCATCGCATCCCTGATTTCCGGCGAATTTGTCGCCGCGATGATCTTTGCCCGGGCGCTGGCGCTACTACCGCTACCGATCGGTTGACCGGCCTTGCGTAAGTGGCAGCCGGACAGCCTGTGAGCCACCTGATTTCGTATTTCATCATTCATTGCAGTGACCAATTAAAGAGGTTTCATCATGATGTTAAGCAACCCGGCAGCAAAATACCGCGCGTTCCCAACGATTGCTTTGGCCGATCGCACCTGGCCGAATCAATTCATCTCCAAACCGCCAATCTGGATGAGCACCGACCTGCGCGATGGTAACCAGGCCTTGATCGAACCGATGAGCCCGGAGCGCAAATTGCGCTTCTTTGAAATGTTGCTGCAAATCGGCTTGAAGGAAATCGAAGTCGGCTTCCCTTCCGCATCGCAAACCGATTTCGATTTCGTGCGTAAGCTGATAGTGGAAAACCGCATCCCTGATGACGTCACCATCATCGTTCTGACGCAGTCGCGTGACGAGCTGATCCGGCGCACCGTTGAATCCTTGCACGGCGCCAAGCAAGCCATCGTGCATTTGTACAATTCGGTCGCACCAGCGTTCCGCAAGATCGTCTTCAACATGAGCCGCGACGAGATCAAGGAAATCGCCGTCTCCGGCACCCGTCTGGTCAAGGAACTGACTGACGCCCTTCCAGAAACGCAATGGGGTTATGAATATTCGCCAGAATCCTTCAGCACTACCGAACTGGATTTTTCGCTGGAAATCTGTGATGCCGTCTGTGCTACCTGGGGTGCCACACCAGAGAGCAAGGTCATCCTGAACCTCCCATCGACAGTCGAATGCAGCACTCCCAACGTCTACGCCGATCAGATCGAATGGATGCACCGCAATCTGAAATACCGCCCATCGACCATCATTTCGGTTCACCCGCACAATGACCGCGGCACCGCCGTTGCTTCTGCCGAACTGGCCGTCATGGCCGGTGCCGAGCGCGTCGAAGGTTGCCTGTTCGGCAATGGCGAACGCACCGGCAACGTTGACCTGGTCACGCTGGCCTTGAATCTGTACACCCAGGGCGTCAATCCAGGCTTGGATTTCTCTGACATCGACACCGTGCGCCAATGCGTCGAGGAGTGTAATCAGATCCCGGTGCACCCACGTCATCCTTACGTTGGCGATCTGGTCTTTACCGCCTTCTCCGGCTCGCACCAGGACGCCATCAAGAAGGGTTTTGCCAAACAACAACCGGACGCTCTCTGGGAAGTGCCTTACTTGCCGATCGATCCGGCCGATCTGGGCCGTAGCTACGATGCCGTGATCCGCGTCAACAGCCAGTCTGGCAAAGGCGGCATGGCCTACCTGCTGGAACAAGAATACGGTCTGGCCTTGCCGCGCCGTCTGCAAATCGAATTCAGCCGCGCCATCCAGCGTGAAGCAGATGCCACCGGCAAGGAAATCGTTGCCACCGACATCTACACCATCTTCAAGACCGAATATCTGGATCGCAACGCGCCGTATGTCTATCGTGCTCACCGTATGGCCGAAGACTCTTCGCACCAGGAATCAATCAAGATCGAAATCGACATCGAACGCGATGGTCAAACCAACACGCTGCGCGGCACCGGCAACGGCCCCATTGACGCCTTTATCAATGCTCTCGGCCTGGATATCAAACTGATGGACTTCCATGAGCATGCCATCGGCGCCGGCGCCAATGCACAGGCAGCCAGCTATATTGAATTACGTCTGAACGAAGCACCGACTGGTTTCGGCGTGGGCATCGACGCCAACATTGTTACCGCTTCCTTCAAAGCAGTATTAAGCGCCATCAATCGTCAGATTGCGATTGACCAGAGCGCCAACCAGACAACTGAGCCAAAAGCCAAAGCTGCCTGATTGTGTAGACCATAAAAAAGCCGCCGATTTATCCAATCGGCGGCTTTTTTGCGGGTGAAGCAATCAGAGTAAGCCTAGACTAAAAAATGCTCTTTACTGCCACCTTGCCGTACCTCATTTCGCTAGCGCTTCATTTTCTTATGTGTGAGCAACATCGATTAATGTACCAAACAATCTTGCGCGTCCGTGGGAATTGAACAGCGCCATTTCAGCGCTTTCAAGCGCGGCACAATCGTTGACGTAATCATGCAACACTCGGGTGGGATTAACTGCTGAATCTTGCGCTATTTTTTCCATCGCCAGAGCAACAAAAACTCCGCAGGCATTTGGTGCATGTTCCTGAAGATTTTCTTCGATATAGGCGATGCGCTGATCAGCGCTTCCACAAGCCTGCGACAGTTCCGACAAATAGTTTTTTTGAGCATCATCCAGACTTTCAACACTGCTGAACACGAAAGCAGACTTCTCATCGCCATCTGTTGAATGCATGCCAAACAAAACCCAGTGTTCTCTGAGCAAGAGAGCAATAGCCGTCACGGACGATGATCGGGCATCCGCATTGGTCAAGTTGATCAACGCTGTCAGCAATGCATCATTGATACTGTTATTCTGAACAGCTTCATCAGAGATGCGCATCGCATCAAGGAAGTACGCATGATGCCCTTCCACATTTAATTGTTTGGCAACGGCATCTAACTCCGCACTCGTGACAAGTCGGTTGCCCTCAAAAAGTGATGTATCCACTTCGTGGTCATCGATATACGAACCAAAGACCGGCTCTTGTCTGTTTATTTCATCGACGATCATACTGCGCAGCTCAGATTCGTCTGTCGCCTCGAAACCAGCCATCATAAGAATCTTCGCCGGAATGGACCAGCGATCATCCGGTGCTTTTCCTGCATTTCTACGAAAAACGATTTCACATAGCCGCAAACTGTCTTTACCAAGCTGACGGGAAAGGACAGGACTCGCGTTTTCTTTTCCTGTATATAAAGAGAAAAGAAATGCGCTGGCCTTTCTCCCTGTTTCGCTAGCCTCACATGCCAAGGTAAATAAATATTCGATGGAGTAGGTGTGATTGTCTCTTGCTGCTTGTTTTAGGTCATCGAACCAATATTGATCCGGCTTCCTGTCAGACTCAGGCGTGACTACGTGAAGCCAGGATAGAGCAGCTGAAGCAGTTGATATAGATGGTGTTCCCATAGTGCTATCCCTTTGATTTTGATTGTAATCAAACGTCAGCTTGACAGGTCGAGCACCATTGCACTTTCAACAAATGTACTTCCAGTGTTTCTAACTCCAGACATTGCCTCATTATATGGAGCAATCCTCTGCGGCCATCCTCTTGTTTCGGACGCAATATGGCTAAATTTTCACAGAAAAAGGTTCTGCCTGCGAAACCGAAACACCATGCATTAACATGATCGCGCCAGCCGAATACCACTGTATTGCCAACAAGCCGTGGCCGGAAAAAAATTACGGTAACTGGCGCGCGCATGGCCCTCTGGGGTCGCGCCAGAGGAGCCGCGCAAGACGTATTGATTGACCATGAATTTACCGTTGTACTCGCCAACCGCCCCCGGTGGAATAGCATAGCCGGGATAGGCTGCGTAACTGCTCGACGTCCATTGCCAGGCACTGCCGAACCATTGCGTGCTTTGGTGACCGACACTGCGCATGGCATGCTCCCATTCGGCTTCAGTCGGCAAACGCGCACCGGCCCAACGTGCATAGGCGTCGGCTTCAAAATACGATACATGCAATACCGGCGCATGCAGATCCAACGGCAACATGCCGTGCAAAGTGAACTCTTGCCAGTCACCTGCCGCATCTCGTTGCCAATAGGCGGGATGCGACATGTCATTGCCGCACAACCAATCCCAGCCGGCTGACAGCCAATACGCTGCATTGGTGTAACCGCCCTGCTCCACAAACATCAGGTAGTCGCCATTGCTGACCAGTCTGGTCGCAATGGCAAACGGTTCCAGGAACTGTCGGTGTAAGGGCAATTCATTGTCAAAACAAAATGTGCCGTCGAGCGCGCTGCGGTAGCCGATTTCCGCGATACCGGCATCGAAGCGATGCCATGTCAATTCGCTGTGCACCGGCATGACTCTGAGGCCGCCCGGCAAATAGGCCGGTTTGAGTGGATTACACGACAACAGATGCTTAAGGTCAGTCAGCATCAGTTCCTGATGCTGCTGTTCATGCTGCATGCCCAGCGTCAGCAAGACCAAACAATCGGCATCAGCTTGTTCAGCCTGCAGTAGTACCAGCATGCGCGCATCGACATCGGCACGATAGGCATGAATGTCGGCCAGGCCAGGCCGCGTGAGCAAGCCGCGCTGGGCACGCGGATGGCGCTCGCCCACGCCTTCGTAATACGAATTGAACAAGACCCGGAAAGCCGGATGAAAGGGTTTGAAATGGACTTCGTAGCGAGCCAGGATGAAAGTTTCAAAAAACCAGCTGGTGTGGGCTAAATGCCATTTGACCGGACTGGCGTCGGGCATCGACTGCGCCGTGCAATCTTCATCCGACAAGGGAGCTGCCAGGATCATCGAATATTCGCGCAAGCGCAAAAAATCATCCGCGATGGTCTGATTGGAAGCGGGCACTAACTGTGCTGCGATGCTTGTGGTGTGCATGCTTTACGTCCTTGGAGGTAAGCGATTACAGTGGCCGCGCGTAGCACAGCATGAACCATTGATGCGGATCGAACCACATCTTACTGTGTCCAAAACCGGCCTGACGCAACAATTCATCAAACCCGTCAGGAGTGAATTTGTAACTGCTTTCGGTGTGAATACGTTCACCCTGGCGGAACTGCCGCCGTCCCCCATCGCCCCAGCGCACAGTCACATCGCGGCATGCTTCCAGATGCATTTCCACCCGCGTACAGGCGGCATTATAAAAACCGCGATGACGCCAATCGGCCAGCACGAAGTCACTGCCCAGCAAACGATTGACATGCAACAACACATTACGGTTGAATGCAGCCGTCACACCTAGTGCATCGTCGTAGGCGGCGTCCAACAAGGCGGGCTCCTTGACCAGATCGACGCCGATCAACAGACCACCACTTTGTCCCAGCAGCAAACCGTGTCGTAGACGACGCAGAAATTGCAGAGCCTGCTCAGGGGAAAAATTGCCCAGCGACGACCCCGGATAAAAAAACAAGCGCTGATCGCGCTCGACACTGGCTGGCAAATGTAATGAAGAAGAAAAGTCCATTGCCACCTCCTGCATAGGAATGGCTGGAAATTTCTGCCGCAAACCAGCCACTGCTTCGCGCAGGAATTCGGTAGAAATATCCACCGGCACATACTGTCGTGGTTTGAGCAAAGGAAACAGGCGCGCAGCCTTGGCACAATTGCCAGCGCCAAGATCAATCAGGGTCGTGCCCTGACCGACGGTGGCGGCGATGTCAGCGGCATGGTGTTTGAAAATGCCAGCCTCGGTACGGGTCGGATAATACTCATCGAGTTCGCAAATGGACTCAAATAATCTGGAACCGAGCGGGTCATAAAAATACTTAGGGGAAATACTGGCCGTTGCGGCGCTCAGTCCTTCTGCCAATTCGGCGCGTATAGACCAATCGGCACGGGTGGCCGCCGATGCGTCATCCTGTATGTCATGCAACAAGCGTTGAGCCAATTTGCTCTCCTTTGTTGAAACAGCGAAAAAAACCGCAGACAAAAAAATCGAGACCATGTAATCGGCCTAGCGGCGATGCTTGTACTACACTAGAGCGCGTTCGAGGGCAGCTCCTCTGACCATAGTCGGTTATTGTTATGCATTTTAGCCACTTGCAATCAGCAATGTGGCGCGCATCTTCCTGAAATTGGAGCGACTGCCAATAAAGTTGCTTCCTCAACATCACAACCATTGCCAACATGCCATCCAGTATCAAACCAGAACCTGCCAAAGGCAGCATCAAAACCCTGCTCGGCCTGTTTCCTTTTTTGCAACCCTACAAACGCCAGTTTCTACTGGCTGCTCTGGCACTGATCACGGCGGCGACCGCCACGCTGGCAATTCCCTATGCCTTCCGGCAAATGATCGATCTGGGCTTCGGCAGCAGCGGTATTGGTGCAGGCGATGGCAATAAGAGCACTTTGCACATTGACCTGTACTTTCTCGGATTGTTCGCGGTTGCCTGTGTTTTGGGAGTCGCTACGGCCGCGCGGTTCTATATGGTGTCCTGGCTCGGTGAACGGGTTACCGCCGACTTGCGCAGTGCCGTCTATGCGCATGTGGTCACCCAGAGTCCTCAATTTTTTGAAACCACCAAAACCGGCGAAGTCCTGTCGCGCCTGACTACCGACACCACGTTAATCCAGACACTGGTCGGTACCAGCATCTCGATGGCGCTGCGTAATGTATTGCTGTTTGCCGGTGCGTTGGTGATGTTGTTTGTCACTAGCGTCAAACTCTCGGCCATCATCATCGTCATGTTAGCGGCAGTGGTGCTGCCTATCGTTTTTTACGGCCGTCGCGTGCGCAAGCTTTCCCGTGAATCGCAGGACCGTGTTGCCGACGCGTCGGCCTTGGCTGGCGAAATTCTCAACGCCATGCCGACGGTGCAAGCCTTTACGCATGAAGAGATTGAGGCCAAACGTTTTGGCAACTCGGTAGAACGTGCCTTCCACACCGCCATGCAACGCATTCGCGCGCGTTCGGCGCTGACCATGATGGCCATCTTGCTGGTATTCGGCGCCATCGTGTTTGTCCTGTGGCTGGGTGCGCATGCCGTGGTGCAAGGGCGCATGAGCGGCGGCGAGCTCGGCCAGTTCATTCTGTATGCTGCACTGGTGGCAGGCTCGGTCGGTGCCCTCTCGGAAGTGCTGGGCGATGCGCAACGTGCGGCCGGTGCCACCGATCGTTTGCTGGAACTGCTGGCAGCTAAGTCGCCCGTGCAATCAGTACTGCTGCCAACATCACTGCCGCCGCGCACGGCTAGTGGCGCCGCGCTGCAACTGGACGACATCGTATTCCATTACCCCTCGCGACCTGACAGTAATGCGCTGTTGCATTTGTCGCTGACGATCCAGCCTGGAGAAACCATTGCCGTGGTGGGACCGTCGGGCGCCGGCAAGACCACCTTGTTCCAACTGCTGTTGCGCTTCTATGATCCGCAACATGGCGTCATCCGACTCGATGGTGTGGACATCCGTGATCTGAATCTGCAGGTGCTGCGCAACGCCATTGGCATCGTCCCCCAAGATACCGTGATTTTCTCTGAAAATGCATTGGAAAATATCCGCTTCGGCCGCGCCGATGCCAGTGACGAAGAAGTCATCGCCGCCGCCAAAATGGCTGCTGCACATGAATTCATTGAGCGCTTGCCACAGGGCTATCACTCCTTCCTTGGAGAACGCGGTGTACGTCTGTCAGGCGGACAGCGTCAGCGCATTGCGATTGCCCGCGCACTACTCAAAAATCCACCACTGCTGTTACTGGACGAAGCCACCAGCGCGCTCGATGCGGAGTCTGAACGACTGGTGCAAAGCGCGCTGGAAGCGGCCATGATCGGACGCACCACATTGGTCATCGCGCACCGTCTGGCGACCGTTCAGCGTGCCGACCGTATTATCGTGGTGGAACATGGCCGTATTGTTGAAACCGGAACGCATACCTCACTGGTCGCCGCCAATGGCTTGTATGCCGGATTAGCAGCGCTGCAATTCAATGCGGAGTAAATGTGGGCCTGCCAGTACGCGAAATCAAAAAATAAAATAGACTGCATTTTTTTCGAACAGGTTTATCGGGAGTTTCCAATGAGCAGCAAACTTTTTTCTCCGTTGAAGTTACGCGAACTGACCCTGCCTAACCGTATCGCCGTCTCCCCTATGTGCCAATACTCGGCACAGGATGGTTTCATTAACGACTGGCATCTGGTACATCTGGGCGGTCGCGCCGTCGGCGGTGCTGGCTTGGTCATCATGGAAGCTGCCGCTGTACTGGCCGCAGGCAGGATCACACCGCAAGACGTCGGCATCTGGCAAGATGCCCATATCGAACCCTTGCGTCGGCTCACCCGCTTTATCGAAGCACAAGGTTCCTTTGCCGGCATCCAGCTGGCGCATGCCGGCCGCAAAGCCAGCGTTTATCGGCCATGGGCGGACAAAGCCGGCAGTATTCCAGCAGCCGAAGGCGGTTGGAATACCGTAGGTCCCTCGGCACTGGCGTTTGACGCATCATTTAAGGCCCCGGCAGCAATGAGCGTGCAAGATATTGCACTCCATGTGCAAGCCTTCGCTGATGCTGCGCAGCGTGCATTGCAAGCGGGTTTCAAGGTGGTCGAAGTACATGCCGCACACGGCTATCTGGTCCATCAATTCCTCTCGCCGCTGAGTAATGTGCGTACCGATCAATACGGCGGCAGCTTTGAAAACCGCACCCGTTTACTGCTCGAAATCGTCGCCGCCGTGCGCCATGTCTGGCCAGCCACATTACCGCTGTTCGTACGGATATCGGCCACCGACTGGACCGAGGGCGGCTGGAGCGTCGACGAGACGGTTGCCGTGTCGCGCCAGTTGAGCGCACTGGGCGTGGATCTGGTTGACGTCTCCAGTGGCGGCAATGTCGCCACTGCCGTGATTCCAACCGGCCCTGGTTATCAGACTGCATTCGCGGCACGCGTCAAACACGAGGCACGCATCGCCACTGGTTCGGTCGGCATGATCACTGACGCCATCCAGGCAGAACACGTCTTGCGCACCGAACAGGCCGATCTGGTCTTGCTGGCGCGGGAACTGTTGCGCGATCCTTACTGGCCGCTGCATGCCGCCGACGAACTCAAAGAAAACGTCGCCTGGCCACCGCAATATGTGCGTGCGGCTTCCAGCAAGACGCCGCTGCGCGGCGATGTCGATTACAGCGACCTGGAATAAAGCATTGCTCTACACATCTCCCTTCAATCCGTAACACTTAGAGGTAGCCATCATGTACAAAGACGTTCAACTTTTCATCAACGGCCGCTGGACTGCCAGCGTATCGGAACGCACCATCGCCGTGGTCAATCCGGCCACCGAAGAAGTCATCGGCCACATCGCCCATGCCAACAAACAGGATCTGGACGCAGCATTGGCAGCGGCCCAAAAAGGCTTTGACACCTGGCGCAATACGTCCGCCTTCGAACGCTCCAAGCTCATGCGCCGCGCCGCCAATATCCTGCGCGAACGCGCCGATGAAATCGCCCAACTGATGACATTGGAACAAGGCAAACCATTGGCAGAAGCGCGCATGGAAACCCTGGGTGCGGCTGACACCATTGACTGGTTCGCCGAAGAAGCGCGCCGCAGCTATGGTCGCCTGGTGCCGTCACGGGTAGCCGGTGCCTATCAGATGGTGATCAAGGAACCAGTCGGTCCGGTGGCGGCATTCACACCGTGGAATTTCCCCCTCAATCAAGTGGTGCGCAAGCTCTCGGCTGCGCTGGCGGCAGGCTGCTCCATCATCGTCAAGGCCCCCGAAGAAACCCCGGCGTCTCCGGCTGAACTGATTCGTGCCTTTGCCGACGCAGGCATTCCGGAAGGCGTGGTCAATCTGGTCTATGGCGTGCCGTCGGAAATTTCGGAATATCTGATTGCGCATCCGATCATCAAGAAAATTTCCTTCACCGGTTCTACTCCAGTCGGCAAACAACTGGCGGCACTGGCCGGTCAATATATGAAACGCGCCACGATGGAACTGGGCGGTCATGCTCCTGCCATCGTGTTCGACGATGCTGACATCGATGCCGCAGCCAAGCAACTGGCCACGGCCAAGTTCCGTAACGCCGGTCAAGTATGTGTGGCACCGACCCGCTTCCTGGTGCAAAAGAAGGTTTTTGATGCCTTCGTTGACAAATTCATCACTGTCGCCAGCCAACTCAAGGTCGGCGACGGCAGCGTGGCCGGTACCACCATGGGGCCGGTAGCCAACAAACGTCGTATCCCGGCATTGGAGGCCTTGATTACCGACGCTGTTGATCAAGGTGCGCAACTGCGCCTGGGTGGCAAGCGCATTGGCAGCAAGGGTTATTTCTTTGAACCGACCGTATTGACCAACGTGCCATTGTCAGCGCGCGCCATGAACGAAGAACCATTCGGTCCGCTGGCGCTGATCAATAGCTTCGACACGCTCGACGAAGTGATCAACGAAGCCAATCGTTTGCCGTTCGGCCTGGCTGCCTATGCCTACGCCAGATCGGCCCACACCAAGCATGCACTGGCCAGTCGCGTCGAAAGCGGTATGCTAACCATGAACCATCTGGGACTGGCATTACCGGAAGTGCCGTTCGGTGGCATCAAAGATAGTGGTTACGGCTCCGAAGGCGGCAGCGAGGCAATTGAAGCCTATCTCAATACCAAGTTCGTCTCGCAGCTAGATATCTAAGCACGTAAAAAAGGCCCACTCTTGAACGAGTGGGCCAAACGGACGTCAAGACTAGAGATGCGCCGACACGCACTATGCCGGCAATTTACAGCAGGTATGACTTAAAACGAATGGCTCACACCGGAATAAAAGGCGTTCTGGTTCACGCCTGCGCCACTGGTTCCGGTTTCGACTGCGAAACTGGTCAGTGCACTATTGCGCACGGTGCCGATGCTGGCATACAAGGTGGTACGTTTGGACAGGCTGTAATTGGCACCCAGCATGAACAGGTTGGCACTGCCGCTATTCTGATTGAGCGAGACGTGATAAGCCCCTCCGATGAGCGTCAGTTGCGCATTCAACTGGTAGTTCGCACCTAGCCAGAACTGATTGGCCTTGTTCGGATTACCCTTACTGGCCACGAGTGCCGGTGCCGACAGGTTTTGATAACCGGCAAACAGTTTAAGCTTATCCAATGTCACCGTACCGCCCAGGGTCAACTCCTTGGAGTACTGGAACAAGGAAGAATACTGGCCGTTAGCGTCATTAGCGTAGTCATACATCGCTCGCAATTCATAATTGGCTTGCACATAAGCCAAAGAAATACCGCCGGTACTGCTAGCTTTGGTCGATCCCGCCACTTCCCCCGCACCGTACACCGCTTGCACAGTGAAACCACCCATATTCGGCGTCATGTAGTCGATACCATTGCTATAGGTTGGCCAGTTGCGCCCCTTCACCAGCGTTGCCGTGCCCATGGCCTGCTGACCACCCGGGTCCAGATTCCAGACTACGTCACTAGGCAAGGTCAAATCGCGACCCAGCTTCAATGTGCCCAGGCCGCCATCGAGACCAACCAAAGAGCGACGCGTCCACAGACCTGAGCCGCCATTGACAACACCAGTACTGCCATCAAAACCATTTTCCAAAACGAATAATGCTTTCAGGCCGCCACCCAGATCTTCCGTCCCCTTGAAGCCGAACATACTGGTACCCCAGACATTGCCATCGACCGCCCATTTGCTACCCACGGCATTGCCGCTGCCGGTCAACTGATTGCTTTGATAATTGAGGCCATCAACCACGCGGCCATAAATGGTCACGTCGCTTTGTGCCTGCGCTTGCGCAGTGAAAGCACCGGCGAGAATCATGGCAAGTGCCAGTGGTTTGCCCAGACGGGCGATGTTTAAAGCTGGTTTATGCATTTCGTCTCCTAAGTAAAAATGTGGTCTCAGCCACTGCGTTCCGAGTCTGAAGCGACCCGAATTTCTTGAGATTGCGCTCACATCTACGTGTATTAACGCCTTCTTTTTTGGTTCATAAGGCCTTTCACTTACCCGCTTCATCAATGTAACTGGGTACGAAGCTGGGGCCATATAATTAATAAATGCACTTGATTTATTAATTTACAGGGAATATATTCCGAATCGAGATCGCGGTAAAGCGTTTAACAATGCAAATACGAATATTTCTAAGCATTGCTAAATGTTGCTCTCACGAGCATCGACGATCTCGCCATCTTTCACCGGAGGAGACCCCACATGAAGTTAAGAAACTGCATCGCATTAGCCATATTGACTACAGCTGCCGGCATGGTCGCAGCGGCAGATCAGAGCATCGTCGGCCTGATTACCAAGACCGACACCAATCCCTTTTTCGTCAAAATGAAGGAAGGTGCGCAGGAAGCCGCCAGGGTTCATGGCGTCAAATTACTCACTGCGGCCGGAAAATCCGATGGCGACAATAGTGGTCAGGTGACGGCCATTGAAAACATGATCGCGGCAGGCGCAAAAACCATCCTGATTACGCCTAGCGATTCGAAAGCTATTGTTCCCGCACTCAAAAAGGCACGCGCACAAGGTGTGATGGTCATTGCCCTAGATAGCCCGACTGATCCGCAAGATGCGGTCGATGCGCTCTTTGCCACCGACAATACCAAGGCCGGTATGCTCATCGGTCAATATGCCAAGGCGGTCTTTGGCGGCAAACCCATGAAGATTGCCATGCTCGACCTGTTTCCCGGCCATCCGGTCGGCATTGCACGTCATGATGGCTTCCTTCAAGGTGCTGGAGTCGCCAAAGGCGATGCGGCCATTGTCTGCATGCAAGATAGCTTCGGCGATCAGGCCAAGGGACAGACTGCCATGGAAAACTGCCTGCAGAAAAATCCTGACATCAATCTGGTCTACACCATTAACGAGCCCGCTGCCGCTGGTGCATATAAGGCACTCAAGGCTGCTGGCAAAGAAAAAAATGTCATGATCGTCTCCGTCGATGGCGGTTGCGAAGGCGTACGCAATGTGAAGGCCGGAATGATTGCGGCAACCGCTCAGCAATATCCGCTGAAAATGGCCGCGCTTGGTGTTGACGCAGGTGTCACCTATGCCAAATCCGGTAAAAAGGTGAGCGGTTACGTCGATACTGGAGTCACCCTGATCACCGATCAAGCACAAAAAAATATCGATAGCAAAGATACCAAGTTCGGCTTGGATGCATGTTGGGGCAAGAAATAAGTTGCCACTGGGCTGATGCCTCAAGCATCAGCCCGCTGCCCACCCTATCTTGATTCCACCACGAGACAAATTCATGAAACATCATCTACATCGTCTGCCCTCGCTTGCATCGCTGGGACCTTGCATTGCATTGCTTGTGGCCGGATCTTTTTTTGCAACGCAATCCGAGCATTTTCTCAGTGGACAAAATTTTTCACTGATTCTGCAGCAAGTCATGGTGGTTGGCGTGATCGCCATCGGCCAGACCTTGATTATCTTGACAGCAGGTATCGACCTCTCCTGCGGCATGGCGATGGCACTGGGTTCGATTGTGATCACCAAGTTCGCCGTCGACTTCGGCTTGCATCCTTATCTTGCCGTGGTCTGCGGTTTGCTCGTCTGCACCTTGATCGGCATGCTCAATGGTGCCTTGGTCACCAAGATAAAATTACCGCCGTTCATCGTCACGCTGGGCACAATGAACATTGTGTTTGCCATTACACAACTCTATTCCGGCGCCCAAACCGTGACCGACCTGCCGGACGCCTTGCAGTTTTTCGGCAATACCTTCCGGCTAGGCCAGACCAGCATCACCTATGGCACGTTATTGATGCTGGCATTGTACCTATTGATATGGTTCTTCCTTCGCAATACAGCCCCTGGACGCCATATTTACGCCGTCGGCAATAACCGCGAAGCGGCACGCTTGACTGGCATTGCCACTGATCGGGTGCTCATCAAGGTCTACATGCTAGCCGGCTTGCTGTACGGCGTTGCGGCACTGCTGTCGGTAGCGCGCATGGGAGTGGGCGACCCGCAGTCCGGTCAGACCGAAAACCTCGACAGCATCACCGCAGTCGTGCTGGGCGGCACCAGCCTGTTCGGCGGCCGCGGCACCGTCACCGGCACCTTGATCGGCGTGCTCATCGTCGGGGTATTCCGCAATGGTTTGACCTTAATGGGTGTGCCTTCCGTATTCCAGGTTCTGGTCACCGGTATCCTGGTGATTCTGGCAGTCGCCACCGACCAATTTACGCACAAGAAAGCTTGAACCATGACTGCGCAAACTTCTGACACTATTTTTCAGGCACATGACCTGGTCAAACGTTATGGCAACGTTACCGCACTCGATGGCGCCGACTTCGAATTACGCGCCGGTGAAATCCTGGCGGTGATCGGTGATAACGGTGCCGGCAAATCCTCTTTGATCAAAGCACTGTCAGGCGCTGTGATCCCAGACTCGGGCCGCATGTTATTGGATGGCAAGCCCGTACATTTTCATTCCCCCATCGATGCTCGCTTGCACGGCATCGAGACGGTCTATCAGGATCTGGCAGTGGCGCCGGCAATGACCATTGCAGAAAATCTCTTCTTGGGACGGGAAATATTGCAAGCTGGCTTGCTTGGAAAATATTTCAAGGTAATCGACAAGAAAAAAATGCTCTCAGAAGCCATCCGTCATATGCAAGACCTGAAAATCGGCATTCGCTCCATGAGCCAGGCCGTCGAGACCTTGTCGGGTGGTCAGCGCCAGGGCGTAGCGGTGGCACGCAGCACCGCCTTTGCCAAACATGTAGTGATTCTCGATGAACCCACCGCCGCGTTGGGGGTCAAGGAAGGCAATATGGTATTGGAATTGATCCGTAGGGTACGTGATCGCGGTTTGTCAGTGATTTTGATCAGCCACAATATGCCACATGTGTTTGAGATCGCTGATCGCATCCATATCCAGCGCCTCGGCAAACGGGTGGCGGTGGTCAACCCGAAAAACATCAGCATGTCCGATACAGTAGCGATCATGACAGGCGCCAAAAATCCCGAAGATCTGCCGGCAGATGCGCATGCTTAAAGGAATCCACCCACTGTTATCGCCGGAGCTGCTGAAAGTCTTGTGTGAAATGGGACATGGCGATGAAGTTGCCGTCGTCGACGCCAATTTTACGGCCGCCTCATTAGCGCAAGGAAAAGCCCTAATCCGCCTGCCAGGAAGCGATTTGCCACAAGCTTGCGCCGCCATATTAACGGTGTTTCCACTGGATGACGCTGTAATGCAGCCGGTCGCTTACATGCAGGTATGCGAACAGCCTTCCGGATACACCTCGACACAGCAACTGTCGGTGATCGTACAGCTACAGGAAGCGGCGTTGGCCGATCCCGGGCAATGCCTGGCGATGGAACGTTTCAGTTTTTACGAACGCGTAAAACAAGCTTACGTGATTGTACAAACCGGAGAGATGCAGTCTTATGGCAATTTCATTTTCAAGAAAGGCGTCATCAATTAAATCGACACGATTGACTTGAAAACAGCGTGATAGATAGTGAAATACGCGGCATGATGTACGACGACAACCGGGCTGGACGAAAAAACGTACAATCCCACCAGTGGCAGTAACTCAATGTAGATCATCGAGTTGCCGCCATGCCCCGCAAAGTCGTGTGCATAGTGCTGCCGACCAACACACAATCACCGTTTTCAGGAAATGATAAAGCAAGATATGGAACCGACCTTGAACGAAGTGAGCGACGCCGACAGCAAATGGCTCAGGCCGCGCGGCTCAAATCAGGTCGGAATGAGCCAATTCAATGAACGCGTGGTGCTGCAAGCGATACGATTTCACGGCAGCATGCCCAAGGCCGACCTGGCCAGGCTCACCAATCTGAGTACGCAAACCGTATCGCTCATCATTAACCGCCTGCTTGACGAAGGCTTGGTAATCAAGCTGGCGCCGCAGCGTGGCAAGGTCGGCCAGCCCTCAGTTCCGATTGCACTCAATCCTGATGGCGCCTTTTCCATCGGCATCAAGATTGGCCGCAGAAGCATGGATGTGCTGCTGATGGATTTCATCGGACAAGCGCGTGAACGATCCACCCTGTCCTACACATTTCCTGACCCCGACACTTTGTTCGAAGAAATTCGCGTGCAGCTCGACAATATCCGCGTACGACTCGGTCCCAAGCATGCAAAACGGCTCAGCGGCATTGGCATTGCCGCCCCTCTGGCGCTAGGTGGATGGCAAAAGCAACTCGGCATCGCCCCCGAACAGGCAGACAAATGGAATCACATTGACATTCGCCAGCATGTACAAGACATGACCGACTTACCAGTTGAGTTCGCCAAGGATACCGCGGCCGCCTGTGTCGCCGAACTGGTTGCTGGCAGAGGCAGGAGCATCCGTAGTTTCCTATATGTTTTCGTCGACACATTCATCGGCGGCGGCCTGGTCATCGACAGCCATTTGCGCGGCGGCCTGCATGGCAATGCCGGCGCACTCGCTTCGATTCCTTTGGGATTGGCACAAAATGGCCGCAACATCGCACCAGAACAACTGTTGAGCGACGCCTCCCTGTTCAAGCTGGAGCAATTGTTCAGCGCAACCGGTCTGGATGAAAGTGCCTGCGTCGATACCCGTGCGTTGCAAGCACCCTGGCTCACGCACACACTGGCCTGGCTCGACGACGCAGCCCGCGCAATCGCGCTAGCTATAAACAGCGCCGCCTGTCTACTGGATCTCGACGAAATCATTATTGATGGATCCTGCGACCGCAGCTTGCTTGAAAAACTCCTGGAGGAAGTTGAAATAGCGCTTGGTTATTACAACTGGGAAGGCGTTACACGGCCCCGCGTGCTAGCCGGCACAATTGGCTCGGATGCCCGCGCAATCGGCGGCGCCCTGCTGCCGTTATATGCCAATTTCGCTCCCGATCGTGACCTGTTTTTAAAACTGGACAATAGATAATAATCCAACAGGCAAGAACAGCTTGGTCACGACATTTGCATCAGGACCGCTTCTCAGATATACGACCAACAACACAATTCGTCATCAAATGAATTACGATCAGAACGATCTATTCATGCCATCGAAGAGGATGGGACAAAACCGACTTCTAGTGCATATTTGAACAAATCAGCATCGCTGGCAACGCCGAGTTTTTTCATTGCGCTGTTTTTTTGCGAACTCACTGTTTGCTTGCTACGATGCAATTGCATGGCGATATCATTGATTTTCATCCCGGAGACATACAATCGAATCACTTCCGACTCACGCTTGGACAGAGTTGCAGATCTACTTTCTGTAGCAGGAAATTTTTCCAGCATCTGTGCAATTGCATTAACCATTGGAGAAAAATACTGACCGCCAGAGCTGGCAATGTGTATGGCTGGAATCAAATGACTCACGTCATCGGACTTACTGATGATACAACGCACACCCAAACCGATCAGAGTGCGCAACACACCGGGATTATCCATCATCGTCATGACGACGATTTTTATATCCGGGTAACGTCGAAAAATGAATTCAAACAATGGCAGGCCGTCACCAAATTCGCCCCCAGGCATCGCATAATCAGTGACCAGTACATCGGCGATACCTTTATCCAAGAGCGCAATGATTTCTGTTGAATTGCGCGCACTATCCATAAGGTCAATCGTACTGACAGCAATCGACTGTTTGACACCTTCAATAATTGCAGGATGATCATCGGCAATGATGACTCTGATTTTATAGGGATGCATGCATGACCTTTCTTCCATCTCATTATTTTTACGAGACCCTTTTTTTCTCTATTGCATGCAACTCCTCTTCCCATACTTTTACCATTTGTCGCCGCGTTACTGCCGATGACATCAGATATAGATTCATGCCGGTCGTAAATTGCTTAACCTCCGCTTTCGACAATTCAGAAAAGCCCAGCAATAATCTCGCGATATTCACAATATCTTCCTATACAAATGTAGATCTACGTTTCTCATCACAGAAAGCCCAGTACTGCGTAAAAGGAAAAATCACGGAAATATTTCACTCTCGTCACTATCTTTACCTGCCTGTGCTTCTGCAGCCATTGACATACCGCTACCACGGATCTATTTCTTCTGGGCGTTCCATCATCTTTGCAACAAAGCTATCAAGAATGCCATTTGACACTACTGAAAATCCAATCCCTTTTTTGAGGGTGTCATAGATGGCAGTCGATTCCCCTCCCTCATCCTTTAACATGCGCGCCATCTGCGACAGTGCCACCGTATGTGTTCGGATGCTCTGGTAAGGTTGCACGTTATCAGCTGAAGAAAATTTACTTAACTGAGCAACGATCTCTGTGACGGATATGTTCGGTTTGACTTCCCATAATCGTTTTAAACTCTCATAAAGTTGGTCAATATATGGATCAGAATTTTGATTGATGGGATCTAACATGACCTGCCGATCTATGCTACTCAACTGCTCAGTTGCCTGAACCTGATTAGTTTCTTGAGCCGGCGACCTGGGCGATGCAGAGAATGTCAATGATTGAATCATGAAGTCACCTCTGCACAAAATTTATTTTCTGCGCCTTCTGGAACAATAACATCTTGCCCTGATGGTACGAACAACATAGCAAGACGCTCACGACAGCGCTCGGCAATCGTAAGGTGTTGTGCATAAATCGATGGAAGACTGTTTATAGCACGAGCGGTTGCCAAATCAACGAAATCATCCGGAGCAAACTCCGCGACATGATCACCTAAGCGCAACAAAAATCGTGAGTCTTTCCCGTATTGAATATTGACTTTCCCATCGACATGCTGCTGCAGACGCTCCGTCAGGCGTCGATGATTGACTCGTAATTTTTCCGGCAACAACACATCCAGACTCGGTGTGATTCCAAAATCTTCTCTCGTCAGACATTCGTCGAATACAGCCATAAGTACGTCCGTATCATTCACGCAGCGATGTAGCAAAAACGAAATTTTCTGTTGCAGCTGTTTCTGCAATTTTTCAGCTAGCTCAGCGTGTGAGGCAAGATATTGCGTCAGTGCCTCCGCCGCTTCCAGAATTCCCGCCGCATAACCTTCTGCTTTTGCCTCATGATATAAACGTTCGACATTATTTTCTGATTGCACCATCATGTCGGCGACGCGTCTCCTCGCCTCCGCCACCAAAGCAGACGCCTTGATGTCATTGCGCAAGTATGCACTGCGGACAAGTATCGCCTCCTCAGGTGTGACATCAAACACAGTTTGGATGATTTTTGGCATATTCAATAGCCTGTAAGATCAACATTAACTCCGCGGCCTGTATAGGCCGCCGAAAATCGACAAAACATTGGTCCAACTCTGGCGGAAACAAAAGCCGCATACGACTCAGTAAAATAGCAGGCGCACACTGTTGCCAGTCCAGTAGACGCGACAATCCGGCAGCTTGCACCTGTAGCAAGAGGTCCTTCTTCTCACTCAGCCCCACCATTGCCCCACCCTCTTGAGACAACTCATCCACAGATAAAAAACTATTCCGCATAAAAGGTGGTTGTAACGGTAAAGACATGAAGCATCGTACCGTTGCAGAAAATTTCAACATTCGACCTTGCCACGCAAGCTCCTGCTTGAACAACTGAGCCCCTACCAGCGTGCTAATGAACGGCAAAAAACACCAGCAATGCAAGAGCCCTAGCTGCCGCACATTTTGCGTCGACTTCAGTCGATTCAAAGCACCAGGCACACTGGAAATTAACATTTGGTTGACGATTGCACGCTGTCGCGGCGTATTGAGCTTATGCGACAAGCGTAATCGTCGAGGATGGATATAGCTCAATGGATTAAAAATAATCTGAGTTAGCAAACCATTGATCTCGTTAGGATCAAACCCCTTGTTCATCAAATCTGCGCTCCCGCCAAGCCTGAATTTTTTTGTTATAACGAAACCATAACCACGCAAGCACACCAATTGCGAATAAAACAGCGGCGACAACGCCGACTTGCTTTCCACCATCCGCTCCGTGTAGTTTTTTCGGAATTTGATGCTGTAAAACAGTACGTTTTGACAACACGACGGAAATATTTTCATATTCCATCTCTGAGAAACTATTTTTTAGAAAACGTTTAATATCATTAATCAGTGCCGCAGCATCAATATCACCTTCATAGTTCGCCAACGCAGATATATGCACCGGACGGACTTTTCGCCCTCCATCTCCAGCGTCCAGATCGTAACTGACATGCACTCGTGCAGAAACCACCCCATTGATTATGTACAGCGATTGTTCCAGACGTTGTTCAATTCCAGAAAATAGTCTAGCTTTTTCAGCCCAAGGCGAAGCAACAAGACTATCACTTGGAAACATGTCTGCAATTTGCAAAGGCTTACGTGATGGCAGATCGTAAGACTTGAGTATGTCCACGGCCGCAGCAAAGTCTCTTTTATCAACAGAAATGCTATATCCATTCTTTCCATTGTTTTTTTTATCGACTGCGATATTGCTCCTATGCAATACCGCCACCACTTCGTTTGCCTGCCCCTGCTCCAAACCTTGTAACAAACTATCCTGCCTACACCCTATTAATGACAAACACAACACAACCACAATCGTAAATTTAATCATGCTCGCAATAACGTTTCCACCGTTGCCACACCTTTACGCGTTAATGCGCTAATGACTTCGACTTGCTGTTTATACTCGCCTAGTCGCACCTGCAATTCAAATAGTCCACCTGGAGTGGAAAGGTAATGAGCATCATTGACCTTCGCCATAATATTGGCGTACTCCACCTGCGTTGTTACCGAAGTAGCAGAAAAAGCATCACGAAAACGTTCATCAAGCGACGAAAATTCAATATTTTTCGGTGAAATATCAACTGCCGCGATACTGCTTTTATTCTGTATTAGGGAAATATCTGATGTACTCATACAAGCGTTCTTTCATTAGCGGAAGTTAGCGACGATGGTCGCATCAATATCCTTAAATACTTTCACCGTGGAAGACTGAGCATTACGTAAAATGCTGATTTCAGAAATGAGCGCCTGATACTGAGCGAGTACAGTCGGATCTGAACTCCCGCCATCGGCTAATTGAGCGCGAAGATCCTGCTCACGCTTAAACAGACTGGAACCATCATCCCCAATCTTATTTCCACCGTTTTCAAATGCTTGCGCCGTCGACACCATCAAACCTGCCATTTTTTACCTCACGTTAAAAAGTTTGCGGAAAAAACCAATGTTGCGGGGCCATCTTGACGTAACCAGAATCGCCATATTTAAACGATTTCCCCTTTAGTACATCATCTTTGAGCACCACAGAAAATATGACGTATCTCATACCAAAATCACGATAAAAACCGGAGGTAAATGCATGTAGACGAGTCAAATCAATATCTGTCAAATTTCCTTGGATGGCGTAATTGACACTATCGGAACTGCCGCTTCGCTCATAAGCGACGCCTAACCGCTCCAATCCAGCTTTTGCCTGCCCATCAAGCATCGCATCGGACCAAGTCTTTATGCTGACGTTTTCCGCATAAGGCATCCAGGACATTAAACTGGCTATCAAGGCCTGCCGTTTCTGCGCGCTGAGATGAGCACGCTCCTGACTCAATAGCAAGGATGGCTGGCTAGGCTCAATTATTTTCACGCGATGAAAATGGACGGACGGATAATTCTCCAAAAGTAATTTATTGATTCGAATCTCTTCAGCCAGTACCGTTGATACTCTTGCTGAAGCACTCACCCCTTCACGAACCAGTGCCTGCCTAGCCCATGAAACATCGCGTTCACTCTTAGCGAAAACATAAACGATACCGTTTCGACCTTTGAGTAAATGATATTGTTCACTGGAACCCGCAACAATAGATGCGACTTCCGTCACTCGCTTTTTTTCACTAAAAACAAACCAAAGTGCTAAGGAGGACGCTAACAAGACACACATACATCCCGTTCCGAACAGTGCCTTGAAAATCATGGATTTTGATGCTCGATCGGGTTTGTGTTGCTCATAAGGATCGACTTTAACAACATCCTGTGCCCAAACAGTCTCGGCGGAACGCACAGAAAATTGCAACGTTCCAACATGCGAAATTCCCTGATATGCGAAAACTTCCTCAGAAGTCTGCGAACCTAAAGTACGCAGGCGAAATCCATCGCGCGCATTGTCGTCAATAATGATTTCGAAATTTAATCCGCCATCTATTGGAATCACAATTGAATTTTCTGGAAACTCGGGTATTTCGGGTGCATCCTTATCGGCCAACAAAGTATCCGCCGCTCCAGCAACAATTAATGTAGTGCCACTGGAAAGACGATATTCGCAGCCGCATAGCGGCCCGTTCAGAAGTCTAAGAATTGCCCTGACTTCCTGATTCCCCTCTTCTAAAGACAATGACATGATTAAGTTCTCTGATACTTTCTCTGAATTTAGTTTGCTCCGCGGCGCCTGTTTCAATGCCAACAAGAAAACCAACCAATCTCGCGGCACAGCACATCGTGTACTGATTAAATGCGAGAAGGACAGAGCGTAGTGTAGAGATTTTTAATCAAAAAAAAATCTGACCAGAACCAAAAGGCCAACACAATACTTATGACAAGTAAGAAAAATTTATGCCTTGGAAATTTTAAATTCCTGCTGAAATGAATTGCATGAACCGTTGCGCCAATAAGCTAAACCATTTCTTTGAGGATTTCGCGAACCAATTTCTGCAAATTTTCTAATCGTTCCAGAAAATCTCTAGGTATCTCCAGTTCACATTTTTCCTCCAATTCAATACACGCATTAACTACTCGGGTTTTCTGTTGCATGGCAAAGGCTCCCTTGATGGAGTGCAAATGCTGTCGAATCACCTCATGATTCATGAGTAAGCTAGCGGTCCGCATGTATGTTAACGAAGCCTCACTGCTATCTCGCAACTCCCGCAACAAATTTTTAGACAGCACTCTCTTTTTCTGCAGCATCGAAGTTTCAATTACATTCGAACGTAGAAAAACAAGATGACGCCGCATAATCAGGTCAATCTCTCTAAGCGACATTGGTTTGAGCAAAACGTCATCAATAGCGGCATCGCGGCAACGTTGTCTAACCTCCTGAGATGCACTTGCGGTCACTGCGATAATGGGTATCTTGGCACCTTGCTGGCGCAACATACGAGCCAAAAGATAGCCATCGATACCCTCCATTAGAAGATCAGTAAATACAATGTCATATTTGCTCTGACTATATATTTGCAGGGCATCGCCTGCACTACTGGCCAGACTGACGACATAACCAAGCAGGCGAAGTTGATCGCCTATCAATTCACGATTGACTGGGTGGTCTTCCACAGCAAGCACCCGCACCGCTTTGAAGTCAACGGCAGCAACTACCGATTGAAAAAATTCAGTCGCCGTTGTTTTTATATAAGGCACAACATCGTTACTAGCTATCAGCAATGCTCGCTGCAGTCCTTCGATCGAATAACAGGAAACTAAAATACGGTCATTTTGCAGGACAGGAAAACGCGGACCATTTTCACGCCCATCGATGATACGAACTTTCCGTGCAATTGCGTTCCTCTCCGAGGCTACGCTCCAAGAACGAGATGCGCCAAACAGCAACAGCAGTCCACCGTCCATGCGCCACTCTTCGGGATGGCTCAAAAACGTTATCCTCATCCCCCATGCATGTAATTGTCCTATCAAATGAGTATGCCACTCTGTTGAATCACACAACACACCAATCTCGCCACACAACGGCTTGTTTTTTTGGGGTTCGTTATCATCGGCTACGCACAGAGGCAATTTCACGGTAAAGGTTGTGCCATGCCCTGGCTCACTTTCCATATCAATAACACCCTCCATCAACTGCGTTAATTGTTGGCACAAAGACAAACCAAGCCCGGTTCCTCCATACATTCTCGTTACCGAGGTATCACCTTGTTTGAATGGTCGGTAAATTTCTTTACACCGTGCTTCCGGAATGCCGACACCAGTATCGGCCACACGTAATACCATCTCGGCATGGCCATCCCCCCATTCGACGTTGAGAGAAATGCATATCTTCCCGCGCTCGGTAAATTTAATCGCATTGCTAAGCAGATTAACCACGATTTGGCGTACGCGTGTCGGATCTCCAATCTGGTAACGCGGTAATTCCGGCCCAACGTAGTAATACAAATCCAGCTCTTTGTCATCGACCATAGGTAACAATATCGACAAGGCTTGCTCAACTTGATCAATGACATCAAACTGGATCCTTTCAAGCTGCATGTGACCAGATTCTATTTTTGAGAAATCAAGTACATCATTAATGATGTCAAGCAGGGTTCGCGATGAGTTCGTTATCGTTTGCAATCGATCTTGTTGCAACGCGCTCAATGAACTGTAGGCGAGCAATTCAAGGTTACCCAATATGCCATTTAATGGAGTGCGTATTTCATGGCTCGTCGTTGCCAAAAATGATGACTTTTCCTGATTAGCGACTTCAGCAACTGCACGGGCATCACGCAAACTCCGCTCGAGCTGCTTAAGCTCCGTAATATCTGAAAAGCTGCACAAAAGATATGCTTCATTGAGATATTGGGTTGGTACTAGATTAACGAGAAGATGGCGTTTTTCATTCTTCGCCGTCACCACCGTCAATTCATGTGTTTTGACCTGTTCAGTCGCGACCTCTCCATTCTTGAGCACTGGACATTGCTGCCCAAGCCGTAAAAAATGTCTTGATAGAGGCTCATCAACATTGTCATATAACTTCATAACTTCGTTGTGTAACAAATATTTCCCACTATTTATAGATACCAAACCCAATCCATGAGGCACAGTTGCAATGATGGTTCGATTAAGTTTTTCGCTATCGAAAATGCGTTGCGAGCGCAACAGCAGTGGATTGAGGATTTTTCTGAGATAAAAATATATTAACGTCCACTGCAAAGCGAGCAACAACAAGGCTCCAATTACATAGAACATCATAAATGTCCCTCGATCAGCCAAAATAGTACGCCAAGAGTGGGCATAGGCGAATACCCAGCCGGTGTCGGCCAGAGATCCGCTGAATATAAACATGCCTTCCCGGTAAAGATAGGTAGACGATTCGAGATGCTCTTTCCAGCCACCTGAATCCAATACATTTTTCTTTAACTCTGGATCTATGATTTTTCCATCCCAAGCACTCAGAATCAAACCACCCGTCTGATCAATGATTAGGAAGTTTCCGCCATAACCGGAGTTGCGTAACCAATTATTGAAAATATCGAAGGAAATACTACCAACAAAAATAGCAAAGGGCTGCATGCCAGCAAAGGCCGGCGCAGTCACTTGCAATACCATTTTTCCCGTCAACGGGTCTTCTATAGGAGGCTGCCAAAATACACGACGGTTTGCTCGTAGTTGCGCCAAATAGAGAGGGTCGGTTAGATCACCAATATTTTGTGCAAGCCGCTCTATCAAATCAGGCACACCGATCGACGGCACATCTGCCAACAAATCACGTGTAGTTGGCGATGCAGAAATAGATAAAAAAGAATGTTCTGGATTAAAAAAATATTCCACGAACAATCCGCTTTGTTCGTACACGCTGGCAGTCAGAGCGCGAGCCCTAGCTTCACTAAATCTGATAAGCCTGGAGAATTCTTTAGGTGGATGTTGCGGAGTCAAAGCCGCCAGCAACAATTGTGAAACTACTTTAGGGTTGGTCTGCATCAGTAGTCGCCCCTCACGAAAATCATAGTCAGGACGATGCGTACCCAAAGAAGACCATAGCAGTTCAGAATAAATAACTTGGCGTCGCATGGCGGCCTGCTTTTTTTCTATTTCTTGTGTGATCAATGCCTTGTTAGCAACGAACAACGCTCGACCTTCTGCGATATAAGTCTGAATATCCGTCCATATTCCAAAACATACGGCGCTTATCAGCGCTAGTGAAATTAAAACTCCACCGCCCAGAATTTGCCTACATTGGTAGCGGCGCAAAAGTTCAATTTCACAAATTTTTCTGACGGTACCGTTGACTGTCATCGGTTTTTAAGATGCCAGCGCCATTTCATAGCTGGCAACAGCCATTGGCGGTATGTATAGATTCCCGATGTCTTGATCATGAAGTACATCGTTTCCACCGATATTGAAAAAATAAAAACGGCGCTCTCTCTTTCCGCAATAGGTCAAGGTACATTGGTTGACTATGCAGATCCAGATTCGTCCCTTAGTTGGGACACGACACCACAGATGCCGCCGACAGTGAGCATTTGTGGAAAAACATCAGCCCCAATTTCAATATAAAATCGTTCATTTAGAATTTGTGTAAGCTGGAGCAAATCCAAAGAATCAGCGCCAAGATCCTCCACCAGAAATATTTTCTGATCCAGTTCCCCGTCAGCCATGAAATAATCCCCAATACAATTCAACACTTGCTCCCGTACATCCATAACAGTGCCATTGCATGACCCACATGTTGACTTCGAAGTTAGCTTTCCCATTAAACGCCATTTTTAAAAATTGGTCTTCCTGTCGTGGATATAGGTTGAAATGACGTCAGCCTATGATTGGTATTAAAACCTGTTCCCGCCTTTCGCTCCAATGTGCTTGTCGATTGTGCGGTATTGGTCCCCTCCCAACTTCCCCAACTACGATAAGAAATTTCACTACTTTTACGCAGAAATTGACGTTCAGATGTATGAATAAAATGAACATTTCCCCATAAGCTGCGATTTTTATCGTCAGCCGATTTATTTCCATTTTCAGATAAATATAATCGCTCAATTTTCTGTACCGCTGACTTAGAAACTTGGTTGTCGTCGACTGAGATTCTGGCACTGCCTCCTCTATTATCAGCATCATCAATTAACATAAAATCTTCCGATAGTGGATACAACGCTATTTCACTGCCACCATTTTCTCGTCGCTCCACAGGAGGGTTTCCGACAATACGCATCGGTTGTATAAGGACATGATCTGATACAGAACGGCCTAACTTCGGAAATTCCTCTTGCCCTTCGATACTTTCAAAGGAAAATATTTCATTTCTATAAAATGGCCGCAATAACTCATTGGGGCTCAAAGTCCTTATTTGGGAGATGCCCTCGCTCAATATCGATACCTTACCTATTTTCTCAACAGTCTTAACAGATTGATCGATATATTGATGCTTGTTACTCACGCTGATTTTTTCCTTGGCATTTCTCGCCTGATTCACGACGCTATCTTTAAAGGCAACAAGTTCAGCCTCATCAGCGATCGTTTCTACATCTACGGAACGAACACGCGGTCCTTCACCTCCAGACAAAGGGACACGATTAACCATCACCTCGGCCTCACCAAATGGATTCGCACGTTGCTCTATCAACCCTCCATGAATTGGAATTGGAATTGGAATCGACACAGACTTATAACTCGCGCCCACAGTCGACAACGGATTTATAGGTTCCAAACGTTTAACCTCAACATCATTGTCTGTATTGCCTGCTCCATTTGACAGCAAGTTAATCGTGAATAATGGATTCGCCTGTTGAGTAATCGTTAGTGGCCCATATCCCTGTCCTGCCGAAGTTACAGGTAAATTTGAGCCATTCGGCGCCGAAGTTGGTGTTCCGTCTGGCGCAGAAATCGATTGCTTTTTATCTGATACGGACGGCTCGACTGACCGTCCAAGCTCGATCCAATGCATGGCAAGACGCCACTGATTCACCTTACTTTGAAATTCTCCTTTTCTAATTTGTCCATGCGACTCAAAACTCTCTTTCATGCGATTCACCGCAGCGAAACCACAACGTGAAATTAATCCATGACATCCATTAATTTTTTCCCAACCTGAAGAAGTAATGCCTGGATATTTATTTCTCAGATGGGAACGCATCACCGGCATCACTTCATTTTCCAAAATATTTTTAAAGAAATCTTTTGTACCTGGCTGCTTATCAAGCACAACCACGATGGATTTTTCCAATTCTTCCACTTCGTGATAGCAATTTCCTTTATAGCTGGCAGAAAAACCTGAACGATGATCCAGACTATCTTTTGAGATAAGAGTGTATAAATTTCTCTCTAGCCGATCACAAATTATCGTATCGGCCTTATTCTCACGCAATTGCATTAACATAACTGCTATGTCAATAATACGAATACGAGCAGCAGCATCGCAATCACTAAAGCGTTTCATCTGCACACCATCTGTATCTGGATCCAAAATCTGAGTAATGGCTTGATTTTCTTTCTGATCAATTAAACGCCATCCTTTTTCGGCACAGGTATCAAAATATTTATCATCGGGTGCAATCTCTTCCTGAGCAAGACGGTCAAACTCTTTTCCCATTTCAAGATATGCATGACGGGCTTCTTTAATAACTATCGGACGTTCTACTGACCGTGGGTCCCTAGAGTTTGACTCACTCGGATCACCAAAGAATCTCTGCTCCGAACTAGCAACGCTTTTTGTCACCTCTGCGACCGCACCTTGAGAGCTTGGCGCCAGAATCGGGAGTGGATTTAAAAGTGACCATGACGCCGGATTAATATCTAAACCATTCATATGTTCAGTCTCCTAAAAATCAAAAATTTAAGAATGACTTCAACATATCTGCCATCGACTGGATAATCGAGCTGATCGTCTTGTGATAATTCTCGAAACGGCTATGGGTATTAGTATATTTTTGGCCTCGTACTTGTAACGCATCTTCAAGTCGGCTCATTTGTGAATCAAATCCAGATTTCCACGCGTTGTAAGCAGCGATCGAGATTTTGTAATCGTCTGTTTTACCCTCGCCGGGTAAATTGTTAAGCATAGATCGGATCTGACTAAGATCAGGAATAACACAATAGCTCTGGTCACCGATTTTATTTTGATAGATGCAAAGTTCAGGATCGAGTCCGAGCTCTTCGCAGATGAGCCTTGCATCCGCTTCTGTTTTAAATCCACCAATAGGTGAAGCCCCTGCGATGATTTGATCTTTCCCCGGCGGATTATATTTATTTAGAAGAGACTGTAGTTCCTGACCGATTTTTTTAAAATGGACTTTCATATAATTATCGCCATCAGCAGTTACCCAGCTACCAAGCTGCGATAATATATTGGTCACCTGTTTATACAGATAATTGTATTTATCTAAACTCGCCTCGTAATTTTCGAGGCCTTTGTTTTTTCCACTAATACTGTCGGTCAATTCACTCCAGAGATCAGGCAATCTACCGCCTGCTGGCGCACTCTGGCGAGCAACGGAAGTGCCGGAAGCATCGACTGTATCTGCCACGTAAGCACGAGCATTATCTATGTCCACTACAGAGGATCTCGGTAATTTCAATAGATAGTTCTCTGCTTTTCTCTTTTGATCAGAATCTAGCTTTTCACTCAATTGGACACCTGCGAAAGCATCGTTTAATGCCGCAGTTGCATTGCCATGTCGAAAAAATACCCGCCCCCCATTTGAAACAAGCTCGTTTACCAAACGAAGTGCTTTTAACCTGGATGTTTGGGCAGAAAGTAATACTGAAAGGTTTTTTTCTAATTCCTGAGCATTCCCATAGACCGTGACATCTATGCTGGTTGTAGCAACTTCTACTTCGTTCTTTGCTTTATTCAGATAGCCTTCGCAAAGATCAAACTGCGGGGTTACCATCTGAGTCATTGATGTTATATATGCAGACATGTTTAATAATTATCAGATCAAACTGATATTGAAATAATCAAATTCGAAAAAAATCTTTAATTACCGTTGCTAACAGAGCGAATATTTTAGCTCGGCACTCATCACTACCAATTGCACCGATTTCCGAACCAGCATTACATTAGGCTTTAATCGATCGAGACAAGTCACCGGCGTTACGATTTGCCTCTTCCATTATGGAAATAGCCATTGATGCATTCCTTTGCAGAGCATCTGTGGATTGCTGAGCAGCTTGTTCATCTTTATGTTGCATTTGTGCCGCCACCTGTTCATTGGCTTCGTTAACCTTCCCTTCTGCGGTTTTTTCTGATGCTGGAATTGCTGCAGTATTCTGTGCCATTTGCGAGAAAATAAACGATGACTGAACAATCGTTTGCCCGCCCATTTGCGTCTTACTATGCTCATTTTGGAGCTCTGCGTGCGACGCCTGCTGGCCGGCGATTCGCACATCCATTCTATTCATTGGCTGTTGCAATACACTTTGCTCTTCATGACTCAAATAAGGCTGATTATTCTGAATTCTCAATTCACCGTTTTCAGTATCTATGGTACGGAATCGTTCATGCGGAGTATTACCACTTGCGGGAGCAGGCTGGCGACTCATTGCATTATTCGAATTGACGTTTAGTGTCCTCAAGCGGTTCACACCACGACCGTTGTCGTTAATATTGGCGATTTGACCGTTTGTTCCCTTGACGAATTGACGATAACCCAAGCCAGCCACACTCACGCCCAAGACCAAAGCTGCCACTGCACCACCGAAATTGCAATTAGCGGCGCTGACTCCTTTTTCACCAGCAGCTTGAGCTTGCTGAACTGATATTTCAGCAAATTTTGCGGCACTAGCATTGCGTTCAATGTTGGCTTGTCTTGTTATAAACCACAATGCATACAACAATGCCAATAGTCGATCAATCCGAAGGCCCTTTTCCGCCTCCGTGACGACCTCATATATCTCTCTTTCAACCAAATCCCCAACACCTGCTCCAGGATTATCACTAGGTATATTTTTCAACTCAGAAACAAGTTGCAATCGTTCAGTGAATGACATGCAACTAATGGAATTGGATTGGTAATTGCGCACCTGCATTTCCACATGCTGCACTTCACCGTCTAAGCCGAGTAAGTCAACCGGAATAGATGCCTTCGTATTATTCCAAAGTGTCACTGCCTCGGTATCGACGATATAGAATTCGTTACGACTTACATCAGTATTAGGCACATAAATATCTGACATACATGATCCTTTAATTTTTTCAAAAACAATCAATTTCAAGTCGATTTAGCAACGCGAACAGTGTGCGAAACAGCAACACCAGTATCGGTATGCAGAGTGATTGCCTCGCTAGCCTGACTGAATATTTTGTTTGTAGTCGACAGTGAGTTTCTGATGTATTCCATTAGATTTGCGAACATGTCATTCAACAAAGTCAATTCACTTATTGTAAATTTCATGCCAGCGACCGCCTTGGCCACTTCCGTGTTGGCGACTTGAATATCGATATCCAATATTCCTTCGACAGTAGTTTTTGAAAAATTAACACCTGCCGCTCCGCATCCTAATAGCTGAGAATAGACTCTCTTGCTGTCGATATCGGTCATAAGACCCAGTCGATTCGAAACTGCATCAACCATCTTGGATGCAGATATTGATATCTCTTTCGTCATCTGTGCCATTGATTTTTTCACCACCTCAGGAACTATTTTTCCTATCGTTTTTTCAAGTACCTTTGACAATACACTTGCCAATTTACTTAAGACGTTCGCTGCGGCACTCGCAATTGCGCCAGCCGCACCTGTGACCATCAGCAAGACAACAGCTACTGCGATGACGACTGCGACAGCAATCATGGCTGTCATCTTGGCAGTTTGCGCATCCACCCCCAACCCCTCCAACATGGCTGAAACTTTATCCATCACAAACTGTAAAACCGGCTGTAACACTCCCATGATTGGCTTCATGGCTTCCGCCATGAATGAATTTCCGGTCACGGCGTGATAAAGCTGGTCGGCCAGCATGAGCGCCAAACCAATTCCTGCCAGCGCCAAACTGGCACCACCGGTAAAAACTGCTCCAACGACTGCTACCGCAGTCAACACTGCCCCAAGAATTTTCCCTACACAGCCCATGGCCTTATTTAATGCTTCTATTTTTGCCAACTCTTCGTCGGCTTTTTTAGCATCACCGATAAGTTTCTTAGTGCGGATTTCTTCCTGTATCTTCAGCAAAGCACGTTGCGTTTCAGCACGAGTCTCCCCCGTTTTCATCATCAATTCACCCAGTTGCGTCATCAAGGTCAACAAACGGGCTATATTGGAAGCGTCTTTTTTCACGACCTCCCGAGGAAAATCAACGTCAGCGCTCATCGCGCTCGCCAACAACGCATCAACAGCCCGTTGCAAGCCATGCAGTTCGATCTGTAGTTTCAGTACCTGTGACTGCACTCCATTCAGATACGCATATACTTTGGACAAAGTCTCAGTGAGTCTATTGCATGCTTGCATTGCAAACTGGTACTCAGGACTATTCGAATCCAACTCAACCATTGCCCTGGCGGCCTCCGCCAATTGCTGCTTTAACATCTTGGCTTTCTGGTCAAGCTCACTCAATATCTCTTTCAACGCATCAAGCTTTCCAAGTCCATCTGCAACAGCGCTTAGCCCATTCTCATACTCTTCAACCAAGCGACTACTCATGGTATTGCGCACAGCATCGCGCGCGACAGCCGATTTCGCATTGAAAGCAAGCTTAGCCACCCCGCCCTGCTCAAGCGCCAACATCATCGATGCCAGCTGTTGTTTTAAACCCTGACTTCCCGACTGCACTTTTTCAGAAGAAATACTTTGCTCCAACACCAGCTTTGGCGGGACCAACTTGGGCCGCAACGGATCACCCGTCACGCCGAGAAAAATAGAATTTTTATTGTCACTCAACGCATCGGCAATCAAGCCAATCATTTCTTCCGCAGCATTTTTTGCTTCTTTAATAAAATCCGCTGGCATTATGGTCAATCGCTCGGCACCCTTCGCCAAGGATTGATCAAACATAAAGCCAATTCCCCCTACACCTCCCGCTACCACATCTACCGTATTCAATACTTATTCTCCTACTGTTAAACTCATCACTTACTTGAATTTTTTCCTTGCTTTAGCGCTGCCAAATAGACTTTTGCGGCAGCCTTTAGCGCGTCATCGCTAGCACATTCAATGACCACCTTAAAACATTGACTTGCTTTTCCTGATTTCCCCATCGCCAACTGACACTGACCGGCATACAACATCGGACGATAGTCCGAGTCACCTTGCGCAAATGCCACTGCATAGATATCTGCAGCTTTTTGATACATTTCCTTGAGCTGATATACGGCCGCCAAACCCATTAAAAAATCAACGCTGTAAAAATCATATACACACAAAAACCGAAAGAATTTTTCCGCTTCGTCGAGTCGACCCTGATTGTAGAATTCATAAGCCAAGCCATATAACCCATCCATTTGCTCATCAGAAATTCCATGTATTTCTTTGAGCGTTACGCCTTGATTAACTGCATCAAGAATAACTTCGATATTTCCCTCGTCAATTTCATCATATTGATGACCCATCCTACATACCCCTTTCCCGTCATCAATTGATAACGAAGTATCAAATATTTGCTCTTCAGGTACGTTAAAAAAACGTACATGTATACCAACTTTATTTCAAAGTTCAACGCGTCGCTGCACGGGGCCATAACTTTTCCCAGTCGCTGATTCTTGCACCGTCTCATCTTCATACGAATAGGAAAAATCTTCCTTACTCGCACCTGCCAATTCAACTTGCTGCAACCACAACAGCACTCTGACGACTGCATGGATTTCATCCATGCTCACCATGGAATAGCGTTTATGAGTATGATATAGCCGGCGTGCCAGAGCGACATCGACCACAATAGGAATGCCAATTTTTTCTGCATAACGACGTACAGCCAAAGCACGTTGGTTGCGCTCACGTATTGAGACGAAAGGGATCGGTGATAATTCCGGCTTGAAGTAAATTGCAATGGCAACATGAGTTGGATTGGCGATCACCACTCGGGAATTTTCAATGTCGTGTTTTTCCTGCGCTGTCAGCAGCTCTATGCGTATTCTCTTCCGTTGATTCTTGATCAACGGATCTCCTTCGAGATCCTTACGTTCTCGCTTAATCTCTTCCTTATCCATTTTCAATTCTTTAAGGTACAAGAAATATTCGGCAAGAGCATCCAATATCAGCACCACCATGATGCAGCCTAGACAAATGAGTACAAGCTGAGTCAATAATTTTTTCCATACTTCAATAATTTCAGAAATTGAGCTATGTATCTGTGAAAAAATAAGTTCACGGTTCCATACCCATAAAACGATGATCGCAACTCCAAAAAACAATAAATAAAGTACGGTTTTAACCACATCTTTTAAGGTGCGAATACTGAATATTTTTTTCAATCCTTTGACTGGATTGAGCGCATCAAAATTCAATTTCAATGCCTCCGGTGCGAGAGAAAATCCACTTTGTAAAAGTGATGGAAGTGCGCTGGCAATGACACTCAACAAGATAATAGATGCCACGATTTTCAGACCAAGTAGAAAAACATCGGCAACATAGTTATTCAGATCTAGTGCAAATCCGCTTCGCATGGCGTTGACGAAGGCGGCTCCAATCTCGGAAAACGAACCTTGCCAGACGACAAACAAGACACCGCACATACTCAAACACGCCACCACTAGATCCCGTGCTTTGAATGATTGACCGCGTTTAGCAGCATCCCGTCGTCTCTTGGGCGTCGCATTTTCACTCTTGCTACCAGCCATACTTAAGGTCTATCCATCCATTGATGAAACTGCCGTGCCATATGCGCTAAATTCACGACTTCATCAGGAAAAAAAGGGCCAAAATATACCAACAAAACTACCGTAGCCACCAAACTCTTTATCGCCAAGGAAATTGAAAATGCGTTCAGTTGTGGTGAAAACCGTGACAACAATCCTAGAGTAAATTCCGACAGCAGCATCATTGTGACAACCGGACTAGAGATCACAATCATTTTTGTCGCCATGTCGTTTAATATCGACAACATGGGTGCGCTGGAAAATCCACAGCCCTGTAAGGGGTCACAAAGACGGTAACTATCCTTGACGATTTCTACGAATATCATTATCCCGCCGCTTTGAAGAAATACCGCTGCCGAAAAACAATTGAAGAAATTTGACAATTCAGAAGTATCAACGCCATTTGCTGGATCGATCGTACTACTCAAGGTGGCGCCACGTTGGTTGTCGATGAAGCTACCGACAGCGTGAAAAATCCAGAATGGCCAGGCCAGCAATATTCCCAGAATAAGTCCTATCAACAACTCCTGTGCGATTGCCCCCAGATAGACTAACGTTTCTATTTTTGCCTCAATCTCATGCGGCATTGACCAAAATCCCGTTGCGACGATGAAGATCACCGCAGTACGCGCCACACCATTCAATACATTTGAGTTGAAAAATGGCAGCATAAAAAAAATAGGGGCTAATCTGGCGAAACCCAAGGTTGACCCAAGCAACCAAGTAGTCACATCAAAAAACAACACCGAATTCATCCTCTGCGGACCTTAAAGATGGCGTCTCTCATTGCAGTGCCATTCGCATAACTTCGCGACCGAAATTAATCAGAACTTCGCCGTACCATCCAGACAAAAGAAAAATACAAAAACTGACTGCCAACAGTTTGATACCGAATGGCAAGGTCTGCTCTTGTAACTGGGTCACGGTTTGAAACAATCCGACTAGTAAGCCAACTATTGTGGCGATGGAAACCGGCCATAACACCAGGATCAATACCAGATACAAGGTCTTGTTTCCTGCATAAACAATGTCACCCATACGGCCCTAGCCTCCACTACGAAGATCGATATACTGGAGAATAAGACCTTGACTCAGTAGAGACCATCCATCCAGTGCAACGAATAAAATCAACTTGACCGGCACTGAAATGACTACAGGACTCATCATCATCATCCCCAACGCAAGCAAGATGCTAGAGATCACCAAGTCAATCACGACAAATGGTAGATAAAGATAAAAAGCTATCTTGAAAGCACTTTTTATCTCGCTCAGGGCATACGCTGGCAGTAATGAAAAAATGGATTCCTTGTCAGGATCGACAAGATACGGTAGCTGTTTATCTTCGAGACGTTCTGTTTGAATTTTTTCAAAAAAATAGGTTAGTTCCGGATCACTGTATTTGTGCAGGTATCCACGATATGCATCCATACCATTATCGACAAACGACAACACCGATGTGAGACTGGAAAAATCTACAGGGTTTTCACGTTGATATTCAGAAATCTGTTGTCCAATAGGTTGCATCACGAAAGCTGCCATCATCAAAGCGACTGCATTGAGAACCAGATTGGATGGAACCTGTTGTAATCCCATGGCATTACGCACCATTACAAAGACAATAGAAAATTTCAGATAGCAAGTTCCTGAAGCCACTAGAAACGGCAATAGCGTCGTCAGTGCAAGCAGACTGATCAATGAAATGTCGTTAGACACTGCGTTTCTCGTCTTGATAATGACCAAGTGAAATATCTTGCAACTCAACCCCTAGGCGCCCATTAAGCTCAACCAGCTCCCCCATAGCTATACGCATACCGTTGACGGTAATTTCTACTTGCCGCTCAGCTTGAGGATCAAGTTGTAGAACTTGACCGTGGTACATGGCATCCAATTGAGCTACGGTTGTCATTCGACGTTGCAGGATGAAGTCCAGCCGCAGCGGGATATCGGCTATTGCTGATGTGATATGTGATTCTGCATTAGTGCTGCCAGAAATATCGACCTCTCCGTCAATACTCCCCTGCATTCCGGTTTGATTCAAACATCCGACTTGCATAGATACCTCGCCACCTTCGTTAATTGAAAAATATCCCACTGTTTTTCCTGCACTGGTGATATCAAATTTTTCCTGGCAAATTAACAGTACATCTCGACAACGTAACTGACTGACTAAACGCCGACTGGCATTACTGCTACCAAGACGCCACGACAACATCAAAGGCAAACTCAATACCGTGGATTTGGCATGTAGTGGAAGCTGCTCGACAAAAGTAGCTGAGGGATATTCGCTAAACCAAATCCGCCCCTGAGGCGTCATTAGAGATAACAGACATTGACCTGGTGGCGGTGGCTCAAGGTCACGTCGAATATGAAGAATTTCATAAAAAAGTGCAGAAATGGGCATATCGATTGGCCGCACATTCGCTTCGAAAAGTGTTCGCACATGTTCATCACGTTCATGCTCGCGATTACATCCAGTCAACGACGGCAAATAGGCAAGACTGGCAAGCTCCGGCGCGACGTGCTCAAGCCAGTCATACAGATCAATGAAGCCTCGCCAACACATTTCTTGGCGATACGCTTCCACTGCAATTAACTTGGAATATTGCGGCAGCGGTGCATATGAAAGTGCTTTCGACAACAAGTTATTATGCAACGGCCACGACGCGATGGCAGCCCTTGCATCAAGCTCAGCATCAGTGACATGGCGTAGAGATGGATAGTTCATATGTCATCTTCAATTTTCTCGCGCCGACGATGATCAGCATGCTGTTGCTGTCTTTGGTCATTTCCATGCTCAGTCAACACCCAACGATCTCCATGGTCAGTCATGCCGTCGTACGCCTGTAGACGTTGCTCTACCAAGGAACTTGAAGGCTGCAAAGCAAGTGATGGATATGATAAAGACGATTGCAGGTTCGCACTTGGTGCGATCATAATCTGTACCATATGCTGCTTTCCCCATGAATGGAAACTGTAGCGCAATCCACTCTCAAGAAAACTATCCGAGGTGGTGGTGTTTTCTCCGAAAGGCATCGAACGCAGCGCCGTAGCATCTTCACGCTTCAGTGTTATCGGAGGCTCAGCTAATTGAGCTTGCAGTGAGGCAGGCAACAGTGAACTTTGCGCGGCATTAGCATTATCAGCCACCGACACCGCTTCTTTTTCGCTGCCATCACTTCGTTGAAATGATTCGTTAGCACCGCGCTCAATTTTATGATTAATCAACGTGGTCGGCATGGGAATAGAATTGTCCGCAGCCGACCTTACCGCCACACCGTCCAGCCGGCTATCATGCAAAATCAACGAACGCGGTAGAAATTTTTCTAGACGACCTCTGGTCGAAAATAAATCTTCGGCGATATAATTTTTTTCAATTTTATTTTCGAATCTGACATTACCTGTGTGTTGTGCAAAGAAATCGCCAGAATTTTCTTCCAAGCTCAATTGTGGAAGAGTCGTTAGTAATTCTTGCATCACATTCAATATTAGATGCGTGCTATCAGGCCAATCACTATTCCTCTCCCGTTCTTTCAGTTCGTGCAGATGATCCAAAATCTCCGTTGTGGTCTCTACATTTTTATTTAAATTTTCAGTAATATTTTCACTTACGGTCATTGCGATTTTCACTTGTACCATGACACACGCTCCTCTATTTCACATTCTTCAACATTCATTTCCCGCAGCCGGAACTTTGTTTTTTCTTCCTTATGAAATTCGCGATAGCGATCGCGTCTTCTCTGCAAGTGAAAACACAAAGTGCGTTGCGTATCCAGTTGTTTGTGACAATCTCGAATGAGTTCTTCTAAATGATGCAATTCCAATCTGAGCGCCTGAGTACGATTTTGATCTACTGCAGTCTTGCGCAGCCAATCAAATAGTTGCGCTCGGTTTAGCGATACACTTACGAGATCATCAGCTTTCTCCAATTGTTTTTGCAATGCCAGCTCTCCGACTAAACGCTTCAATTTTGCATTTTCACGTGAAAGATGTTGATGTAGTTGTGCTAGACGTCCTTTCCCGATGAGCAGACGCTGTTCACTGTAGCGCAATAGTGCTTTGTATTTATTCTGCATGCACTGCCATTTCCTTCATCAAGGAATGAGCGTTACATACACTGTCTCGATCCTGCTTTAGCCAGTTCATCAGATCATCTTTTTTCTGTAGCAAGCGATCATTTTTGGGATTCTCACCTGGACGATATTCACCAAGATCGAGCATCAATTGCAATTCATCGATGCGACTGAGCTTCTCCCGAATCGCCGCCGCTGCATCCAGTTGCGTGCGTGAACAAATTTGACCTGTCAAACGACTCAAACTACGAAGCACATCAACTGCGGGATAATGGTTCATCGCAGCCTGCTTGCGACTCAAGTAAATATGACCGTCGAGGATGGCCCGAATTTCTTCGGCGATTGGATCAACTTCATCATCGCTCTCTAGTAGAACCGTATAGAACGCGGTAATGCTGCCACTGTCGGTCATCCCTGTTCGTTCCAACAAACGCGGCAAAGACTCAAATACCGAGGCTGGATAGCCACGTCGTACCGGCGCCTCTCCTGCCGCCAACGCGACATCACGCAAAGCACGTGCATAGCGCGTCAAAGAATCCTGAATCAACACCACCCGACAACCGTGATCGCGGTAGTATTCCGCGACCGTAGTTGCAAGCAATGCAGCATTACAACGGTCGATCGACGAAGCATCAGAAGTCGCATAAACCACAACACTGTATTCACGTTGTACAGATCGTTTCATCATATCGACAAATTCGGTGACTTCACGCCCCCGCTCCCCGATTAGACCTACAACAAATACGTCAGCAGTCGCATGCTCCATCAGCATGGTTACCAGGCTTGTTTTCCCTGTTCCTGCCGCCGCAAAAATTCCGAGGCGTTGACCAATGCCACACGTCATGAGTGCATCGATAACACGAATCCCACTGCTGAACGGCTCACTGATTGGAACCCGCCGTTGAAATGATGGTGGTTCTGCATCCAACGCGCACATGCGTGCTGGACGTGTCATTGCCACAGGTGGTGACAGTCTGTCCACATGCGTTCCGCTCGAATCAAGAACGGCGCCCAGCACACTGTCGTCGATAGATACCGTGAGCGAACTTCCAGTCGGTACCAGCACAGATTCGCGCGATAACCCACGTGGATTTCCAAGAAGGCTCAATACAGCCATATCGTGTCGAAAACCAACCACCTGAGCGCGTGCAATGACCTGATCGTCACACCAATGGCGATGCACGTCACATACTTCCCCCACGGCGACATCAGGTAATGGCGCCTCCATGATGGGGCCAGAAAGGTACTGCGGATGCACGAGCTTCCTGATCAGACGCAAAGGTGTCATTGACGAATAATCTCCAAGAATTTTGTCTGCCGTTCAAAAAATGCATTGATCGCCTCAGCCATCTTGACGATGTCCTGTAGACAATCATCAGAAAAATCACTGTAGACCTGCAACTTTCCTTCACTTTCACGCAAGACAATCTGCTGATTTTTCCCATAGTGAAAACCAAGCATGATTTCCTGTAGTAGCTGCTCTGAACAGTGACGCACGATGTTTTCATGGTAATCACACAAATCGCTCCAGATAACCACGCGCTCATCTACCTTACCGATGTAAAGCGATGGGCTATCGTTAAGCTCAATCTGTACCGTCGCGTGCTGATCAAGCTGCTGTATCAATGCGGGATCACATCCTGTCTGCAAAAGTGCGGCTTTGACAATTTCGGTGAGGCTATAGTTATGCATGAATCTTTTCCTAATATATATTTGAACTATATGACCTTCAGGACGTTGATTTCGATGTTGCTTGCAACCTCACCAAATGAAATCACGTCAAGATCCTTAAAACGCGTTTCCAGCAATTTTTTAACGAAGCGCCTTACATCGACAGCTGTAAGCACAATCAAGTCTTTTTGTGCTATTGGAAATGTCTGGAACATCAAGCTGAATTTATCGACGATCTCTTCCGAGACCAACGGCTCAATATTGAGAAAAGCCCCTGCTGAATTTTGACGAATTCCCTTGCGTACCTGCTCTTCTGTCTGCGCCGAAAGCATCACTACTCGCAAGCTATTACCAACCGAAAATTTATGAGTAATATAACGAGCCATCCCTCCTCTTACATGTTCGACCAGAGCGATCACGTCCTTTTCGCGTCCGCCCCACTGTGCAAGTGTTTCAAGAATCAATTTGAAGTTGCGAATCGAAATGCGCTCCGACAATAGGCGCTGGAGCACTTCTGCGATCTTTTGTATTGTTACATTACGCAAAACCTCTTTGAGAAGATCTGGCGCAGAGGCCTCCATCTGATCGAGCATTTTCTTGGTTTCCTGAATACCGAAAAATTCAGGAACGTGCTTGACCAACAAGGCAACCAAACATTGATACAACTCATCTTGCGCACTACGTAACTGAAAGCCAAGATCACTTAACGCCTTGCGTTGAGCGATATCTACCCAATGAGAGCTTTGTTGTGACGTGCCTTGCAGGACTTCGATGTCAATGCCCAATCGCACCACTTCGTCGGACATGTTGACCACTCGCAGTTTGTTAAATTTGACTTGTATTGGATCTGTACGGATTTCATTAATCAGCAAGACCACGCAATCGCTCGCAAGATTATCCGAACCTCTTACCATTATTTCCGGAAGACGAACACCGTAGTCGATGAAAAACTGACTACGTAGCCGCTGAGCTAGCTGATTACTGACAAGGATTTTTTCTTGTATCCGGGGTACTAGAAGAATGAAGGCAAGCGCTTCAATTGCCATTTTATCCAAATCAGCAATCAATCTCATCTGCGGACCTTGATCTTCCTGTCCTTGATCCTTGGCAACTGGATACTTCTCACCAGGCTTGCTATTCTGCTGATTTTCTCGTAGCCGACGTCGATTGCCGACATACAAGAACAGGCCCAGGCTGAGCGCCAGAACAAAAAATGCCAACGTAGGAAAACCCGGTAAAAAAGCCACAACCAGAGCAAGCAATGCAGTGATGCCGACAGCAAATGGTATACCTAGCAACTGTCCCATAATGTTGCGCCCCAGATTGGCATCATCACCATTGATACGTGTCACAATAAACCCAGCACTGATCGAAATCAGTAAGGCCGGAATTTGAGCCACCAACCCATCTCCGATGGTCAACATGGTGTAGGTAGACAGCGCGGTCGACATGTCCATATGATGCCGTGTTACGCCAACTGCGATTCCACCAATCAGATTAACCAGAATGATGATGATGCCGGCGATAGCATCGCCCTTGATGAATTTCATTGCCCCATCGAACGCACCATACAACTGGCTTTCCCGCTCAAGTACATTCCGTCGGTCACGTGCGTTGTCAGCATCGATGACGCCAGCCTTGAGGTCGGCATCGATACTCATCTGCTTGCCAGGCATGCCATCCAGAGAAAAGCGCGCCGCTACTTCCGCAACCCGTTCAGATCCTTTTGTGATAACAATAAACTGTACGATGGTGACAATTGAGAAAATAACAAAACCGACAATCAGACTATCGCCAATGACATATTCACCAAATGTTGCAATGATCTCGCCAGCATCAGCCTGTGTCAGTATCAGGCGACTGGTGCTGATCGACAATGCCAGTCTAAACAGCGTAGTAATCAGCAAAATGGTCGGAAACGTTGAAAAATTCAAAATTCTTTCGACGTAAAACGATCCCATGAATAGCAAAATGGCGATAACGATATTGAGTGCAATCAGGAAGTCGACCAAAAAAGTCGG
>Ga0302155_10000252_pt1 | contig 44232 bp, 41 predicted proteins | sample I_Bog_N3_1_FD_193508 | JGI IMG/M metagenome (GOLD analysis project Ga0302155, IMG submission 193508) | Peat permafrost microbial communities from Stordalen Mire near Abisko, Sweden - I_Bog_N3_1 | ecosystem: Environmental > Terrestrial > Soil > Wetlands > Peat | place: Sweden: Abisko, Stordalen...
CGTCACGCTCATGCGTGGTAATCAAACTGTGTTCACCCAGTTCAGCCTGCACCTGAGCGAGTCGCGCATCGGCATCATCGGCGATAACGGCGCCGGCAAGAGCAGCCTGTTTCGGCTCATCAGCGGACTCGACCAGCCGCAATCGGGGCGCGTGCTGGTGCATGGTCTGGACACCGCACGTGCCGAGGAACGCCGGCAATTGCCGCGTCACGTCGGCCTGATGTTTCAAAACCCTGACGATCAGATCATCTTCCCGACCGTGGCCGAAGAGTTGGCCTTCAGCCTTACCGCCAGCGGCCTTGAGCGACGCGCAGCGCGCCAGCAGGCGCTGGCCTTTCTGGCGCAGCGCGGTCTGTCAGACTGGGCCGAACGCGCCATCGGTGAGCTCAGTCAGGGTCAGCGCCAGCAGCTCTGTCTGCTGGCCTTGCACATCACACAACCGGCAACGCTGTTGCTCGACGAACCTTTTGCCAGTCTCGACCTGTTAAGCCAGATGCGACTGTCGGCGCAAATGCAGGCCAGCCCGCAGCAACTCTTGCTGTCGACGCATCTGCTTGATCACGTACGCGATTTTGAACGGGTCTTGTGGCTGGATCAGGGCCAGTTGCGCGGCGACGGACCGGGGCGCGACATTTGCGCCGCCTATGCCGCCGACGTCCAGGCCCGTGGTCTGGCTGCCAAGCACGGCCTGCTTCATGCGTAGCCTCTATTCATCGCGCCGCACCTGGCTGCACGCCGCACCGGCCTGGAGCAAACTGCTGGCCTTGTCGGTGGCCGGCACCGCGCTGGTGTTAGTCAGTGCGCTAGCGCTGATGACGCTAATCAGCGCCGTCGTGCTGACCTTGTTCATCTCACTGGACGCACCGGCCTGGCGCCAGTGGCGCATGTTGCGTGCACTGTTGATTGCGGTGCTGCTCATTGTCGGCTTCCACTGGTTCAATGGCGATCTCGCACTAGGGCTGGTCACCGGCTTGCGCATCATGACGGCGGCAATGCTGGCGCTGATGCTGACACTGACAACCCGCTTCGATGATCTGTTGGTGGTGCTGGAAACGCTCCTGTCGCCACTGCGCCGCCTGGGCCTGCCAACCGAGCGCATCGCGCTGGGCATAGGCTTGATGCTGCGCTTTGCTGAAAATTTCTATGCGCAGTGGCAGCGCCTGGACGATGCCCACCGCGCCCGCAGCGGCCGCAGCGGCGGCTGGCGCTTGCTGGCGCCGCTGACCATTCGTGCCCTGCAAACCGCCGAACGCGTCGCCGATGCGTTGGCGGCGCGGCTGGGCGGTTAAACTTATCATCAACACTTTTGCAAGGTCCCCATGACTCCGGCTGCTTCCATGACTTCCACCCGTTCACTTTCCTACATCGCCCTGTTCGCCGCCGTCATTGCGGTATTCGGGCTGATTCCCAAGATCGACATGCCGTTTGGCGTGCCGATCACGCTGCAGTCGCTAGGCGTGATGCTGGCAGGCTGTCTGCTGGGCCCGCGCCGTGGCTTTCTGAGCTTATTGCTGTTTCTGACGGCGGTGGCGCTGGGTCTGCCCTTGCTGTCGTCCGGTCGCGGCGGTCTGGCGGTGTTTGCCGGGCCGACTGCGGGGTTTTTGCTGGGCTGGCTGCTAGGCGCCGGGGTCTGCGGCTGGTGCATGCGGCGCATGGCGCAGGCGCGCGGTAAGGCGCTGCTGGCGGCGGCCTTTGCCTCGTCCGTCATCGGCGGCATTCTGGTGGTGTATCTGTTCGGGATTGCTGGCTTGATGCTCATCGCACATCTGCACTTTGCCCAAGCCGGGCTAGCCATGCTGGTGTTCATTCCCGGTGATCTGATCAAATGTGCCATCTGCGCCGTGCTGGTACACAGTGTGGTGCGCGGCATGCCAAGCTGGCGTCTTGATCGCGATTAATACCAAGCGCCCGTTCGGGCATATAACCCTGAAAATGAAACGACCCGGTTGCACATTGGCGCTGCCGGGTCGTTTTTTTGCCTGTTTCAAGCATGGCAAGGCAAATAAAGTTGTCTCTTTGACAAAGAATTGCTTTTATCTTACTCAATCACTGGGGGATTTTCACGAAATGCTCTCCCATATTATAAAATTACGGCTGCCCCGAATAAGGTTGGTGACAGGAAGTACCAATATAATGAGGCAGTACAGCCAACCAACAGCAAGGAATCATCGTGACCACAGATAACTCAACCATCATCTACACGCTTACCGACGAGGCGCCGCTGCTGGCGACTTACTCCTTACTTCCTATCATCCGCACTTTTACCGCACCGGCCGACGTCAACGTCGTCGAGAGCGACATTTCTGTGGCGACGCGCATTCTGGCCGAATTCCCAGAGTTTCTCAGCGATGACCAGAAGGTGACCGACAATCTCGCCATGCTCGGCAAGCTGACGCTGGACCCGAACGCCAACATCATCAAGCTGCCCAACATCAGCGCTTCGGTACCACAACTGCAAGCTGCCATCCGCGAACTGCAAGCACACGGCTACAAAATCCCTAATCTGCCGGAAGATCCCAAGACCGACGCCGATAAAGACATCCTCAAGCGCTACTCCAAAGTGCTCGGCAGTGCCGTCAACCCAGTGTTGCGCGAAGGCAATTCTGACCGCCGCGCACCAGCGTCGATCAAGCGCTTTGCCCGCAAGCATCCGCACAGCATGGGTCAATGGAGCATGGCTTCGCGTAGTCACGTAGCGCACATGACGCACGGCGACTTCTACCATGGCGAAAAATCTTTGACACTGACCACAGGACGCGACGTCAAGATGGAACTGCTGACCACGAGCGGCAAGGCCATCGTGCTCAAGCCCAAGGTCACGCTGAAAGACGGCGAAATCATCGACAGCATGTTCATGAGCAAGAAGGCGCTGTGCGACTTCTATGAAGAGCAATTCGAAGATGCGCGCAAGACCGGCGTGATGCTGTCGCTGCACGTCAAGGCGACCATGATGAAAGTGTCGCACCCGATCGTGTTCGGCCATGCTGTACGTATTTTCTACAAGGAAGCGTTCGCCAAGCACGGCAAACTGTTCGATGAACTGGGCGTAAACGTCAACAACGGTCTGTCCAACCTGTACGAAAAAATCGAAACCTTGCCTTCGAGCAAGAAGGAAGAGATCATCCGTGACCTGCACGCCTGTCACGAACACCGCCCTTCCCTGGCCATGGTCGACTCGGCCAAGGGCATCTCCAACCTGCATGCACCGAACGATGTGATTGTCGATGCTTCGATGCCAGCCATGATCCGTATCGGCGGCAAGATGTGGGACGCCAACGGCAAGCCGCAGGACACCAAGGCACTGATCCCGGAAAGTACCTTCGCCCGGATTTATCAAGAAATCATCAATTTCTGCAAAACCAACGGCAACTTCGATCCGACCACCATGGGCACCGTGCCTAACGTCGGTCTGATGGCGCAACAAGCGGAAGAATACGGTTCGCACGACAAGACGTTTGAACTTGCTGAAGCAGGCGTGGCCAACATCGTTGACCTGGCCACCGGTGAAGTGCTGTTGTCGCAAAACGTCGAAGCAGGCGATATCTGGCGCATGTGCCAGGTCAAGGATGCGCCGATTCGCGACTGGGTCAAGCTGGCTGTGACCCGTGCACGCAACTCGGGCATGCCTGCCGTATTCTGGCTGGACCCATACCGTCCGCACGAAGCCGAACTGATCAAGAAGGTAGAAACCTACCTCAAGGATCACGACACTACTGGTCTAGACATTCAGATCATGTCGCAAGTGCGCGCCATGCGTTACACCCTGGAACGCGTCATTCGCGGTCTGGACACCATCTCGGTGACCGGCAATATCCTGCGCGACTACCTGACCGACCTGTTCCCGATCATGGAACTGGGTACCAGCGCCAAGATGTTGTCGATCGTGCCACTGATGGCCGGCGGCGGCATGTACGAAACCGGTGCCGGCGGTTCGGCACCGAAACACGTCAAGCAACTGGTGGAAGAAAACCATCTGCGCTGGGACTCGCTGGGTGAATTCCTGGCGCTGGCAGTGTCGCTCGAAGATATGGGTATCAAGAACGGCAACAACAAGGCCAAGGTACTGGCCAAGGCGCTCGACGACGCCACCGGAAAGTTGCTCGACAACAACCAGTCGCCATCACCCAAGACTGGCGAATTGGACAACCGCGGCAGCCACTTCTACCTGGCCATGTACTGGGCCCAGGAACTGGCAGCGCAAAAGGATGATGCTGAACTGGCGGCGAAGTTTGCGCCACTGGCCAAGCAACTGGTCGACAACGAGCAGAAAATCATCGCCGAACTGAAGGCCGTGCAAGGCAAGCCGGTTGAAATCGGTGGCTACTACATGGCTGATCCGGAAAAAGTTGCGGCCGTGATGCGTCCGAGCGCAACTTTCAATGCCGCACTGAAGTCTGTGCAAGGCTGAGTAGCAAGTCAGTGCATTACTGGTCAGTAAACAGACCGGGATAAGCGAGCGAGGCGGACCTGTGGCAAGTTGCAGGTCCGCCTTGTCGTTTTGGCTATCCATATTGCGTCTCAAACCTCCTGCACTACCAATTTTTCATTAGAATGCGCGTAGTTAGTATTTTGCAGCCGCTTTGGCTACTTACCTGATCGATCCTCACCTGCATGGCAACGAAAAAAACCTCACCGTCTGATTACAGCGAATCCTCCATCCGTGTCCTCAAAGGCCTGGAACCGGTCAAACAGCGTCCCGGCATGTACACCCGGACCGAGAATCCATTGCACATTCTGCAAGAAGTCATCGACAACTCCTCCGATGAAGCATTGGGTGGTCACGCCAAGAATATTCTGGTCACCATCAATGCCGACGGCAGCGTCAGCGTCGAGGATGACGGCCGCGGTATTCCGGTCGGTATGCATCCGGAAGAAAAAGTGCCTACCGTGGAAATCGTATTTACCCGGCTGCATGCAGGCGGCAAGTTCGATAAGGGTAGCGGCGGAGCTTACGCATTTTCGGGTGGTTTGCACGGTGTCGGCGTGTCGGTCACCAATGCCCTGGCGTCGCGCCTGGAAATCACGGTCTGGCGTGAAAACGGTGTGCATACACTGGCCTTTGGCGATGGCGACCTGATCGAAAAGCTGCAATCGCGTCCAATGACGCGCGAAGACAAAAAATCCGGTACCCGTGTCACGGTGTGGCCAAACCCGAAGTACTTTGACTCTCCCAATATTTCGCAGCAAGAGCTGCAACGCCTGCTGCGCTCCAAGGCAGTGCTGCTGCCGGGCGTGAAAGTGTCACTGGCCAACGGCAAGACCGGTGACGTGCAAAGCTGGCAATACGACCAAGGCCTGCGCGGCTACCTGATGGAGTCGCTGGCGCAATCGACCAGCGCCGATCCGCTGATCCCGCTGTTTGAAGGCGAACAATATGCCGGCCCCGATACCGACGGTTTTGCCGAAGGTGAAGGCGCAGCCTGGGTAGTGGCCTGGACCGAAGAAGGCAATGTGGTGCGTGAATCCTACGTCAACCTGATTCCGACCTCGGCTGGCGGCACCCATGAATCCGGTCTGCGCGAAGGCTTGTTCGCGGCAGTGAAAAGTTTCGTCGAGATGCATTCGCTGCTGCCCAAGGGCGTCAAGCTGCTGCCCGAAGACGTGTTTGCCCGGGTCTCCTTCGTGCTCTCGGCCAAAGTGCTCGATCCGCAATTCCAGGGCCAGATCAAAGAACGCCTCAATTCGCGCGATGCGGTGCGACTGGTCTCAACCTTTGCTCGACCATCGCTGGAGCTGTGGCTCAATCAACACGTCGAATACGGCAAAAAACTGGCTGACCTGGTCATCAAGCAGGCGCAAAGCCGGCTGCGTTCGGCCCAGAAAGTCGAAAAACGAAAATCTTCCGGCGTCGCCGTGCTGCCCGGCAAGCTCACTGATTGTGAATCCAGCGACATCACCCGCAACGAACTGTTTCTGGTCGAGGGCGACTCTGCTGGCGGTTCCGCCAAGATGGGCCGCGACAAGGAATTCCAGGCCATCCTGCCCTTGCGCGGCAAAGTTCTCAACGCCTGGGAAACCGAGCGCGACCGCCTGTTTGCCAACAATGAAATCCACGACATGGCAGTGGCCATCGGCGTCGATCCGCATAGCCACACCGACAGCCCTGATTTGTCGGGCCTGCGCTATGGCAAAATTTGCATTCTCTCGGATGCGGACGTTGACGGCTCGCACATTCAAGTGTTGTTGCTGACACTGTTCTTCAAGCATTTCCCCAAACTCATTGAGCATGGCCACATCTGCGTGGCGCGCCCGCCGCTGTACCGGGTAGATGCACCGGCACGCGGCAAGAAGCCGGTGCAAAAACTCTACGCGCTAGACGATGGCGAGCTCGAGGCAATCGAAGATAAATTGCGCAAGGACGGCCTCAAGGAAGGTGCCTGGAGCATCTCGCGCTTCAAAGGCCTGGGTGAAATGAATGCCGGGCAATTGTGGGAGACCACCATGAATCCAGACACCCGCCGCCTGCTGCCGGTGACCTTGGGTGCGCTCGATCATGATGCCTCGACTGCTCGCTTCACCATGCTCATGGGCAAGGGCGAAGCCGCCGCACGGCGCGCCTGGATAGAAGAGCACGGCAACGAAGCCGAAGCCGACATCTAGCGTGACTGAAAACGGGGCGCTAGCGGCGTTGCTGCCGACTTGCCGTACTTGCGTACTGTCTGCGTCGGCGCGCCTTGCTAGCGCCCCGTTTTCAGCCCCGCCTTTGTTTTTAAGATACGCGACGAGCTCCGCCGTCGCCCGACATTGACTGAACTGTAATCGCAAGCGATATCCATGACTGAACAAGCCAATCTGTTTGACCAAGCCCCGCCGCCGGACGACGAAGCGCTGACCTTGTCGACCTTCGCCGAGCGCGCCTACCTTGATTACGCCATTTCGGTGGTCAAGGGCCGTGCGCTGCCGGACGTGGCCGACGGCCAGAAGCCGGTGCAACGCCGCATCCTGTATGCGATGAACGAACTGGGCCTGAACGCCACTGCCAAGCCGCGCAAATCGGCGGCCGTGGTCGGTGACGTGCTCGGTAAGCTGCATCCGCACGGCGACCAATCGGTGTATGACGCCTTGGTGCGCATGGCGCAAGATTTTTCACTGCGTTATCCGCTCATCGACGGCCAGGGCAACTTTGGCTCGCGCGACGGCGACGGCGCAGCGGCGATGCGTTACACCGAAGCACGCCTGACCCCGATCAGCAAATTGCTGCTCGATGAAATCGACATGGGCACAGTCGACTTCCAGCCCAATTACGACGGTTCCACCGAAGAACCCAAACTGCTGCCGGCACGCCTGCCCTTCCTGCTGCTCAACGGCGCCTCCGGTATCGCGGTCGGCATGGCCACCGAAATCCCTTCGCATAATTTGACCGAAGTCGCACGTGCCGCAGTGGCGATGATTCGCAATCCGCAGATGACGCACGCCGAACTGATGACCTACATCACCGGCCCCGACTTCCCCGGCGGCGGACAGATCATCACGCCGCAAGCGACGATTGCCGAGATGTACCAGCACGGCCGCGGCAGCCTCAAGGTACGCGCACGCTGGAAGATTGAAGACCTGGCGCGCGGCCAGTGGCAAGCTGTCATCACCGAGTTGCCACCGGGTGTGTCGTCGCAGAAGGTGCTGGAAGAAATTGAAGAGCTCACCAACCCCAAGGTCAAGCTCGGCAAGAAAACCCTGACGCCGGAACAGCAGACACAAAAGCAAAGCATCTTGGCGCTGCTCGATGCGGTACGCGACGAATCGGGTCGTGAAGCGCCGGTGCGGCTGGTGTTTGAACCGAAGTCCAAGAATCAGGACCAGACCGAGTTCATGAACACGCTGCTGGCGCAAACCTCGCTGGAGACCAGCTCCTCGATCAATCTGGTGATGATCGGCGGTGATGGCCGTCCACGTCAAAAGGGACTGGGCGAGATTCTGCGCGAATGGATCAGCTTCCGATTCGAGACCATCACCCGGCGCACCCGTTTCCGCCTGCAAAAGGTGGATGACCGCATTCATATTCTGGAAGGACGCGAAGCGGTTCTGCTCAACATCGACAAGGTGATCAAGATCATCCGTGAGTCGGATGAACCGAAACCGGCGCTGATGACTGCTTTCAAGCTGTCCGACCGTCAGGCCGAAGACATCCTGGAAATCCGTCTGCGCCAACTGGCGCGACTGGAAACTATCAAAATCCAGCAAGAGCTGGCCGAACTGCGCAATGAAAAGTCGACGCTGCAAGACCTGCTCGACAATCCTGCCTCGATGAAAAAGTTGTTGATCAAGGAAATCGAAGCCGACGGCAAGCAATTTGGCGATGCCCGTCGCACGGTCATCGAAGCAGCCGAAAAAGCGGTGATGGAACAAAAGGTCATCGACGAAGCGGTCACAGTGATCATTTCGCAAAAGGGCTGGGTGCGCGCACGCAGCGGCCATGGCCATGATGCCGGTCAGTTCACCTTCAAGGCTGGTGACGCCTTGTATGGCGCATTTGAATGCCGTACCGTTGACAACCTGTTGGCGTTCGGCTCCAACGGCCGCATCTACACTGTCGGCATCAATGCGCTGCCCAATGCACGCGGCGATGGTGTGCCCATTACCACCCTGGTCGAACTGGCCAGCGGTAGCAGCCTGTTGCATTACGTTGCCGGCCCGCTCGAGACGACGCTGCTGCTAGCCTCGGATGCAGGCTACGGCTTCACCGCCAAAATCAGCGACATGCTGAGTCGCTTCAAAGGTGGCAAAGCCTTCATCACGCTCGACGACGGCGACCTGCCGCTGCTGCCGCGCGCCTTGCCGGTCAACGCCAGTGCAGTGGCCTGCCTGTCGGCTCAGGGACGTCTGCTGGTATTTGGTCTCGATGAAATCAAGACCCTGGCCAGCGGTGGCCGTGGCGTCATTCTGATGGAATTGGAAAAAGGCGAAAAACTGCTGGCCGCGCAAGCCATCAGTCAGAGAGGTGTTGTGGTTTCCGGTATTGGCCGTGGCGGCAAGGCGCAGGAAATTTCCTTGTCGGCAGTGGCACTGGCGCTGCATATCGGTAAGCGCGCACGCAAAGGTAAGGCGCTGGAGTCCAAGCTCAAGGCCGCAGCGCTAGCCCCTGTGGCATAAGCGCCAGGCTGCTCACCGGCAGCGCGGACGAAGCAATAAGGGGATGTCGTCGACATCCCCTTTTTCATTCCAAAATCAATCAAGCTACGTTGAATCAGAACCTGCGGCAGTAAGCAAAAAAGCTGCCGCCATAGACATGCCAGGCGGCAGCAACTCCAGGGGAAACATGTATCTCTGGCTGATCGTTCGCTGCCAAAGCTTAGGCGACTAGCTCTACCTTGCCGGTCTCGAGACTGTAGACACCGCCTGCAATTATCATTTTCTTTTCAGCGACCAGTTTGCCGATGACTGGAGCGGCATGTCGTAGCCGCTCAACGTTGAGGATGACATTTTTCTTGACCACGCTATCGGTCCGATCACCAGCCTGTTTTTTCGTGGCGCGCACTGCGGGCGCAATCGCTGTGGTGATGGTCTGGATATGACCGGGAAATTGCTGATGCTTTTCAACGGCATCGATAGCGGCTTTAACGGCACCGCAATGTTGATGCCCAAGCACCAGGATCAGCGGTACATTGAGCACCAGCGCCGCATATTCCAGACTAGGGATGATATCGGCACTGGCATAATTACCTGCAACCCTGGTCACAAATAAATCGCCCCTCTGCTCATCGAAACACAATTCAGGCACCACCCGGGCATCAGCGCAGCTGACGATGCTGGCATACGGATTTTGCCCTCCCACCAGCGCCTCACGATCACGCATGAAATCGAATGGCCTGGATCCATTACTGACATAGCGTTTATTGCCTGCGAGCAGACGTTCCAATGCAGCAGCCGGTGTCAGCACATTTTCTGGTTTTGGCGGTGCTGGCAGATCCGCTGAAAAAGCATCTTTCAACGCCAATCCAGCCAATCCCAAGCCGGATACCGAAAACGTTTTCAGAAAATTTCGTTTGCTTTTTGCATGCGTAGATACTGCATTTTCCACATCGCATAACTGACACATAAGAGCTCTCCAATTTTCATTGTTGAATATGCTGTTGCAAGAAAATTTTCGCGTCGATTACAGAAACAACGTCGACGATGTAGGAGATACTAGCATCAAGAAATTAGCGACGACAGGCAGAAATCAGAGCCTTGCACACCATACAAAAACAACCTCACGCTAAGTTGCCTCTGTCCTGAAAAACAAACCGCCCACATCAAGTGGGCGGTTTTTCTGTCAGTCAAAAATCAGACTGATTTAGGCAGCCTCACGCTGCAAGCGGTGCACGTTGTCACCGTTGATTTCAATCTTGCGCGGCTTCAGTGCTTCAGGTACTTCGCGCACCAGTTCGATATTGAGCAGACCGTGTTCCAGTTGTGCCCCGACTACCTTGATATGGCTGGCAAGCTGGAAGCGCTGTTCAAAATCACGTGCAGCGATGCCACGATGCAGGAAGGTGGCAGAACCTTCTTCCTTCTGCTTGCGGCCGACAATTTTCAAGGTGTCGTTCTCGGCTTCAATTTCAATTTCAGCACTGCTGAAACCGGCAACAGCCATGGAAATCCGGTATTTGTCTTCGGCCACCAGCTCGATGTTGTAAGGTGGATAACTTGGTTGCGCATCGGCGCGTTGGGCGTTGTCGAACAATTGCGCCAGACGATCAAAACCGATGGCGGAACGGTAGAGTGGGGAAAAATCATATGTACGCATGGAAGTATCCTTTCAGTAAATAAGCGATATAAAAACAAGCGCGAACCTCCATTGAGCATCCGCTGGGGCAACGACTTATTGCTCTTGCCTAGTCGCTGCCTTGCAACCGATATACGTACGGATCTTTTCTTTTCAAGAGTTTTTTAAAGCCGCCACCAAAGTTCGCAACACGCCTTGCGCACGTGCCTGACGCAGCTTGCTGTGCAGCATCACTTGCGCTAACGGCAAGGTCGGCAACTTCATGCTTTTACCGACATCAACCGAGCCGGCCGGTCTGACGCGGTACAACAACGCCGATATCGCCAGCCCTGCCGTCACCGCTGCCGCGACTGCATGGACACCGCCGCCGACGAAAACTTCGGTCCACGCCATGCCTGCATCATCGAGCCGTCGCACGGCCAGTTCGCGAATGCCACATTGTGCGGAAAACGTCGCCAGCCGTAACGGCTCACCGGCGCGCGGCTGCCAATGGGGTGCGGCGAACCACCCCATACGTTCTTCCTGAATCAGCTCGCCGTCATTGCGCTCGCCTTCACGGCGCACGATTACCGCGTCCAGTTCGGCGCGATCGTACATGGCCAGCAAATCACGCGAAGAACCAATTCTGACCTCGATCACTACTCCCGGATCAAAGGCATTCAATTGCATCAAAATGGCAGGAAAACCCGAGCCGGCAATATGATCGCTAATACCCACAGCCAGCCGTGTGACGTCGCTTTGCATGCGTCCCAGGGCATGTTCATGCGCACTCAGCAAGGCCCGCGCCGGATCGAGAAAATGCAAACCCTCCGGCGATAAGCGAACCTGACGCGGCGTGCGCTCAAGCAAACGCCGTCCCAGCCGTTCTTCGAGCCGTTTGAGCTTGAGGCTGATGGCCGATTGCGTGGTCTGCAAGGCTTCAGCCGCGCGCGTAAAACTTTGCAGATCGGCCACCAGCACAAAGGCCTGGACGGCATCCAGGTCGAGCGGACGCAAATTGGGCTCCATATTTATCCTTTAATGAGGCATGCTTATCATTTTCAATTAATATCATTGAAATATTCATTGATATCTTTTTGAAATGATACAGCACGCCTAAGATAGCTGCATGCGGTCGCCATTCGGTGACATGTTCAACACTGCCCCAAGGAGCGCCATCATGCCTTTCGTTCGAGCCCATATCCGTCGCGGCGAGTCCCGCCAGTACCGTCAGGCAATTCTCGACAATGTCTATCAAGCCTTACGGGAAACCTTCAACGTGCCCGAGGAAGATCAATTCATGGTGGTTGATGAATACGACCCCGACAATTTCATCTTCAGCAAGTCGTACATGAACATCGCCCGCAGCGACAAGTTCGTACTGCTGCAATTAACGGTGAGCAACACCCGTAGCGTCGAACAAAAGAAAGCGCTTTACTTGCGCATCGTCGAACGTCTGGCAGAGCAACCGGGCATCCGTGCCGAAGACATCTTCATCAATCTGGTTGAGGTGGAAAAAGAGAACTGGTCGTTCGGTCATGGGCTGGCGCAATATGCGCAGTAGTGCGCGGCAATATCTTCGGCACAAATAAAATGAGGGCGCAAACCAGGTTTGCGCCCTCACATGTCGAACAAGAATAAGCCGGATCAGTCGACGATAAACAGCTTCGCGCCAGCCGCCGTCGAGGAGCGATGCGCCTCAGCGTTATCGGCCACCTGATAGCTCATGCCGGATGTGAGCAAAAATGTACGGCCATCTTCCAACTCGGTGAGCAGTTGCCCTTCCAGGCACAACAGCACATGACCTTTCTTGCACCAATGGTCAGCCAGATAACCGGGCGTATATTCCACCATGCGCACGCGGATAGGACCGAACTGACGCGTACGCCAGTAGGCCATGCCGCTTTCGCCTTGATGCTCGGTCGGTTCGACCTGACTCCAGTCGGTGGTGCCGAAAGCTAGATTATTGATTTCCATACTGTGCTTAGAGCTTGGCTGCGATCAACTTGCCCAGGCGCTCGATGCCGACGCGGATCTTTTCCGGTGGCACGGTCACGAAGCTCAGGCGTAGCGTATTCTTTTGCGGCGCATTGGCGTAAAACGGTGCGCCTGGTACAAATGCCACCAATTGATCCACAGCTTGTTTGAGCAACTCGGCGCTGTCGATATGCTCCGGCAGCGTGACCCAGATGAACATGCCTCCTTCGGGCCGGGTCCAGGAAGTGCCTGCCGGAAAGTAAGCTTGCAGTGCATCGAGCATGGCCTGACATTGATCGGCATAGAGCTTGCGAATGGTCGGAATGTGGCTGTCCAGGAAACCGTCCTTGATGGCCTCATAGACCACCATCTGCGTCAATTGGGCAGTATGCAGGTCCGTCGCTTGCTTGGCTTGCTCCATCTTGGCGATCAGCGGCCTTGGCGCCACCACGTAACCGAGACGGATGCCAGGTGTCAGCACCTTGGAGAATGAGCCCATGTAAATAACGCCGCCCGGATTCATGTTGAGCATCTTCGGCAGCGGATCATTGCGGTAACTCAGTGCGCCATACGGATCATCTTCGATCAGCGGCAGCCCCATGCGAGCACAGGTTTCCACCAGTTCCAGACGGCGTTCCAGCGGCAAGGTACGACCAGTCGGGTTTTGGAAATTAGGCAGCGAATAGAGCAGACGTGCGCCCTTGCCAAGTTCTTCGATGGCCGACGGAATCAAACCTTGTTCGTCGCCAGGTACCGACACGAACTCGGGACCATACAGCGAAAACGCTTGCAGCGCCCCAAGATAGCTTGGCGTTTCCACCAGCACCTTGCTGCCTTCATCAATGAGCACCTTGCCCAGCAGATCGAGCCCCTGCTGCGAGCCGGACACCATCAAGACCTGCTCTGGCAGAATCTTGGCGCTCGCCGTCGAGAGCGAATCGGCAACCCATTCACGCAAGGGTGCATAGCCATCGGTCGGGCCGTATTGCAGGGCGACCTTGCCTTGCGCGGTCAGTACCTTATCGAACGCTACCTTCATCTGCTCGACCGGAAAAGTTTCCGGCGATGGCAAACCGCCTGCGAAGGAAGTGATTTCCGGACGCATGGTGATCTTCAGAATTTCACGGATAGCGGAGCTTTTCAGCTGCTGCGAACGCTGGGAGAAATTCCATTGAAGAGGATGGGGATTTTCGATTTTCATAAAGACCTGCAAAAAAAGAGACGGTAACGACGTAACCAGCAAAGGCATGCGGCGCTGCTTTCCAGCGCACGCATGACATCAACGCATTCAGGCGATCTCGGCGATCAGCTCGATTTCCACACAAGCACCCATCGGTAACTGTGCCACGCCAAAGGCCGAACGGGCATGTTTGCCCTGCTCGCCAAACACTTCGCCAATCAGTTCGGAAGCACCGTTGGTGACCAGATGCTGCTCAGTAAATTCACCAGTCGAATTGACCAGACTCATCAGTTTGACGATGCGCTTGACGCGGGTCAGGTCGCCGCCACAAGCTGCCTGCAAGGTTGCCAGCAAATCGATTGCCACCGCGCGTGCAGCCAGCTTAGCTTCTTCCGTGTTGAGGTTCTTACCGCATTGACCAACCCAGACCTTGCCGTCTTTCTTGGCAATATGGCCAGACAGAAATACGGTATTACCAGTCTGCGCGTACATGACATAGGCTGCAGCTGGTGCTGCCACGGCTGGCAATTCGATATTCAAGGCTTTGAGTTTTTCGTACACGGACATGTGATGCTCCTGTTTGCAATAAGTAGCTACATGCAGGCGACACAAGGTTGGCGCCCGGCAAGACAGCAAGTTGAAAAATAAACTAATCCGGCATTATCGCAAATATCGCGACTTTTTATTGGGTAACCTGAGTAAATACACTAACGTCTGATCGACATCTTTCGCCCCATTGCCACAACGACAATAACTGCCGTGGCAAACAACAAATTACGGGCCTCCAGCACTTCACCGGCAATCAATGCGGCACCCAGCAATGACATGAATGGCTGCAGCAATTGCACCTGACCGACGCGTGCAATACCGCCCAAAGCCAAGCCCTTGTACCAGAAGAAAAAACCGATGAACATCGAAAACAGAGAGACATAGGCAAACGCCAGCCAGACACGCGGCGAAGCATCAACGCCATAGCGCCAGCCCAGCCAGATAGACACTGGCAACAACAGCGGCAGTGACAATACCAAGGCCCAGCAAATGACTTGCTGGCCACCCATGGTCTGCGCCAGACGACCACCCTCGGCATAGCCCATGGCGGCCGCCAGCACGGCGGCAAACAAGGCCAGATCAGCCAGCTGCAAGCCGCCGCCGCCCTGCTGCAAGGCGAACGCAATCACAATGGCAGTACCGGCCAGCGCAGCAATCCAAAAGCCCAGCGACGGCCGCTCACCAAAACGCAAGGCACCGAACAAGGCGGTCGCCAATGGCAACATCCCCAGTACAACCGCGCCATGCGAGGCCGGCACGCTATGCATGGCAATCGATGAAAACAGCGGAAAACCAATCACCACCCCCAGCGAGGTAATCAACAGCGCGCGCACCTGCAGCCAGCTCGGACGTGGCGCCTTGAGATGCCACAACATACCCAGCGAACAAAACGCAGCGACCACCGCACGGCCAAACGCGACGAATGCCGGATTCAATTCCGTCACCGCGATACGTGTGAACGGCAAAGTCAGGCTGAATATCGCCACCCCGGCCAAACCCAACCACATGCCTTTCGATTCGGTTTGCATGGCTACCACCAGATCGCCAGCGCCGAGTAGATGGTCAACAACACCATCACTGCGCTAAACAGATTGCGCCACAACGGTTGCGTCAAATAGCGCCGCAGCACTGAACCGGCACCAGCCCATACGCTGACGCACGGTAAATTGACCACCGAAAACACCAGGCAATACACCACAATGGCTAGCCATACCGGTTGCATCGCCGGCAAGAAAGCGGCCGCGCCGGTAATGGCCATCACCCAAGCTTTGGGATTGGCGAACTGAAACAGCGCTGCGGCCATGAACGACATCGGTTTGGCGGCCGCATCGACTGCCTTGCCCATGCCCATGCTACGCAACTTCCAGGCCAGATACAGCAAGTAGAGCGACCCCATCACCTTGAGCAGCACATGCACCACCGGCAACGCCATGACCAGGCTGCCGATGCCGGCGGCGCAAATGGCCAGCAACACAGCAAAACCACAGGTGATGCCCAGCATATGTGGCACCGAACGCAGGAAGCCGAACCAGATCCCCGACGAGGTCAGCATGATGTTATTAGGCCCCGGTGTAATCGATGTGACGAAGGCGAAGGTTGCCAATGGCCACAGTAATTCCATGTCAGCGACCTCCCTGATGCGCACCGGTGCGGGTCAACATGCGCAGCAAGGTCAACGCAGAAGAGTACAGCCATTCCAACGCGCCTTTTTTAGGGCCATTATCCAAAGACAGCTCGCTATCAAGGGCCGCTTCGATCACCACCAACCTGCCAGGTGCAACGATGAGGGCATCGCCAGCATGCAACCAGAAATCGTCGCTGCGACCCTCTTGCGTGATCCACACATAGCCGCGCTTGACCACCAGCATGCGGCTGCTGCCGAATTTGCCACTGGCCACGGCACCTTGGGCCAGACGTAATTGCCGTAACTGCTGAAGTTCCTGGTCTGCTGTTGTCATGCTGCTCTCCTGTCATCTTCAAACTGTTCTTGTGCCATGTCTGGCCGCTGCAAAATCTCGGAAAACATGTCGTGATCCACATTGCCGCCCGACAGTGTCAGGCCGATACGCCGTCCCTGCAGGCGATGTCGTATTTGCATGGCCGCCGCCAGCGCCGCGGCGCCAGCGCCTTCAGCGACATTGTGTGTGGCAGTGAAATACAGCTTCATGGCAGCCATCACTTCCTCATCCGTCACGGCAACAACTTCGTCGACCTGATCGAGAATCACTTCCAACGCGGCGTCATCCGGTACACGACAGGCCATGCCATCGGCAACCAAGGTCGTCACCGGCGACTCGACCTTGCTGCCACACTCGAACGACAACTTATAGGCCAATGCATGTGCCGACACCACGCCGATAATGCGCGTCTTCAAATTCAGTGCCCGCCGCGCTGCGACAGCAGCACAGATGCCGGAGCCCTGACCGATTGCGACAAACAAGACATCAAGTTCGGGCTGTGCACGCAACAGTTCCATCCAATAAGTCGCCACACCGCCAACCAGATCGCGATGAAACGAAGGAATCATGTGCAAACCATCGCGCTGAGCTAACGCAGCGGCATACTCGCGGCTTTCCTGAAACTCGCTGCCATGCTCAATCAACTGCACGCCCAGTGCCTGCATGGCGGCATTTTTTTCCTTGCTATTGCCTTGCGGTACCACGATGGTTGCGTCCATGCCATAACGACGCGCCGCCAGACCAACCGACTGACCATGATTACCGCGTGTGGCAGCAATCACGCCAGGTGTGTGCGTGGTGGCACTGGCACCTTGTGCCAGATGATGCAGATACACCAGACCGCCACGAATCTTGAAGGCGCCGGTGGGCGTATGATTTTCATGCTTGACCCAGGTTTCAGTGCCCAGCGCGGCACTGAGCAATGGCCAGCAATATTGCGGCGTCGCCGGCATGGCGGCGTACACAATATGCGCGGCTTGTTCAATATCGGTGCGGCTGGGCAGTAAATCAGTCATGCGGCTTCTCCTGTTAAGTGTCATCGCCTGATTGACGGCGGTCATGACATGGGTCTATGCTAATCGACATTGCCTGTACAGTACCAGTACACTTCTACAAATAACTTCTCATATTGTCACGGTAAAATGACCAATACAGCCCCGCGTCTCAAACCAGCCACCTTTGCCGCTACACCGGCGGCGCAGCCGTTGTTGTCGCGCGAAAGCAGCGATTCGCTGGTCGACCAGATTGTGCGTACAGTGCAATCGCGCATTGATGACAAACTGCTGCGAACGGGCGCGCGCATGCCCTCCATCAGACAGTTTGCCGAAACTCATGGGGTATCACGCTTTACCGTAGTAGAGGCCTATGATCGCCTGGTGGCGCAAGGCTTCCTGGAGTCGCGCCGGGGATCGGGCTTTTATGTACGAGAACGCTCGCCCGTAGCCGGCAGCAACACGACCGGTACAGTTGTCCCTTTACGCGGCAGCGCTGCAGCCAATAACGAGGTCAAACCTCAACTGGATGTGGTTTGGCTGGTACGCAACATGTTTCGTCAGATGCCGCCGCAAAAAATGCCGGGTGGCGGTCTGCTGCCCCCGGAATGGCTGGACGGCGATCTGATCGGCAACGGCTTGCGTTCGGTCGGACGGCAAAACCAGTCGTTGCTGCTGACCTATGGCACACCGCAAGGTTTCCTGCCGCTACGCCATCAATTGCAACTCAAGCTGGCCGAGCTGGAAATCGCCGCCACACCGGAACAGATCGTCATGACCGCAGGCGTGACCCAGGCGCTGGATATCGTAGCGCGTCATTTCCTGCACCCCGGCGACGTCATTTTTGTGGACGATCCGGCCTGGTTCCTGATGTTTGGTTCCTTCGCAGCCATGGGTGCCAAGGTGGTCGGCATACCGCGTCTGGCCGATGGTCCCGACATTGTCAAACTGGCAGAACTGGCGGCTGTGCACAAACCGCGCCTGTATGTGATCAACTCGGTGCTGCACAATCCGACCTCAACGTCATTGTCGGCCGCCAAGGCATTCCAGATTCTGCGCATCGCCGAAGAACACGACTTCACCATTGTCGAAGATGACATTTACTGCGACATGCATCCCGGCGCCGGCGTCCAGGCGGCCACGCGCATGGCGGCGTTGGATCAACTGCATCGGGTGATTTATCTGGGTGGTTTCTCCAAGAGCCTGTCGGCCAATTTGCGGGTAGGCTTCATCGCCACCTCTCCCGAACTGGCGCGCCATCTGGCCGACCGCAAAATGCTGTCGACCCTGACCACCAGCGAAATCGGCGAACGTGTGATTTACAAGATTTTGTCGGAGGGGCATTACCGCAAGCACACCGAACGCTTGCGCAACCGCCTCAACAGCGTGCGCGACAAAGTCGTGCGACAACTGGAAAAAGTCGGCCTCGACCCAGGCATTGCCACTTCCAGCGGCATGTTCGTGTGGGCCGATGCCGGCCGCGACACCAATGTCCTGACCGAAAAAGCCATGGCGCAAGGCTTTCTGCTAGCGCCAGGAAGCCTGTTCTCCCCGAATCAACTGCCCTCCACCAAAATGCGCATCAACGTTGCCAGCATGGCCGATCCCGGCATCTGGCGCTTCTTTGAGCAAGAGCTGGGCTAATCTGATCAAACACCAGACAATTGCCAAAAGGAAATTAAAAGAGCAATTTTCTGCCTCAGATATTGAAATTCGCCGAAGCAACCGCATTGTCTTTAAAATACGCCGCCGTCATTCAAGTCAGCATTGCAAGACAGCGCTGACGGCGTATTCAAGCAATCCTTTTCCCATTCGTGAGGTAATTACCCATGGCAACGTCCGAGAAACAGACCCTGGGCTTCCAGGCCGAAGTCAAACAGTTGTTGCAATTGATGATCCACTCCTTGTATTCGAACAAGGAAATCTTTCTGCGCGAGCTGATCTCCAATGCGTCTGACGCATCCGACAAGCTGCGCTTTGAAGCGATCAACGACAGTGCCCTGTTCGAAAACGACCCTGAACTCAACATCAAGGTCAGCTTCGACAAAGCGGCGCGCACCATCACCATTTCCGACAACGGTATCGGCATGAGCCGCGAGGAAGCGATTTCCCATCTGGGTACGATCGCCAAATCAGGCACCAAAGAATTTTTTACCAAACTCTCCGGCGATCAGCAAAAAGATGCTGCCTTGATCGGTCAGTTCGGCGTCGGTTTCTACTCCGGTTTCATCATTGCTGACCGCATCACGGTGGAAACCCGCCGTGCAGGTGCTGCTGCCGCTGAAGGCGTGCGCTGGGAGTCCGAAGGCGCCGGCGAATTTTCGATTGAAGCCATCGACAAAGCTTCGCGCGGCACCGACATCATCTTGCACCTGCGCGAAGGCGAAGATGAATTCCTGTCGTCTTGGCAACTCAAGACCATCATCCGCAAATATTCCGACCATATCTCGCTGCCAATCCTGATGCAGAAAGAAGAATGGGACGAAGAAAAGAAAGAAACTGTTCAGAAGGATGAGCTGGAAACCGTCAATCAGGCCAGCGCGCTGTGGACTCGCAGCAAATCCGACATCACCCTAGAACAATACGAAGAGTTCTACAAACATATTTCGCATGATTTCGGCGCACCGCTGGCTTACACCCACAATCGCGTCGAAGGCCGCAGCGAATATACCCAGCTGCTGTACATCCCGACCCGCGCACCATTCGATATGTGGGACCGCAACAAGCGCGGCGGCATCAAGCTATACGTCAAGCGCGTCTTCATCATGGACGATGCCGAGCAACTGATGCCGGTCTACCTGCGCTTCGTCAAGGGTGTGATCGACTCGGCCGATCTGCCATTGAACGTGTCGCGCGAAATCCTGCAAGAGTCGCGTGACGTCAAAGCAATCCGCGAAGGCTCTACCAAGCGCGTATTGGGCTTGTTGGAAGAACTTGCCAATAGCGACGAGCAGGCGCAAAAGGACAAATACGCCAGCTTCTGGACCGAATTCGGCCAAGCGCTCAAGGAAGGCATCGGCGAAGATGCGCCTAACAAGGAACGCATCGCCAAGCTGCTGCGCTTTGCCTCGACCAATAACGACGGCGAGGTGCAAAACGTTTCCCTGGCTGACTATGTTGCGCGCATGAAAGAAGGTCAGACCAAGATTTATTACGTCACCGGTGAAACTTATCATTCAGCCAAGAACAGCCCGCACCTCGAAATCTTCCGCAAGAAAGGCGTCGAAGTGTTGCTGCTGACTGACCGCGTCGATGAATGGATGCTGTCCTTCCTGACCGAATTCGAAGGCAAAGAGCTGGCATCGGTGGCCAAGGGCGGTCTCGATCTCGGTACGCTGGAAAACGAGGAAGAGAAAAAGCAACATGAAGAAACCGAAACCCAGTTCAAGGAACTGACCGAGAAGATGAAGACCGCGCTGGCCGACAAGGCCAAGGAAGTACGCGTGAGCTTCCGTCTGACTGATTCGCCAGCCTGCCTGGTGGCCGACGAAAACGAACTGTCCGGCAACCTGGTGCGCATGCTCAAGGCCGCCGGCCAGAACGCTCCTGACGCCAAGCCGATTCTGGAAATCAATCCGGAGCATCCGCTGGTGCAACGGCTGAAGTACGAAGACGCCAAGTTCGACGACTGGTCGCACATTCTGTTCGACCAGGCTTTGCTGGCTGAAGGCGGTGCATTGACTGATCCGTCTGGCTTCGTCAAGCGTCTCAACGAGATGCTGCTGGGCATGGCATCGCGCTAAGCGAGCAATAGTATCGGCGACAACGGCGATCCTGGTGATCGCCGTTGTCGCTTTACGGGTGAATTTCCGCTACAGTCTAAGGTCTGTTTTTCATACCGGCCCACCATGGAATTGAACTTCATCAATCCGCGCAAGAACGCTTTGGTTTACCTCATCAAAATTCTGTCCGGCTCACTGATCCTGTGGTACGGCTTACGCGCTCTCGGCTTTGAGGAACCCTACTGGGCCATGATTTCACTCATCACCGTCACCGAGCCGGACATCTCGCTGGCCAAAGCCAATTTCCGTGCACGCCTGATCAATACGATGTCCGGTTGTTTCGTCGCCTTCCTGTCCCTGGTGCTGTTTGGCCCCCATTTCTACACCATGCTGATCGCCTTGAGCGCCGCCGTGGTGGTGGCCATGCTGTGGCAGAACTATCCCAGCAACTGGCGCCTGGGACCGGCCACGGTAGTTATCCTGATGTCGGCGGCATTCGCCGGCGGCGGCCTGCATCAAGAAATGCATCTGGCGCTGCTGCGCGTGATCGAAGTCATTGCCGGTAGTACCCTGGCCTTGTTGCAGACCGTGGTGTACATCGGCATACTCAACCGTCTGCAGCGTGCCCACTGAGTCCCACTTTCCCACTGACATCGCGCTCCTGACAGGGTCGCGCGTGCGTTTGCGGGGCTGGCGCGAAAGTGATCTGGCACCCTGCGCTGCGATGAATGCCGACGCTGATGTGATGCGATATTTTCCGGCTACGCTGACACGCGCAGAGAGCGATGCCATAGTCGAGCGCATCAAGGCCCATTTCGAGCAACATGGTTTTGGTTTGTGGGTATTGGAAATTCCGGGCGTGCTGCCATTCGCCGGCTTTGTCGGTTTGCTGCGAGTGGCATTTGATGCTCATTTCGCACCGGCAGTGGAAATTGGCTGGCGTCTAACACGTCCTGCATGGGGCCATGGCTATGCTACCGAAGCGGCACAAAGCGTGCTGCGACACGCCTTCACCGAGCTCAAGCTCAAACAGATCGTCTCCTTCACCGTACCAGCCAATCATCCCTCACAAGCGGTAATGCGAAGGCTAGGCATGACGACACAGGCACAAGACAACTTCGAGCATCCACGTCTGCCCAAGGGGCATCCCCTAAGCATGCATCGGTTGTATCGCTTGCCGCGAGCGCAATGGCTGGCAACGAGCGACAAACGCACGCAATAGTTCAGTAGCGGATATGCAAACGACGAAACAATAAACTCACAATGAACAAGGGGCCAATCAGCAAAAACCGTAAGTCATCAAAGAAGGATGGCCGCTTGCCTTCGATCTTGTGACCGATGAACTGACCTATCCAGGCCACCACAAAAATGATCAGCGATACCGGCAACACTAGTTGCGTCGGCAAACACCAGAGCAACAGCAACATCGATGCAGCCAACGCCAGCATGGCAACTGCAAAAGGCTGTGACAGCTGCAGATAATAGGCCAGCGCAGCCGCCACCATCAATACAGCCAGCACTGGCGCTACTGACCAGATCAGTCCCAACAGCGCAAACATGATGGCTGGAACGCAAATGCAGTGAATCATTTCATTGACCGGGTTGCAGTGACTTTCGGCATAACGCGAGAGCAACAGGTCAATGCGGCGATGTGATAACTGAGTCATCTTGATCTCCAATCAATGGGTATTAGCGACCGCCTGAAACATCGAGGAAAGTCCCAGTGGCATAGGAGGCCTCGGCAGACAACAGCCAAACAATGGCATTGGCCACCTCTTGCGCCGTGCCGCCGCGTTTCATCGGCACCGCATCCTTGAGGCGATCAACCCGCCCGGCTTCGCCGCCGCTGGCGTGGATATCGGTATAGATCAAGCCAGGCCGCACGGCGTTGACGCGAATACCCTCGGCCGCAACTTCCTTGGCCAGCCCCACGGTAAATGCATCAATGGCGCCCTTGGAAGCCGCATAGTCCACATATTCGCCCGGACCGCCCAATTTAGCCGCCATCGATGACAAATTGACAATCGCGCCACCCTGCCCGCCGTGACGGGTTGACATACGCCGCACCGCTTCGCGTGCGCAGAGGAAACTGCCGGTGATATTGGTCAGCAGCACGCGATTGATGCGCTCGGCACTCATTTCATCAATGCGCATCTGATGCTCCAGAATGCCGGCATTGTTGACCAATGCCGTCAACGTGCCCAACTCTTGATCAACCGTCTCGAACAGACTGACAATATCGGCTTCTACCGCAACATCAGCGCGCACGGCGATGGCCCGGCCGCCGCCCTGATGGATGGCCTCAACCACGGCATCGGCTGCAGCGCGGTTGGCAACGTAACTGATACACACGGCATAGCCGCGCGCGGCGGCTGTTTGCGCCACTGCCGCGCCGATACCACGACTACCGCCGGTGATGATGATGACTTCTTGTCTCATAGAATGATCCTTGTATTTTTGTCATGATTACGCCGCTCAAACGCTGCTGCGTCGGCGCGAATAGTGTAGCCTTGTTTTTTTAGAACGCATTTCATCCATACCCGTGAGATGCGTTCTTGTTGCAGGCTGGCCAGTTCATTATCAATGACTTCGATATTTAATCCAATCGACACACCTAAGCAGGCTGTTCGTAAACGCTGCTTTGACCCGGTCGTTGACGACCAAACTTGCCTACTTCTGCTGGGAAGCCTGCCGGGAGAAAAATCGTTGGAACTGCAGGAATATTATGGCAATCGGCAGAATCGATTCTGGTTATTGATATCGGAAGTCACAGGCATAGACTTTCTGCCACTCGACTATGCCTCGCGTCTGCAAGCATTGCTGCAACAGCGCATTGGACTGTGGGACGTGGTTGCCGAAGCACATCGTGCAGGCAGTCTAGACAGTCATATCCGTAACCGTAACGACAATGATCTGCTGGGATTGCTTGCTCGATTACCCAATTTGACAACCATCGCTTTCAATGGCGGGACAGCTGCCAAAATAGGTTTGAAAGTGCTCGGGGAGCAAGCGTCTCGCTATCGCATCTACCAACTTCCTTCAAGCAGTCCCGCCTACACCTTGCCCTATTCCGAAAAATTAGTCGCATGGCAAAAACTAAGTAAATAAGTGCAAACCATACGGAGCACGCATGTCAGTTTTGCTGCAGTGACACCACGACTTTTAAATATTACTGCGATAATATGCCGGCTCCCTGTTGGAGGAATACTTTCCAGCAGTGATGTGATTAAAATAATGACCATATCTGCCCAGACTACACTCGCCACCGCAAACACATCTCCCTAACAAATATGATGCGCTATTTATTACTGCTGACTTTGTCCTTAATTTCATTGACGATACAGGCCGAAGAACTTCCGCCAGACATGCATGAATCGGTCGCCTCTATCGACGTCAAGGTTAAGGATTCTTACAACAGAGAAAGCACCGGAAAAGTCGTCATCACGCAATACAAACCAGATGGCCATGGCCCCTTCCCGATTGTCATCATGAACCACGGGCGCTCGAACGATCGCGCTCATCCACCGCGCTTCCTCTACATCAATCAGGCACACTTCTTTACTCAACGTGGCTTCGCTGTATTTGTGCCGACCCGCATTGGTTACGGAGAAATGCAGACCAATTTCGATCCGGAAAACAGCGGCTCCTGCAACAACCGGAACTACGCAGCGACTGCCGAATCGTCCAGCACTGAAATTTTGGCGGCACTGGACTACGCCAAACAACAGCCTGATGTGGATCCCACGCGCGTCGTCATCGTCGGCGTATCAGTAGGCGGTTTCGCAACCACAGCCTCCGCTGCCAAGAATCCCGCCGGCCTGGTTGCCGCCATTAACTTTGCCGGCGGCGCCGGCGGAGATCCGGTGGGGCATCCAGGCATACCTTGCCAGGGCAATCAACTGGAAGACATGTACTCTAGCTTTGGCAAGGTCAGCAAATCGCCCATGCTGTGGATCTATGCGGAGAACGATCTGTACTTCAACCCCAACCATAGTCAGGCTTGGCACGCAGCATTCGTCAAGGCTGGCGGCAACGCCGAGTACCATCTGTTGCCGCCATTTGCCAAGAATGGACATACCTTGTTTTCACAGGGTGTCGAAATATGGTCTCCAATTGTGGCGCAATTCTTGGGGAACTTAGGATTTCCTGCTCAGCCGCTGACGCATTGACTTCAGTCTTTCATCGCCAAGCAGTTCGCCTGTCGGGCGAACTGCTTCTGCCTACAAGACGATTTTTCCGATATCACTATAAGCGCGGTGCAGCCAAACCTTGACGCGCTGCCGCTCCAGCAAACCGAGCCCGGCATTGGCGCGGTCTGCATGATTGAGCGCAGCCCAGAAACTTGCGCTTTGCTGATCAATCTTCTGTATGGTCGTATCGGGCAGACGGCGCAGAGAAATCACGCTGGCCCCAAATTTTTCGGCACGCTCGCGCTCGCCGGACGCGTCCAGAATTTCGAAGCGGTCACCACGCACCTCATTGAGAACGAGCACCAACTTGAGTCGCCCGCCGAACTGATCGAGCCAGCGTCGCAACAGATCCACCGAATCGCGCCCGCTGTCCATGACATGCCACCACGTCAGCGTGATCCCATGTTCCTCTGCAAAATCGAGTACACCTGAATCTTCCAGCCATGCTGCGATCGATTGCTGCGTCTGAGCAGCAAGATCGACCAGAATGCGCCGTTGCGGATCGGCAAATGCCTGTTCGATGATGGGATCAAGACTGTCATGCCGGTCCAGCACGATAGGAGCAGAAAAATCTGCGTAGAACCGCAACAGCGCGCCATGCGACTTGTCGGTATCGAAACCCAGGAAAGGAAGGTTCTTGTCGATAAAGTACTGGGCCAATACCCGAGCGACCAATGATTTTCCAACACCGCCTTTTTCGCCACCAATGAAGTGGATATTACTCATTTCTATGGGTCCTTTATCGTAAATAAATTTTCGATCGAAACGGAAAAAAACATGTTTCGGTGAGACAGCCATGATACCTGCAATATGAAATAAAATAGGATGAAAAACCTGAGAAAAACGAGAATGACCGGTATCGGCCCAGCCCAGATCCGCCATACCAACATTAAGCGAAACACCTAACATCAAACAAATCAATCGAGATATCATCTAAACGGATGACCTGACATGCCAGCGAATCAACTTCAAAAATTTTACAGATGGCCGTTCTAAATCGGCTGCACATTGAAAATGAAAAAAACAAATATTTTTCTGCGCGCGCTTTATGCTTTGTTCACAGTATTATTTTTATCGGGTACGGCTTACGCAGAAGTGACGGAAAAACAAATTGCCATTCCGGTGAATTTAAAAGAAGGGTCCGACGTCACATTAAAACTTGTTGGCACTGAATACCGGCCAGATGGCAATGGTCCATTTCCATTACTGTTGATCAATCATGGCACGCCGCGCAATGCCAATGACAGACGTTCAACCACCGACATCTATTCGGAACAAGCCCAGTTTTTTGCCGCCATGGGCTTCGTCGTCATCAATCCTATTCGCCGCGGTTATGGTCAATCGGATGGCCCTGGAAATGATGGCATGAACACCTGCGACGACCCCACCTACTACGAGGCTGGCATGGGTGCCGCAATGGATATCAACGCTGCCATCGAATACGCAAAGACGCTACCTTACGTTGATGCCACGCGTATTGTCTTGCTAGGAAAATCAACCGGTGGAGCTGCAGTATTGGCGTTGGCCAGTCAAAACAAGCCCGGCGTGATTGGCGTCATCAATTTCGCCGGAGGTCGCGGATCCCGAGCGGCCAATTACGTCTGCAATGAAGATCGACTGGTAGAGTCCTTCTCACGTTACGCCAGCACCACACATGTCCCTATGCTCTGGTTATACGCCAAAAATGATCGTTTTTTTGGCCCGCCCCTGGCCAAACGGCTGGCCGATGCTTACCGGGATCAACATGTAGATATACGTTTTGTCCAATTGCCCTGGTTCGGCTCAGATGGCCATGCATTCTTTGAGGCGATCAAAAATGCACCGGAATGGATGAAAGACGTCGGCCCATTCTTAAAAGACATCGGCCTTAATTTACCGGCGCTGACCATGCAATCTGGCAGCGACGGCAAACAGTGAAAATAGCGCGGGTGTGATGCGCCTGCGCTATTTTCGGAAAAAGATGATGTCGTAGAAAGCGCCGGACAAGCCGCCATTGAGAATAAGAAACTCCATCGCCTTGGCAAACAAGACGATTGCGCCGAAGACCAGCGCCAATCTGACGATAAAAAGTATTTTTTTCAGCATGCTGCCAAGTGTAGCTGATGTGAATACGTGCGTGGTAGGCGCTTGAGTGCCCCGAAGGGGTATCATTGCGCAATTCGAATGCACGCGACATCATGTTAATCAAAAGAAAATCCATAGAGGCGCAAGCCAACACCAAAGCCGGCCCCGGCCCGGACAAGGAAAAATCCAAACCCAAAACTGCGGCACCACAGCGCAAGCCAAAGTTCGCACCGGTGACCCTATCGGAACAGGATGGCGTGCGTTTCCTGCATTTCGGCACCGAATGGGTACAAGGCGCAATGCGCCTGCGCAAACCAGACTGGATAGAACTGGAATATGCCCAGCAAATGATGAGCTGGATGCTGTTCAATGACAATCCCGAGCTCATCGTCCAGCTTGGCCTTGGCACCGGAGCGCTGACCAAGTTTGCCTACCGCCAGTTTGAGCAGGCACGCGTGAGCGCAGTGGAGCTGAACCCATCGGTGGTTGCTATCTGTAACAGCATGTTCAAGTTACCGCCGGAAGACCATCGCCTAACGATCCTGGAAATGGATGCCAATGATTACATCCATGACCCCAAACGTATCGGCACCATTGACGCCCTGCAGGTCGATCTGTACGACGCGACTGCACGTGGCCCGGTACTGGACACACCTGAATTCTATGCAGCCTGCCGTGACAGCCTCAGCGAACACGGCGTGATGACCGTCAACCTGTTCGGCGATCATCCCAGCTATGCCAAGAACCTCAAGGCCATGCGCTACGCCTTCGACCAGGTTATTTCGTTGCCAGAAGTGCATGACGGCAACGTCGTCGCCTTGGCATTCAAGAACGCCATCACTCCGGACTTCCCTGCTCTCTACGAGCGTGCAGCAGTCATCACAGCGACGACTAAGTTGCCGGCAAAATCGTGGGTCAATGGCATCAAAAGTAATTTCTAAGAAAGCACGATGAGCGTTCGCGATAGCATGGTGCGGCGAACAAATCACCTTTGATAATAAAACGACAAAAATGGCTTGCAGAGATTAAAAGTCCGTCCTATAATGCGTGCTCTCTCAAACGAGAGGGGCGTTAGCTCAGCTGGTAGAGCAGCGGACTCTTAATCCGTAGGTCGAGTGTTCGAATCACTCACGCCCCACCAGAATATAAAGGGACTTCAAGCAATTGAAGTCCCTTTTTTATTTTCCAACGTGACGAAAACGTGACATCAAAATCGCGCTATCTTCCTGTGCACTTTCGCTATGCGACACTACAAACAACAAGTTGTCTGTAGCAAACTTGGCAGGCCGCTCCATAACACCTTATTGAGATCAGCTTTAACTGACCCCAATAAAGTTTGTCCTAACGCCCTATCTACTTAATACCCCATTGTTGGCTCGCAGTACCTGAGGCCTGCTGCTGGACGATCGTCTGCCCACTGGACAAACTGCTGCCATTATCAAGAAATAATCCACTGCGTTGATTCTGAAGTGTAAAGATGTTGCCAGAGACATTGACAATCTTCCAGTTTTGCTGAGTTCCGCCATTCGGCGGCCATTGTATGACGTGTGCACCAGCCGACGAGGTGTTGCCATTGTCAAGCGCCTCGCCACTCATTTGGTTCACCAAGGTGTAATAACCGCCGCCCACTGAATTGAGTTGCCATTGCTGCGTCTTCCCCCCGGACGGCGTGTATTGTCCGGTTTTAGTTCCATTCGTTGAAGAGTTGAAGTTATCAAGAGCATCTGAGCTGAATGCACTTGTTATCGTGTACACCTGACCTGAAACGATTGCGTTAGGTTGCGCTGTTATAGCCAAATTAGCGAACTGCGCAGCACTCCAGGTCGTTGTTCCAAATCCGGCAGGCCCTGTCGTGTAGGTACTATCGTTTGCCGCACCAACCTGAACTCCATCAATCCACACGGTAATTTGAGATCCAGCCATCGACAGCTTCAAATTGTGCCAGGCAGTATTTCCCAGTGCAGTCACGGTACCCGAAGCCAGAACGACATCAGCTGTGGCAGAGCTTGACTCTTCGTCCAGCGCCCATGTTCCATCAGGATTAACCTTGAACGCATATCCATTTACCATCGGTCCGCCAGAGCTGTTACCCCCCTCAGGTACAGAGCCGAGGCGGCCATACAAGATAGCCCCTGTTGACTCCATAAGGACATCAACAGAAATAGCGTAACTCTGCCATTTAAGCGATCCAATCTCAGTAAAGGGCACGCCGGTGGCACCCCGATCAGCCCAGACAACGCCTTTGGCAGGAGCCATCTGGCGAACGACATTTGAACCATTTTGGCCTTGATAAACCTCGAAAGCACCATCCATGTCCGCCGTATACTTGGGTAAATTACCAACAATGCCACTGGCAAAGTTGTCACTGTAGGGAAACGCAAGTTCGGTTGCTGTTGCAGGAGATTCGCCACCTTTGGCCTGACCGGTTGTCGTCGTAAAGCTATAGATAAAACCAGGTTGCGCCGTGAAGGAAAATGCTCCATTTGTTGGCACAATATCGGCGCCTTGTACAAACCAATCCGCATTATTAGTTGAAGTGACGTTGGTTGACCAAACGTGCAACGTCGTCGCAGGCAGATTGAGGACTGAAATGTTCAGTGTTTGCGCAGCCGAAGCAAGACTCATGTCGACTACTGCCGACCAGTCACTGCCATTGGTTGATTTGGCACTGACAATCGATCCAGATTTCCCATTTGCATCACCATTGAACAACATGCTTCCTGCATCTAAATATTGCCACCCTGGTTGAATAAACTGCGTTGTCTGTGCCATCGCCCATAAAGCAGAATTCGATGCAAAATTTCCAGACCATGGCTGATTTGCACGAATCAAGCCCATGTTGGCATAGGGATAATTATTATAGGTACTGTTGATCAATGGCCAGAAGTTAGTGCCCGTGACTTTCCCGTTAAGATAATTCAGGTTGAGCGAGGAGCCCAGTTCAGCACCCGATGGGGTGTTATGCCCCCAACTATCATAGTGATCTTCGCTAGAAAATAAAGGTTTGTTATAAGTAGTCCTCATCGTAATGGCATCCGGATTGAGCGTTGGCCACCCGTAGAGGCCGGTTTGACTATTCTTTAGCTCATGTGGCGTATGGTAGCCAAGTGCATCGACGGCATTTCTAAAACCTGCATTATTTACCAAATCAGTGGCGACGTACCACGGCTTGGCGTTAGTGACAGTCCAATCATCTGATGCCACAACCGAAAGTGGTAATCCGGCAGTCGTCAATGCCTTCTTGAGATTTTCATAAAAAGCGATGTTATAACCACGCTCATTTCTCCCGCCAACTTCATCAAAAGTGATCCCGTAAGTGCTCTGGGTACCTAGTAGATAATCAGTAATATAGTTAATCGTCGCTTGAGTCCAATATTGATTTGAATTGGTAGCCACTGATGAAGGAAGTCCCCATGGAAGCGCTTGAAATTTGATGTTCGGATTTCTTTTCTTGGCTTCGCTGATCAACCATCCCTCGTAGCCAGCCGTGTAATTTTTAGGCTGCCCCACGCGTGCCACTGTTGGCTCAGAACCCGTTGTGGAATTTCCATCACTTCCAATTTCCACCTTGAAAACTTGTAGCGATGCGCCGTAATTTGGTTTGAATAACAGGTCGAGAATTTGACTGCGATAGGGTTCGCTATAGTCTCTGAGCAACCGGCTATTTCCACCGCCGCCGCTAATCATTCCTGCACCGTAAAACATCCCTCCATTTGAGGCGCCATCAATTGAAATGTTCTGTTGCGTGGCAGACGCACTTGCTGATGCGTTGACAACGACATCCCCACTTATACTACTTTTGTCAGCGCCGCCACATGCGGAAAGAGCGCACGTAATTACCAGGCCTATTCCAGCGAAAAATAGCTTCCAAAAAAAACTGATGGCGATCGTTATTTTTCCGCGATATTTCGTGAGATAAAAAATATTCCCTGTCTCATTTCTAAAATATTTATAGTGCATTTTCGCCCCTCCTTATTTTATTTAAATTATTTCAATTGAAAATTGGCCCCATATAAAAACAATTTCACATTTCACTGTCGAATTAATATAAATAATATCCATATTTTTACCCAATGAATTTTTTTTCACCTCCGATACAAATTTCGCATTAGTCAACCAAAACATCTGCCACGCAATTAACACACGCATGGCGCACGAAGAACTATCAGGATTTCGATTTGATCGCCAGTATGAATTCATAGCGAGACTTTTCTTGGATAGGATTTCTTGGTGAATTAAACTTTTCTCCACATTCTTCGAATTCAGAAAGTGAAAACGATTGATCGTCTAATACGAGCTGTCGATGGCGAAAAAAATTTAAAACCGAGACAGAAAATTCTTGCGAAGTGATTCCCTCGGATTTTTATAATCATCCAACACAGGCAATATGAATCAGCATCAATTTCCATTCCCTAAAAGAAAGACCGTTGACATGCGTGGCATGGCTGCGGCCTGGATGACGAGTGTGATCGCTACGAGCGCGTCATGCCGATAGTTTTTCATTCGCCTCCATCATTAACGATGAGACAGATGCGTCCTCATGCATTGATGCGTTTTCAAGAAACCATTTTTGGCAAAGCCTCTTATTTTCAGACAAGAATTATTAATACCGTATCGGAAATGAAATGAGAAACCCGCGCACAAAGCTGCGCCCTCTGCGCATCAATAAGCAACGCGGTTTTACCCTGATCGAACTTATGGTAGTGGTGGTGATTATCGGCATTCTGGCCGCACTGGTCGTGCCAAAATTAATTAGCCGCACCGACGATGCGCGCGTGATGGCGGCCCGCTCCGATATCGCCACGCTGATGGCAGCGCTGAAGCTTTACAAACTCGACAACCAACATTTTCCGAGCACGGAGCAAGGCTTGCAAGCCTTGCTCGCCAAACCGACTTCCGGCCCTGTCGCAGATGGCTGGAAAGCCGGCGGCTACATCGACAAGCTGCCCAAAGACCCCTGGGGAAATCCATATCAGTATTTATCGCCCGGCATCAAGGGCGAAATCGATGTGTTCTCGTTAGGGGCCGATGGACAACCCGGCGGCGAAGGTAACGATGCCGATATCGGCTCCTGGGATTTGTGATTGCTTTGACTAAACTACAACGGCATTGGCCAAGAGCGATATCACAACCGGTCTCCAGAAACGGTTTTACCTTGCTCGAATTGTTGCTCGTCATGGTCATCGCAGCAATGACGATCGGTTTGGTATCGATGGATATCATGCAGAGCAATTCTCAGGCGTTGCAAAAGGAGACGCAAAGTATTGCCTTGCTGCTGCAACTAGGAAGAGAAGAAGCCATTTTACGTAATCGCCCAGTCGCCTTTGAAGTGGATCCAGAGTACTACCGATTTCTGGTGCGTGAGAACAACGAATGGCAAGAACTTAGCGACGATATGCTGCATCGGCGCACGTTCCAGAAAACCCCGCTGCATGCGTCGATTACACCCGCCCAGATCAACGACAACATCAATTCCTCTGCACTACGTATCGTGTTTGGTCGCGAACCGGTCGACAAGCCATTTCTGATGACGCTGTCTGTCGGTGATGCTCGTGCCGCAATACGCGCCGACGGCGTCGGTCATTTTTCGCTAGAAAAAACACAATGAAAACAACTAGCAGGTTACATGCACGCTCTCCTGTTACCTCAGGATTCACCTTGCTCGAAGTGCTGGTCGCACTGCTCATTGTCGGTACTGCACTCGGCGCCAGTCTGCGCGCAATTGGCAGCTTGACGAAAAATAGCGAGGGACTACGCAGCGCCATGATGGCGACCTGGTCGGCTGAAAATCGTTTGATGCAAATTCGTCTTTCTGCGCAATGGCCGGAAATCGGCAATCGCAGCTTCGCTTGCCCGCAGGCTGAATTTCCATTGCTGTGCAATGAGCACGTACTGGCCACACTTAATCCTTATTTTCGCCGTGTCGAAGTCAATGTGGTCGACAGTCGAACGCCACAACAACAGATCATCAAGATGGTGCAGGTAGTGGCGCATGGCAGTTAGTGCAACGCGGGCAGATCGCTTATCGTCGGCGATCAAAGGCTTTACGCTCATTGAGTTATTAGTTGCCATCAGCATACTGGCGATCGTAGCGTTACTAGGCTGGCGTGGGCTCGACGGTATCGTTCGAGCACGCGTGGCATTGAATGCCGAGCTGGAGCAAACACGTGGTATGCAACTGACTTTCGCTCAATTGCAAAACGATTGCCTGCAATTGGCGTCGAGCACCGTACTGGGTACCAGAGTACCGCTGTTTGTGCAAAATGATCGGCTGATATTGGCCCGTAGCGTGTATATCGAGAATCAGCCGGCGCGCTTAGAGGTGGTCCAATACCGTTTGCGCAACGGGCTATTGACGCGCTGGGAATCACCGCAAACACGTGACATGAACGAGTTTGACGGACAGTGGAAAGCCGTTTTATCCAATCTCGCCGATGATGTGCAAGCCAGCCAGGCAGTGGTCTTGCAGTCGCAAATCAAGCGCATGCAAATACGGCTATGGAAAAATGGCGGATCGGACTGGATCAGCGTCGGCGATGACGGCGGTGACGGTGTTGATGTCTCGGCGTTAGCCGACAATCAAGCTCAGTGGATCGGCATGGAAGTGTCATTGCAACCGGAGCGGCTATCGCAGCAAACCTCCGGCAATGTCATCAAGAAATTTATTCTGGGTGGCGCATGAGGTTTTTATTCTCGTCAAGGATACCCAGTACCACACTGCATCGACAGCGTGGCGTCGCGGTGATCACGGCCCTATTACTGGCGACACTGGCCATCACCATCGTCGCCAGCCTGTTCTGGCAGCAACAGGTGCAAGTGCGTTCCATAGAAAACCAGCGTTTGCAATTACAAACGCAATGGATACTGCGCGGCGCGCTGGATTGGGCCAGTTTGATCCTGCGTGAAGATGGCAAGCAATCGAGCGTGGATTATCTTTCCGAACCTTGGGCCACGCCACTGGCAGAAACCAGGCTAGATCAATATGTCGACGATGGCAGTACAGACCAGGAGGCAAGCGCGGCGGTATTGTCCGGCTACATCGTGGACGCGCAATCACGCTATAACCTGAGCAATTTGGTCAATGGAAAAATTATTGATCCTGTTGCGCTAAACACATTTTCTCGCTTGCTCTCGGCCCTTCATCTCGATGCCGCTTTGGCACAATCGATTGCGCAAACACTATCATCGCAGCAGGCAGGCACGGCCGTGTTGCCACTGAAAAATATAGAAGACTTGCTAGCAGTGCCCGGGGTTACACCCGCACTCGTCAATGCGCTCAACGAGTTTGTCGTGATTTTGCCGCAGGCCACGCCGATCAATGTCAACACAGCGCCACTGGAAGTGCTGGCAGCTCGCCTGGATACTTTATCGAGGGCACAGGTGTCCTCCATGATCGCTGAACGCACGCAACACTACTACACCAATCTGGTCGATTTTCAGACAAGGATCAATGCAGTCAAGCCAACCGTCATCGCCGCCGGCGCTTTCTCTGTAGGCAGCAATTATTTTCTGGTCAAAGGCAAGGTGCAGATGGGGCGCGCAGCACTCGCATCATGGTCATTAATCCAACGCAGCGGAAGCGGCGAAGGCACTACCACCAAGCTGCTCTGGAGCCGGGAGTCACCAACATCATGAAGTCATGAGCATACTATTTGTCCGTTTACCGCCAAGATGTAACGCCGATGACATTCCTGACGGCATCGCGCCGGCATGTCCCTTTGTCTTGGCGTCCGATCAGGGAGGCATTGAGCAGGAAGGCTGTCAGCCTTTGGGTGATTTTGCCAATGTCGTGGCGCAGGCGCAGCAAGTAGTCCTCTTGCTCGCCGCCAGTGATGTCGCGTTGTTGCATATGGCCGTTCCCCCCTTGTCGCCGACCAAACTGAAAGCCGCCCTGCCGCATCTGGTTGAAGAGCAACTGTTATCGGATCCGTTTGATTGTGTGATCGTGGCCGGGCCGCAGCATGATGGCATGCGGTGCCTTGCAGTGATGCAGCGAGACTGGCTGGAATTGCTTGCCAAAGCCTTTTTAAGTATGGGTGCAGGTTCCTTGCGTGCCCTCCCCATTGAGCTTTGCTTGCCGTTTGAGGACAACATTGTTTCTGCCGCTCTCTGTTGTCATGACACGCAATGCGATCTCAGCATGCGCCTGTCGCAACAGACCGGACTTGGCTTGTCGCTGTTGCCCGGATTTGGCTCCACTGCCGCCAGAGAAACTGTTGCGATATTGCGTGCCTTACTTCCGCACGGTGCCATCAAGTTACATATTGCTGCGTCGGAAGTTGAGCATTATGCCGCCTTGTCCCCTGAAGAAAAGTCCGATATTACGCTCATACCGGATGCCTGGCATCACTGGATTGTCGGCGCAGCAGCTTGTCGAATCGATTTGATCGCTGGATTGAGCGTGGCGGCCTCCGGCCAAGCAATACAGTGGCGGACATGGCGCTGGCCATTGATATTGGCCAGCGCGGTTGTGCTACTGAATGTGACTGCATTGAATCTGAACTGGTGGCAACTGCACCGTGAGGCTTTGCAATTGCAATCATCGATGCTCAAGGCCTATCGCAGTGCCTATCCGAAAGAGATTGTCGTCCTCGATCCGCTTGCCCAGGTTCGTCGGAAAATTTTACTGTATCAACAGGCGGACGGGCAACTTGCACAAGACGATTTTCTTACATTGGCAGCACAATTTTCTACTGCATGGAACAACTTGGGAAGCAAGACCGGAACAGCTGCCGTAGCAGCGATCCAATACCGCGACAGTAGTCTTTTCGTGCAACTGGCAAACCACAATGACAGCGCCACCCTGAGCGATCAGTTAAAGCACGCATTGGCCGACCAGCGCTTAACGTTGTCGCAGACATCTAGCGGCTGGCAGATCAAATTAGGCGGGGGCGACAAGTGAACGGCATACGGCAATGGCTGACACAATTGAACAAGGCTGCCGCGAAGTTCTGGCAGCAACGCAACCGACGCGAGCAATTCATGCTCACGGTGGCCAGCGGCGTGTTGTTGTTGACGCTGATCTTCCTGCTCTTGATCGATCCGGCGATGACAGGTCGAAAACGCTTGCAGAGCAACTTGTCGATATTGCGTCAGCAAACAGTGGAGTTGCAACAACTGCTGCGGCAAGCGGAAGTATTGAGCAATAGCGTCGAACGACCGACCGTCACACTCTCACAAAGCGATATCGAGATGGCACTGCTGCGCAATAGTCTGAGCGTCAAAAATATCGCGCTCTCCGGCGATAGCGCCAAATTGGAATTCGTTGCCGTTAGCTTTTCCACCCTACTCAAATTCTTGCAGGACATCCAAAAAACAGAAGACTGGCAAGTCAGCGAAGCTAACCTCCATGCGACGCCAACAACGGGATTGGTCGACACCACAATCACGCTCAGACAGAAAAAAAATCAATAAGCATGCTAGCAACTACCAAAATACGCGTGCTGTTGTTATGGCTGAGCGCGGGCCTGATCAGTGCATTGCTGACGTTATTGGCATTTCTCCCCTCATCATGGTTAGTGCCGATGATAGAGGCGCAATTTGGCGGACGTATTGCTGTGGCTGATGCCCAGGGTACCTTGTGGCAAGGTTCGGCCTTTATTGGTGCAGCTGCCAGCTCCCGCGACGCCGTCACGCCGCTGCTGCCGGGCAGGTTTTTCTGGCAACTGTCACCCAAGCTATTACTGGGACAGGTCGAATTATCATTGATCAATCCGGCGGCTTTGTCGCAACCGCTGCAGGTGACAGGTAACTGGTGGCAGTGGCAACTGCAACGCTGCGCGATTGCCTTGCCAGCAGAGCGTCTCACCGCGCTGGGAGCACCGATGAACACGCTGCAACCATCCGGCAATATGTTGCTTTCTTGGAGCTCCTTGCAATTGGCGCACCAAATAGATGGCATCCATCTCAGTGGTCTGATGACGTTGGATTTATTGAACATGTCCTCACGCCTGTCAGCGCTCAAGCCATTAGGTAGCTACAGGATGACATTCACATGGCATCAACAGCAGGCAGAGCTCAGCCTCGCGACCATCAGCGGAGCGATGTTACTCGATGGCAGCGGAAAACTGACCAACGGCCACTTGCAGTTTTCCGGCAACGCACAAGCAGCACAAGGACAAGAAGAAAATTTAGCAAATTTACTGAATTTGCTGGGACAACGCCATCCACAAAAAAACGGCAAAACAGTTATTGCACTTGAGGTGACATAGTGAAAAATCCGCTTTCCAAACATATTGCAGTTGCTGCACTCGTATTGACCGGGGTGGTCTCCTTGCCCTTCCCGGCACCGCTATTGGCAGCCGAGTCCAGCAACAGCCAAAGCACCCAAGCCGCGCTCAATTTCGTCGGTGCCGACATCGAATCGGTGATCCGTGCAGTTGGCCAGTACACCAACACGACGTTCATAATTGATCCGCGCGTCAAAGGTAACATCACGCTGATATCGGAAAAAATCCTGAGCAAACGTCAGACCTACGACCTGCTGGCTTCGACCTTGCGCCTACAGGGCTTCGCCTTGGTACGCGCCGACGGCTATGTCAAAGTGGTATCGGAAGCCGATGCCAAACTACAAATCGGCTCAGCCGAAAATGCAAGCGCCAGGGGCGATCAGATCGCCACGCAGATTTTTTCTCTCAATTATGAGTCTGCTGCTAACCTGGCAACTGTGTTGCGACCATTGATTTCACCCAACAACACCATCAATGCCAATCCCGGCAACAACACCTTGGTGGTAACCGACTATGCCGACAACCTGAGTCGTATCGGCAAGATGATTGCTACACTCGATGTGCCAAGCATCACCAATCTGGACGTCTTACCGATCCGCTATGCCGTCGCCAGCGACATTGCAAGCATTGTCAACAAATTACTCGACAGTAGCTCGGCCATACAAGCGGGTGCCGATGGCGGTCGCATTAGCGTCATGGCAGACCCGCGCACCAACTCAGTGATCATTCGTGCGCCGTCGATAGCACGCGTCAACCTGGCCAAATCGCTCATCGGGAAATTGGATCAACCAACGGTTCTGCCCGGCAATATCCATGTGGTGTATCTGAAAAATACCGATGCGCTCAAGCTGGCCAAGACACTGCGCGCCGTCGTTGCGCTCGATGCTTCGTTGCCAACGGCCAGCCGTCCTTCTGGCGCAGCTGCAAGCGGGAGCATGCTACAAAATGCAAACGGTGCTTTACTCAACACACCCAACTCATCAGTGCCATCCTTTGACAGCGCATCCCAATCTTCCGGTGGCAACGCGAGCGGCTTTATTCAGGCCGATGAAACCACCAATACGCTCATCATTACCGCCAGCGAACCGATTTACCGCAATCTACGCAGCGTGATCGACCAACTCGATACACGGCGTGCCCAGGTCTATGTGGAAGCCTTGATCGTTGAAGTCACCGACACGGCTGCCAGTGAAGTCGGAGTGCAATGGCTGGGCTTGAGCGGAGATGCCAACAGTGCATACCGAATCGGCGGCGGTGCCGGTTTTACCGGCAGCAATAGCGGCATTACCAGTGGCAATATTTTCAATACCGCCATTAGCACGACGGTCGGATCTGGCGCCGCCAGCGTCACAGTACCGGCTCTTGGCAGTGGCTTACAGCTTGGAATATTTCGCCAGATTGCTGGAAAAATCGGCCTTGGCGCGCTGGCCAGCGCCTTGAATTCGACCACTGGCGGCAACGTCTTGTCGATGCCCAATTTACTCACGCTAGACAATGAAGAAGCCAAGATCGTGGTCGGCCAGAACGTGCCGTTTGTCACAGGCTCCTACGCCACGACCGGCGGTACCACGAGCAATCCATTCACCACGGTTGATCGCAAGGACGTCGGCACGGCGCTGAAGATCCGGCCACATATTTCTGAAGGCGGCACCATCCGTCTAGAAATTTCACAAGAAGTGTCAGCGGTGGTCCCCAGCACCGCCGCCAATCAAAACGGACCGACCACCACCAAGCGCTCACTCGACACCAATGTGCTCATAGACAATGGCGAGATCATTGCATTAGGCGGGCTCATTGGCGATGACAATGAGAACAATATTCAAAAGGTGCCATTTTTTGGCGATCTTCCGCTTATCGGCAATCTGTTCAAATATCAATCCGGTTCACGCAGTAAAACCAATCTGATGATTTTCCTGCGCCCCACCATTATTTGGGACAAGGAACAAAGCACCAGCATTGCCGCAGACCGCTACGATTACATGCAAAAAGCGCAAATCAATATACAGCCGCAGAACGATACCCTGACCGATTTTGGCTCGTCAGTGTTGCCCAAGTTAGGCGATGGCGGACCATTTCTCGATCTGCGCGCCAAGTTACCAGATGCCGCCAAGCCATGAGCGAGACCGACATCGCCAGCGCGCGGCTCTTACCCTATGCGTTCGCGCGCAATTTTTTAGTGCTTGCACAACAGTCCGAGCACGCCAATGGTGGCAGTCACGCCGTGCAATTATGGATTTGTAAAAATACCCCGCACAGTGCAATTGCGGAAGTCTCGCGCCGTTTTGGAGTGATCAGATTGCAGTTGATGCCGAGCACCGAACTAGAAGCAGCGATAGCCGCCGCATACTCTGGCGCAGGAGGCAATGCGGCCCAGGTAGCAGATGAATTCGAAGCCGGTTTCGACCTCAGTAAAATGATGCAAGATCTGCCCGCTATTGAAGATTTGCTGGCATCTTCCGACGATGCCCCTGTCATTCGCATGATTAACGCACTGCTCACACAGGCATTGCGCGAAGGCGCATCGGATATCCATATCGAACCGTTCGAGCAGATTTCCGTCGTGCGATTTCGTATCGATGGTAGCTTGCGCGATGTCGTCAAGCCTAGAAAAGCGGCACACGCATCGCTGGTGTCACGTATCAAGATCATGTCGCAATTGGACATTGCCGAAAAACGCCTGCCGCAAGACGGCAGAATTACCTTGCGGGTGGCCGGCAAGCCGGTCGATGTACGCGTGTCGACCTTACCGACCGCACACGGTGAACGTGCGGTATTGCGTTTGCTGGACAAAGAAAGTGGGCGGCTGGATCTGGAACGGCTCGGCATGAGCATGCCAGTGCTGTCGCAATTTGACCGATTGATTGCACAACCACATGGCATCGTCTTGGTAACCGGTCCTACCGGATCCGGAAAAACCACCACTCTTTATGCCGCTCTATCGCGTTTAAACACGACTAGCAGCAACATTTTGACTGTCGAGGATCCGATTGAATACGAATTGGCCGGCGTCGGACAAACCCAGGTCAATCCACGTATCGACATGTCGTTTTCCAAAGCCCTGCGCGCCATCTTGCGGCAAGACCCTGACGTCATCATGATCGGTGAAATCCGTGATTTGGAAACCGCGCAAATTGCGGTGCAGGCGTCGCTTACCGGGCATCTGGTATTGGCCACCTTACATACCAACAATGCTGCTGCGGCGGTGACGCGCTTGTTGGATATGGGCATAGAACCGTTTCTCTTGTCTTCTTCGTTATTGGGCGTCGTGGCGCAACGTCTGGTACGCAAACTGTGTCTGCATTGCCGCCGTCACGATGACCAATTTTGGCAGTCGGTAGGTTGCGAGCAATGTGGACACACAGGCTATCAGGGCCGCGTCGGCGTCTACGAATTACTGCAATTGACCGATGAAATTCACGCGCTCATTCATGCGCGTGCGGCCGAAGCTGATATTGCTGCGATGGCGCAGCGCGACGGCATGCTGAGCATGCGTCAGGATGGCGAACGCTGGTTGGCCAATGGCATTACCGCGCGCACTGAATTGCTGCGTGTCACCAAAGAATGAATTGCCGTACATAAGGAGACAATATCGTGCCCGCATTTCGCTATTACGCTGTTGACCATACAGGAAAATCAAGAAAAGGCGTGGTCAATGCCGACAACGCGCGAGCAGCACGAGTGAATTTGCGAGAACAAGCTCTGGTGCCCATTGATGTGGCGCAGATCGTCTCTGCCCACAGCGATAGCAAACCATCGAATTGGCGTTTCGGCGAGCGCTTGTCGACCATTGAACTAGCCTTGTTCACGCGCCAGCTGGCGAGCTTACTAGAGGCGGGTTTGCCGCTGGAGCAAGCACTCACGGCATTGCAGGACCAGGCTGAACGCCAATATTTGCGCGATGTGATCGCCGCAGTGCGTTCTGAGGTCACTGGCGGTACTGCGCTAGCAGCGGCGCTGACCAGCCATCCGCATGATTTTTCCAACATCTATCGTGCCCTGGTGGCATCGGGCGAGCAAATCGGCAAATTGTCCGACGTCTTATCGAAGCTGGCAGATTATATCGAGCGCAGAAATGCCTTGGTGCAAAAGATCAAACTGGCATTTACCTATCCTGCCATCGTGACCATGGTTGCCTTTACCATTGTCATTTTTCTCTTGACCTATGTGGTGCCACAAATTGTGTCCGTGTTTGCCAGCACCAAGCAAAAATTACCGCTATTGACCGTGCTGATGTTGGCGGTATCAGACTTCGTGCGCCACGACGGCTGGGTCGTGTTAATCATTGTTGGCTGCTTGTTACTTGCCTGGCGCAAAGCATTGAAAAATCCCGCCACCCGCTTGCGCTGGCATACCTGGTTATTGCGCGCTCCCTTGTATGGCAAGCTTGAACGCAGTTTGAATACGGCACGTTTTGCCAGCACGCTGGCAATCACTACCGGATCGGGTGTGCCAATTTTACGAGCCTTGCAAACCAGCCGCGATACGCTCTCCAATCTCGCCATGCGCCATCAGGTTGATACTGCCGCCGCCAGCGTGCGCGAAGGCGTCGGCCTGGCGCAGGCACTGGCCGCACATCACTATTTCCCGTCCATACTCATTCATATGATCCGCGCCGGCGAAACCACGGGCGAGCTGACAGCCATGCTCGAACGAGCCGCCAATGCACAGCAGCAGGACCTGGAACGGCGCGCCATGACCATCGCCGGATTGCTTGAACCAATCTTGATTCTGGCCATGGGAGTGGTGGTGCTATTGATCGTACTGGCTGTGTTGATGCCAATTATTGAAATTAACCAACTGGTGCATTAACCCCACAAGCAAAGGCATGATATGAAAATGCATTCAAAACACCTTGCTGGATTGAGTAGCCTATTGCTGTTCATGGCCTTCTGTGCTTCGTTGGCCTATTGGAGCACACAATGGTTCACGCCCAAGCAGCGCACGATAATGGCGCCAGCACCGATACCGCAGATCGATCCTGCGCTTGCCGCTGATTTGTTTGGTCACGCATCACCAGCAACGATAAATGTTGGCAATTTCCGACTCATGGGGATCGTCGCCGCAAACAAGGAGGCCGATAGTATCGCCATCATTGGCGCCGACGGCCTGCCCACACGTGCCTTGCGATTGGGTGCCGACGTTCAGAGCGGCGTCAGCATCAAAGAAATTCACTCGACCTATATTGTCCTGTCCATTGGCACTGATAACCAACGTTTAGCCTTGCCGCAGGCAAGTTTGCACATTCCCGCTGTCGGACACTGATGAGCTTGTCGAGGTGAACAATGTCTAATTTTTATTCTTGAAGATTTTTACGACTTCCCAACGGCGATTTTTCAATTCGTAGAGCGTAGAAACGGGTTGACTGAGCGCGCCATTTTCATTGAAAGAAATTTTCCCGGTGACGCCGTCATATTCAATCGCATGTAGCGCATCGACGATTTTATTTTGCTCTAACGAATCTGCTTTTTTGATCGCCGCAATCAAAACGTTCACGCTGTCATAAGAAAATGCCGAAAACGGCAGCATTTCATTACCGAACTTTGCATAGTATTTTTTCTTCAGGCTTTTCACACCAGACATTTTTTCGAACGGTGCCCCAACGACGATAGCCAGCAAGCGATTATCCATTCCTTTGATATTTTCAAAGAACGAATCGGTCAATGGTATTCCCGTGATCAGTACATCGACAGCGCGATGTTGCCATATCATTTCGTTGAGCAAGGCTTTGCTTTGAATCACACGTCCGCTGAAGAAGATGAGCTCAGGCTTTTTTTGTATTGCTTCTTGCAAAGGCACATTGAAATCGGAAGTTTTATTGCTCACTGAGATGCGTTCAATGATATTGCCGTTTGAATTCTTCATCGCGTCGACAAAGTGGTCCGCCATACTGGAACCCAGTTGCGCACCATCGTCAATGACCAAAAAATTCTTCATTTTGACGTCATTGATCAAGTAGTCTGCCGTATTTCGGAGTGCTAACGCATCGTCTCCAACCATCTGAAAGCTGGTTCTGAAATTTTGTTGCGTATATTTTTTAAGCCATGCAATCGGCGCAATCTCAGGAATTTCCGCTTCTGCATAGATGGGCGAAGCAGCAAGGGCTGCATCGCTGGACAAATGCCCCACCACGCCTACGACATGCGTGTTCGCAAAATAATGGGCGATGAAAGCGGCAGTACGTTGATCGGCTCTATCATTTTCTGCGATCAATTTAAATGTCACTGCCTGACCGTTAATGCGGATAGTTGATTTATTGGCTTCTTCAACTGCAAGCAGGGCCGCGTTTTTGGCGCTCAACACTCCTGGTTCGGATAGGGGCCCGGCAAAACCAATCAGGACCGTTCTGGTTGAGCCATCTTCAGCATGCACATAAACCGTTGCATTTAACAGGAAGAAACAAAACACCAATCGGCAAAAAAATGACATTGTTATTTTCCTTTCATTTTCATCCGAAAAAGCTGCCGCAGTGGCCTGTCTTGACAGAAAACGTGAGAATCGAAATGTCTGCACGTCAACGCAGCCGCTTCAATAAGTTATCACATCCAACTTGGTATGTTCAATCTTGCCATCCAAGTGTCATCAGCATCGGGGCGCTGAATGTAAAAAGCCCCGCTAAAAGCGAGGCTTGGGTACTGCAGAAATTTGAGGAGATTCGCAAACCCCTACATATCTTGTAAGTGGCCCGCTGCG
>Ga0302155_10000254_pt1 | contig 44128 bp, 35 predicted proteins | sample I_Bog_N3_1_FD_193508 | JGI IMG/M metagenome (GOLD analysis project Ga0302155, IMG submission 193508) | Peat permafrost microbial communities from Stordalen Mire near Abisko, Sweden - I_Bog_N3_1 | ecosystem: Environmental > Terrestrial > Soil > Wetlands > Peat | place: Sweden: Abisko, Stordalen...
GTCGCTGCCATGCGCGCCGGGCAGACGCCCGATCCGGTCTATGGCAAGCGTGGCAAACAGCGCAGCGTGCATAACAATTACTTCACGCTGCCGGTGCTGTTCATCATGATCAGCAACCACTATGCGATGACCTATACCCATGCTTACAGCTGGCTGGTGCTGGCTGCGATCATGGCCGCCGGGGTGCTGATTCGTCATTTTTTCAATCTGCGTCACAGCGGTCGCGTGGCCATTGCTTACCCGCTGGCCGGCGTTGCTTTATTGATGGTAGTGGCTGTTACGATTGCACCGCGCCCGGCGATGCCTGCTGCTGCCGCTGCGGCCACGCCAGATTTGTCCCGCATCCAGCAAATCGTTGCTCAGCGCTGTGCCGCCTGCCACTCCGATCATCCAACCCAAGCCGGTTTTGCGACGGCACCGGCCGGCATGTTATTGCAAACACCAGAACTCATTGCTCAGCATGCCGACAAAGTGTTTCAGCGCGCTGTACAAACGCGCGACATGCCGCTGGCAAATCTGACTCAGATGACGGACCAGGAACGCGCCGAAATTGCCGCCTGGTACCAGGCCGGAGCCAAATAAGTTGTCATGATGAAAAAAGCCGCTGTGAGAGCATCACAGCGGCTTTTTGAGACTGACAAATCTGGCTTATTGCATGAACCAGCCGTGGCTGACCACGACTGATTGACCTGTCAGCGCATTGCTCGGGAACGCGGCCAGGAACACCGCTGTTTGGGCGACGTCGGCAGTGGTGGTGAATTCGCCGTCCACGGTATCTTTGAGCATGATTTTCTTGATCACGTCGTCTTCGCTGATGCCCAATTCTTTGGCTTGCTCAGGGATCTGCTTTTCTACCAGCGGCGTACGCACAAAGCCCGGGCAGATGACGTTGGAGCGAATCTTGTCCTTGGCACCTTCTTTGGCGACGACTTTGGCCAAGCCGATCAGGCCGTGTTTGGCCGTCACATAAGGTGCTTTGAGCGGCGAAGCTTCGTGCGAGTGCACCGAGCCCATGTAAATGATGGAGCCGCCTTTGCCGCCCTTGATCATGGCGCGCATGGCGGCGCGCGTGGTCAGGTAGGCGCCGTCGAGGTGGATTGCCAGCATCTTGCGCCAGTTATCGAAGCTGCTGTCGACGATCGGGGCGATGATCTGGATGCCGGCATTGCTGATGAGAATGTCGAGGCTGCCATAGGCTGCCACCGCGTCGGCAATGCCTTGATCGACCTGGGCTTCATCGGTCACATTCATTGCCACGGCCATGGCGGTGCCACCACTCTTGTTGATATCGTCGGCAGCCGCACGGGCGGCTTCCAGTGCCAGATCGGCGATGACCACTTTGGCGCCGGCCTTGGCGTATTCAATCGCGATTTCTTTACCGATACCGCTGGCTGCTCCTGTGATCAGGGCGACTTTGTCTTTGAGTAGCATGATGTTCCTTTATTTTTTAGCAAGATAATCGTAAGCGACCGTGCCTAACGGCAAGGTAAGGTCTGACAAAATATGCACCGCCGACAGCACTTCCAGTACCGGCAGCGCGGCCACCGGCGCCAGTGCGTGCGGATGCAGTTCAAGTGAGCCGGGACCGGTCCAGGCGCCTTTGACGGTGATGTCGGCCAGACGGTACTGTACCAGTTCGCAGATGCGCGGTGTGCCGTCGACGTGCGGAATGATTTTCAGTAGAAAATTGGGCATCTCCAGCGACTTCTTGATGGTCGCCAGATCCAGCGCCTGATGCTTGTAACCCATGGTGCCGGTGGCAATGCGCAGATCGCTGTAGTTCAGCGTGCCCACCAGCGTATCGGTGTGCACCTGTAGCGTCGGACTGCCGAGCTTTTTGGGAAATCCCCAGAGTTCGCGGCCGCCGGCAATCGGTGGATGGTCGTTGAGGTACATGCTGTGGGCGTAGCCGCCGGCGACGCCATCGAGGGTGACCGGAATCACCTGGCCGGATTCGCAATAGTGGCCGAAGCCGGTGGAGTCGGGCATCTTGATGAACTCGAACTTGACGATGGGTTCGCTCCACTGCAGCGGTGCCGGCACCACTTTTTTTAGTGCCTCGGGGTCGGTGCGGTAGGTGATGATCAGAAATTCACGGTTGACGAAACGATACGGGCCGGGCGGATAAGCGGGGTTGTGGAGGGGCATGGCGAAGGCGTTGCGGCGGACATCATTCTCAGTCATATCTTCTGGCTCTCTTTCTGCTTGTGGTGAAGCGGTGACGGCCATCGCGCAGAGCAGCTCGGGCCGCCGTATCAGGTGTGATGCAGCAGTGTGCAGCAAGTTCCGTTGAAAATGCGGCAAGACGGCGCTGCTGTGGCTTTTCAGCCATTGTTGCTATCTGTCCAAGAGTGCTCTGGATGTCATTTTCTTGAAATAATCGCCAGTTACGCTCTGCATCGTTGTCAACCTAAAAAGGACGATGCATGAGACTGCTTTCCAACTCAGCAGATGCTAACCAGAGTTCTTCCAAACTCACCATGAGTCTGGCTACGACGCCGGAAGAGGTGCGCGAAGTACAGCGTCTGCGTTACAAAGTGTTTATCGAAACGATGAACCTGTCGGCTCTGGCCAATGCAGAAGGCCTCGACAAGGATGAGTTCGATGACTATTGCGATCATCTGATCGTGCGTGACAACAAGACTCTTAGCGTGGTTGGCACCTACCGTATCATGAGTCCGCATGCTGCGCGTCGCATGGGGAAATTTTACTCGGAACAGGAATTCGACCTGTCCCGTCTCGACAACATCCGTAACGTCATCGCCGAAGCCGGTCGTGCCTGCATTCATCCGAACTACCGCAGCGGTGCCGTCATCATGTTGCTGTGGGCCGGTATTGCCGACTACATGCGCCGTGAACGTTGCGATTACCTGATGGGTTGCGCCAGCGTCAGTCTGGCCGATGGCGGCCACAATGCCGCCGCGCTGTACCACGCCTTCCAGGAAAACAACATGGCGCCGCCGGATTATCGCGTCACGCCGCACACGGCATTTCCGATCGATGCGCGTGAAGCCGGTCACGAACCGCAAGTACCGCCGTTGTTGCGCGGTTATCTGCGCAGCGGTGCCTGGGTTTGCGGTGAACCGGCATGGGATCCTGATTTTCACTCGGCTGATTTTTTCTTGCTGTTGCCGCTCTCCAAACTCGATAGCCGCTATGCGCGCCACTATCTGAAAGAGACGAGACCTGTATGAAACCGCGTGATCAGTTTCTGGATGCCAACAACATAGGGGACACTCTAGAAATGAAACGCGATCCCTTGCATTTCAGAACCATCTGGATCTCCGACGTACATCTGGGCACGACGGGGTGCCAGGCGCAACGCTTGCTGGAGTTTCTGCGCGCCACCGAGTCAGACACACTTTATCTGGTCGGTGACATCATCGATGGCTGGCAGCTCAAACGTCGCTGGTACTGGGAGCAAAGCCACAACAACGTGGTGCAGACGGTGCTCAAGAAAGCCAAGAAGGGCACCAATGTGATCTTCGTGCCGGGCAATCACGATGAAGTCATTCGTCAGTTCATTGATCTCGATTTCGGTGGCATCAAGATTCGTGATGAGCTGGTGCATACCACGGCCAATGGCAAGCGCATGCTGGTGTTGCATGGCGATCGTTTCGATGGCGTCATCGCCTGCGCCAAGTGGCTGGCCTACGTTGGCGACAACCTCTATACCCTGATTCTCAAGTTCAATCAGTGGTTCAACAGCTGGCGTGCACGTGCTGGCCTGCCTTATTGGTCGCTATCGCAATACCTCAAGGGCAAAGTCAAAAATGCGGTCAATTACATTACCTCGTTTGAAGATGCTCTGGCTGCAGAAGCCGCCAAAAGAGGTCTGGATGGTGTGATCTGCGGACACATCCACAAACCGGAAATTCGTGACATCAACGGCATTACCTATTGCAACGACGGCGATTGGGTCGAAAGCCTGTCAGCGTTGGTGGAAGATCCTTCGGGCGAGTTGCGTCTGGTCACCTGGGGCGAAATCATGCAAGCCAAGAAAGTATCAAAGTTAGCTGGAGTAGAAGATTTATGCGCATTGCCATCGTAAGCGACGCGGGCGAGCCCCAAGTCAATGGCGTAGTCAACACCCTGCGGGCTACGCAACAATGCCTGCAAAGCAAAGGACACGAGGTGCTGATGCTGGCGCCACGCGATTTTCGTACCTTTGCCTGCCCTACCTATCCTGAAATACGCTTGGCCTATAAGCCTTATGCCAAGATAGCTGCTGCGCTCGACGCTTTCGCGCCTGACTGCATTCATATCGCTACCGAAGGGCCAATGGGCCTGGCGGCACGCCGCTACTGCCTGCGTCGCAAGCTCGATTTCAGCACCGCTTATCACACCCGCTTTCCCGAATATCTGAGTGCGCGCAAGTTGTTGCCGAAGGCCTTGACCTATCGTCTCATGCGCTGGTTCCACGGTCCCTCCAAGGCGATCATGGTGCCGACGCCGAAGATGAAAGAGTCCCTCGAAGCACATGGTTTTCACAATGTCGTCTTGTGGAGCCGTGGTGTCGATATTGCGCATTTCAAACCGGGTGTCGAAGACCATGCCTGCATTGCCCGGCCGCTTTTTTTGTATGTCGGTCGGGTGGCAGTGGAAAAGAATATCGAAGCCTTCCTCAAGCTTGATCTGCCCGGTACCAAATGGGTCATTGGCGACGGGCCGCTGCGCGAAGAGTTGGAGCAGCGTTATCCTCAGGTACATTTTCTGGGTGCCAAAGGCCATGACGAATTGCCGGCTTATTACAACTGCGCCGATGTGTTCGTGTTTCCGAGTCGTACCGACACCTTTGGTCTGGTGCTCATCGAAGCCATGGCCTGCGGCGTGCCGGTGGCGGCCTATCCGGTCGAAGGACCGATTGATGTGGTCGCCAATGGCCGCTCCGGGATCTTGCACGAAGATCTGGCCACAGCCTGTTTGCAAGCGCAGCAGCTTAGTCGGGACGAGGTGCGTGCGTATGCCGCCGGATATTCCTGGGAAGCTGCCACTCTACAATTTCTGCAACATCTGCATTTCGCCCGTAGTCCTCTGGCAAGTGCTGTGCTCAACAACGCTGCAGGGATTGAATTGCCTTAGCGGTTTATCAAGAGGCGTGTTGTTGGCCTGACTGCTTTCGAAGTGCGCGCCTATGCCGCTGGACATACTTGGGCAGCGGCCGCACTACAATTTCTGCAACATCTGCCATTGGCTCTCAGTCCCGTATTACTGCGACCGACGACCATGCCGAGCTAATGCACAAAATGTATAGATACATGCGAACAAAGCATTGGCCTGGTGTTGCCTGCTTTACTAAGATACGGCACCACGCGATGTGTGCGTCCATTTCTCATTGTTGTCTGCAGTCGATGGCAGGATGTTATTGGTTGGAATTTTGTTGTCGTAACAATAACGAAAATCGTGGTTTTTCGAAACGATTATTCAATATGCCGTGCAGGCACGAATTCTGCTGAGTATCTTAGAGTCTGGCTACGTGAGTCTCTCAGTACGATGTTATCAAGCAAATCATTTCATGTTCAATTGTCGTCAAGTCAGCGCAGAACCGGCTGTCGGGCAAGTTGCATGTCGATTGAGACGTTGTTTTTATCTAGGGAAGTTGGGTCTTTATGATCTCGAATATCAAAATTGGTACCCGTCTTGCACTGGGATTCTGTCTGGTGTTGCTGTGTGCGGCAGCAATTCTGCTCAACGGTCTGTGGCGCATGAGCGAAATGGAAAGCAGTAGCGCCTACATCATCGATAAAAAAGTGGCTAGTATGACAATGGCCATGAGCATGCGTGAGTCGGGCAGCGCCCTGGCATTAGCATTGCGCAAGGTAGTTACGCCTACGGATGCGGCCGAAGGCCAGCAGGAAAATCAACACCTGGCCAAGATTCTGGAGGCCTATGTCGGCTTTGAGGGACAACTGACCAAGCTGACCTCAACTGACAAAGGCGGGGCGCTGCTGGCTGCTTCGGTCAACGAGCGCAAGGTCTTGTTCCCGATTGTGGAAAAAGCCCGTGGGATGGTCGGCGCAGGTAATTATTTCGATGCTGGTCAGTTACTCAAAAGTGATTTCGTGCCCGCCTATGACAAATGGATGGCCAGTGTCGGGGCGTTGGCAAGTTACCAGCACGAAGACATGACGGCAGCCTATAGCGGCTTTCAGGATAGTTATCACATTGGTCAGATCAGTATGCTCACTATTGGTGCGTTGACCTTGGCATTGGGTGCATTCTTTACCTGGTCGATCACGCGCAAGATCACGATACCGCTCAAGCGCGCCGGTCAGATCACGGAAACCATTGCCAGCGGTGACCTGACCACACAGGTGACAGAAACCAGTCATGACGAGGCCGGCCAATTGGTGCATTCGCTCAATGCCATGCAGATCAAGCTGGTTGCGACCGTACATGAAATCAAGCAGAGTGCTGCCATCATTGCGCAAGCTTCGGAAGAAATTGCCAGTGGTAACGTTGATCTTTCCAATCGTACAGAATCGCAGGCTTCCAGTCTGGAAGAAACAGCCAGTTCGATGGAGCAACTGACTTCCACGGTCAAGCAGAACGCCGAAAATGCACATCAGGCCAATGAGCTGGTGATGTCGGCTTCGGATTATGCCGTCAAGGGTGGCAAGGTGGTAGGTGATGTGGTGGCCACCATGGGCTCGATCAAACAAAGCTCCAGCAAGATCGTCGATATTATCGGTGTGATTGACGGCATTGCCTTTCAGACCAATATTCTGGCATTGAATGCCGCAGTGGAAGCGGCTCGTGCCGGTGAACAAGGGCGTGGTTTTGCAGTGGTAGCCTCGGAAGTGCGCGGCCTGGCGCAACGCTCAGCAGCTGCGGCCAAGGAAATCAAGACCCTCATCAGTGACTCGGTGAGCAAAGTTGATGCCGGCGGAAAACTGGTTGATGAAGCTGGTGCGACCATGAATGAAATCGTCGCATCGGTCAAACATGTGGCCGACATCATGGGCGAGATTACGGCGGCCAGCCGCGAACAGAGTGCTGGCATTGCCGAAGTCAACAACGCCATTGCCCAGATCGATGAGATCACGCAGCAAAATGCAGCGTTGGTGGAGCAGGCAGCAGCAGCGGCGGAAAGCTTGCAGGAGCAGGCCGAAGTGCTGGCGCGCTCGGTTGCGGTATTCAAGATTGACAGCATGATGGTAATGCCAAGCACGATGAAGACGGTCAATCCCCCGCGTGAATTGCCCACGCCGGCAGCGCCGGCGGCAAGTCGCACACCAGTGCGCAAGCCTGTTGCGTTACAAGTTGCAGCACCTAAGACGGCGTCTGCATCAAAGGAGGAAAATTGGGAAGAGTTTTAAAAATAACTCTACTCATGTCCCAAGCTGCCTGGTGTGAATCAGGCAGCTTTTTTATTTGCCGACCAGATCCGGCGCCATCACTGCGCGCAAAAAACTGGTGGTGATATTGCCGCGTTCGCGTTGTCCAATCCACCAGACGTTGGCCTTGCGGATAGACCATTCCTGTGTCTGGCCGCCGATCAGTTGCGCTGCCACCAATCCTAATGTGGGTTGATGGCCGATCACCAGCACCGGTTCGCGGCTGTCGGGCCAGTTGGCCACCATCAATAAATCCTGAGCGCTCTTGTCGGGTGCCAGTTCGTCCACAATCTTGAACTTGCGGCCCAGTGCCTCGGCCGTCTGCAAGGTGCGCGCGGCCGGACTGACCAGAATGCGGCAGCTCTCGGGCAAATTGTGGTCCAGCCAGTTAGCCATCTTCCAGGCCTGTTTATGGCCTTTTACGGTCAGCTTGCGCCCTTCATCCGGTTCGCCTATTTCGGCTTCTGCATGACGCCATAAAATCAGTTCCATGATGATTCGCCTGTAATGGAGAAAAAGGGCGCTTGTAAGGCGCTAATTGTCACTTTGCGCTGCCGCAATGCCCAGAGTATGCATCAGGTGGTTCTGCGCACTGAAGGCAGTCTGGCGGCTGCTGATTTTCTTCTGTGCATAGACCCCGTCACAGTTGAGATGCCAGGCATTGGTGTTGTCCTTGAGATACGGTTCCAGGCCTTCATTGATGACACGCTTTTTGAGGTTTTTGTCCAGTATTGGAAACGCCACTTCAATACGCCGGAACAGATTGCGGTTCATCCAGTCCGCGCTCGACAGATAGACGTCATGGGCCAGGTCGTTGCGGAAATAATAGATGCGCGAGTGTTCCAGATAGCGACCGATGACCGAGCGCACCCGGATATTTTCCGACAAGCCAGCCACCCCGGGGCGCAGCGCGCAGGCTCCGCGCACAATCAGGTCGATCTTGACGCCGTCAGCCGAAGCGGCATACAACGCACGAATCACCGATTCATCGAGCAGGGCATTCATCTTGGCGATGATGCGTGCCGGCCGCCCTGCGCGCGCGATCAATGCTTCATTGCGGATGGCGCGGATGATTTCCTTTTGCAGCGAAAACGGCGCCAGCCACAAATGCGTCATGTTGCGCGGCTTGGTCAGTGTGGTCAGGTGGATGAACACTTCATTGACTTCGGCCGCCAGTTCGCGGTTGGACGTGAGCAGACCGAAGTCGGTGTAGAACTTGGTGGTGGTCGGATGATAGTTGCCGGTGCCAAGGTGGGCATAAAAATGCAGAGCATCGTCTTCGCGCCGGATCACCAATGCTACCTTGGCGTGGGTCTTCAGGCCGACCACGCCATAGACGACCTGAGCGCCGGCCTGCTCCAGCTTGACTGCCCAATTGATGTTGGCCTCTTCGTCAAAGCGCGCCATCAATTCCACGATAACGGTGACTTCCTTGCCGCGTTGGGCGGCAAGGATGAGCGCTTCCATCAGATCCGAATTCATGCCGGTGCGGTAAATGGTTTGCTTGATGGCCACCACGTTAGCATCTTGGGCGGCGCTACGGATGAAGTCCACCACCGGCTGAAATGACTGAAACGGATGGTGCAGCAAGACATCGCGTTTTTTCAGTACTGTAAAAATATTTTCGTTTTGCAGATAGGTCGGCAAGCTTGGCGAAAACGGCGGGAAACGCAGCGCCGGTATCGACGCCAGATCGACCAGTTCGGACAAACGGACCAGATTGACCGGGCCTTTGACTGCATACAGGCGGTTGCGCTCGATTGAAAACTGCGTCAGCAGGAACTGCGCCAGATGTTCTGGACAGTTGTCGGCTACTTCCAGGCGCACGCCAACGCCGAATTGCCGGCTTTGCAACTCGGTCTGCAAGGCTTGACGCAGGTTTTTTACCTCTTCTTCATCGACCCACAGGTCACTGTTGCGGGTGACCCGAAATTGCGAATAGGCAGTGATTTCACGGCCGCTGAACAAGTCACCGATATGCGCGTGGATGACTGAGGAGAGCAGACAGAAGGAACTGCCTTTTTTGTCCGACAGGCCATCTGGCAGACGGATCACACGAGGCAGTACGCGCGGCGCTTTGATGATGGCGATCGCCGTACCACGGCCGAAGGCGTCCTTGCCCGAGAGTTCAATGATGAAATTGAGACTCTTGTTGAGCACTTGCGGAAAGGGATGCGCCGGATCGAGTCCGATCGGGGTCAGCAGCGGCCGTACATTGTGTTCGAAATAGTGTTTTACCCAGGCGCGTTGGGCTTCGTTGCGGTCTTCGTGGCGCAGCAGGTGTATCCCCTTGTGGGCCAACTGGGGCAGGATTTCCTTGTTGAGCAACTCATATTGACGTGCCACGATCTGGTGGCATTCGATGCTGGTGCGCTCCAAGGCGGCGCTTAGCTCAGGCGGATCGATATGCTCGCCTTCGATGCGATTGGCCAGAAGGCTGGCGATACGCACTTCAAAAAACTCATCCAGATTACTGCTGCAGATGCACAAATAACGCAGGCGCTCAAGCAAGGGAATCTGCTTGTTTTCTGCCTGCGCTAGCACACGGCGATTGAACGCCAGCTGCGACAGTTCGCGATTGAGGTAAATGGCGGTCGGAGTGACTTCGGTGTGACTATTGTCTTCAGGTTTTTCTTTTCGGGTCATGCGCGTGTCCTGTTTTTACCTGTTTGTATGCATCTATGCAATTTTCCCGCAGTGTATGAGGCGCGTATGACAAGTTAATGACAAGTGCGTGGGCACTGTCATAAACCAATGGCAACGCGTAAATAACAAACTTCTCGGTATTTCTGTAGTGAAATATTATTCTTCGGCACAAATTCTACCGCACCATATTGGACCGCTCTCAATAGATGTGCATTGTCTGCCGGCATGGATGTTTTTCTTGGGGCACGGGTGGCGTCATAAACTCGTCACAATTGCTGGTTACAGTTCACCCCGTCTGTGGAATCTGTCCATTCATGCGTCTGTCGGTCGATCAGGATAGACGGCGATCAATGAAGCGGACTTTGCGGCACATCAATTTTTGTCAATCAAAGGAGCAAGACATGCGCTTGAATCACATTGTTAAATCGGTCGCTTTCGCAGTATTTGGAGCCGTGACGTTTTCTGCAGCAGTGCACGCAGCGGAAATCACCGGTGCAGGTTCGTCTTTTGTCTATCCTGGTTATTCCAAATGGGCTGAGAGCTACAAGGAAAAGACCGGCAACAACCTGAATTATCAATCCATCGGCTCCGGTGGTGGTATCAAGCAAATCAAGGCCAAGACGGTTGATTTTGGTGCATCCGACATGCCTTTGCCAATCGCTGATCTCAATGAAAGCGGTTTGACACAATTCCCGGCGATCGTCGGTGGCGTCACACTGGTGGTCAATCTGGACGGCATCAAACCAGGCCAGCTGAAATTGTCCGGCCCGGTCATGGCCGACATCTACGCCGCCAAAATCACCAAGTGGAATGACAAGGCGATCGCCGATCTCAATCCTGGCGTCAAATTGCCTGCAGAAGACATTACTCCTGTGTATCGTTCCGATGCCTCGGGTACCACTTTTGTCGTCACCAGCTACATGTCCAAGGTTAGCCCAGAATTCAAGACCGGCATCGGTTCCGGCACTGCGGTCAAGTGGCCTGCAGGTATCGGCGGCAAGGGCAACGAAGGCGTTGCTGCCAACGTACAGAAGGTCAAGGGCGCAGTCGGCTACGTAGAGTATGCCTACGCCAAGGAAAACAAAATGGCCTTCACCCAGATGAAGAACGCTGACGGCGTGTTCGTCGAGCCTAATCTGAAAACTTTCGCTGCTGCCAGCGCTGCCGGCGACTGGGCCAAGACTCCTGGCTTCGGCGTTGATTTCACCAACGTTGCCGGTAAGGACAGCTGGCCTATCACTAGTGCTTCTTTCGTCATCGTGCGCAAGGCACAAGATGGCGACGGCGCCAAGGGCAAAGAAGTCCTGAAGTTTTTCGACTGGGCTTTCAAGAACGGTCAAAAGCAAGCGGAAGATCTGGCCTATGTTCCACTGCCAGCATCGGTTGTGAAACTGGTGGAAGATTCCTGGAAACAAAACGTCAAAGATGGCAGCGGCAAGGCAGTTTGGTAATTTAGTGTGATGTCCGCAGGTTGCCGCAGTGATGGCGGCAACCTGTCTCGATGGGTGAAAAAAATGAGCGCAAATCCTTCCGCCGCAGTTATGCCAGATACCGATTTAGTCAAGCCGTCCGTGGACGACGCGAGCGCACAGCATAGTCACCAGCGTTTGCTGGCGACCATGCGCAAACAAAGAGTACAAGATTTCTTTTTTCATAAAATCACGCTCATCTTCGCACTCTCCGTATTGTTGATGCTGGGCGGGATTATCGTTTCCCTGTTCATTGGCGCCTGGCCGGCGTTTCACGAGTTCGGTCCGGGCTTTATCACACGCGTCGAATGGGATCCTGTCAATGACCAGTACGGCGCCGCCATTGCGATCTTCGGCACTTTGGTGACTTCGGCGATTGCGTTGTTGATCGCCTTCCCTGTGAGCTTCGGCATTGCCTTGTTCCTCACCGAAATTTGCCCCAGCAAGCTGCGCCAGCCGCTGGGTACGGCCATTGAGCTGTTGGCTGGTGTACCGAGCATTATTTACGGCATGTGGGGTTTGTTCGTTTTCGCGCCGCTGTTCGGCGAATACGTTCAGCCACTGTTGCAGGTCACACTGGGCAATGTGCCGGTACTGGGTGCATTGTTCAAAGGCCCGACCATGGGTATCGGTATTTTGACTGCCGGCCTGATTTTGTCGGTCATGATCATTCCCTTCATCGCTTCCGTGATGCGCGACGTCTTTGATGTGGTGCCGGCAGTACTGAAAGAGTCCGCTTACGGTCTGGGTTGCACGCGCTGGGAAGTGGTGCGCAAGGTGGTGTTGCCTTATACCAAAAACGGTGTGGTCGGCGGCGTCATGCTGGGCCTCGGTCGTGCGCTGGGTGAAACCATGGCGGTCACCTTTGTGATTGGTAATGCGCAGCGCCTGTCCTGGTCCCTGTTTGCTTCCGGCAACAGTATTGCTTCGACGCTGGCCAACGAAATCGCAGAAGCTTCCACGCCCTTGCATGTATCGTCCTTGTTTGCCCTGGGCCTGATTCTGTTTGTGATTACTTTCATCGTGTTATCGATCGCCAAGATCATGTTGATGGGCATGACCCGCAAGGAAGGCAGTAAATGAAACAGGACGCACAGTTGGACGCGAAGCCGGAAATGAATCCGGTCTATCGCCGGCGCTTGCTGCAGCACCGTCTGGGAATGTTGTTTTCCTTCGTTGCGATGGCACTGGGCCTGATCGTATTGATGTGGATTTTGCTCACCTTGTTGAGCAAAGGTTTTTCCGCACTCAATCTGGGTTTGTTGACGCAAAATACACCTTCGCCGGGTGGTCAGGGCGGCGGTTTGCTGAATCCCATCGTCGGCAGCTTGATGATGGTGGGCGTCGCCACACTGATCAGTACGCCGATTGGTATTCTGGCTGGCATATATTTGGCCGAATACGGTGAGCAGAGCAAGATGGCCCAGGTCACACGTTTCGTAACAGATATCATGTTGTCGGCGCCGTCCATTGTCATCGGCTTGTTTGTCTACGCCATTTATGTTGCCAATATTGGTCATTTTTCCGGCTGGGCGGGCACCTTTGCCATTTCGCTCATTGCCATTCCAGTGATCGTGCGTACCACCGACAACATGCTCAAGCTGGTGCCGGGCAGTCTGCGCGAAGCAGCCTTTTCGCTGGGCGCGCCGCGTTGGAAAGTGGCCATGATGGTGCGTCTGCGAGCGGTCAAGGCGGGCGTGGTCACTGGTGTGTTGCTGGCAGTGGCGCGTATTTCAGGCGAAACCGCACCTTTGCTTTTTACAGCATTGAACAATCAGTTTTTCAGCACCAACATGAATCATCCGATCGCCAACTTGCCGGTAGTGATCAACCAGTTTGCCATGAGTCCTTATGACAACTGGGTTGCACTGGCGTGGGGCGGGGCCTTGCTGATCACCATCAGCGTGCTGGCCTTGAATATCCTGTCCCGTACCCTGTTCAGCCAAAAAGTCCCCGGTTAATTGACAAGTGAATACTATGCCTACTCCTACATCCGCTATTGCAAACCAGAAAACGACCATCGCAGTGGAGGCGCTCAATTTCTATTACGGCGGCTTTCACGGCTTGAAGAACATCAACCTCAATATTCTGGAAGGTAAAGTCACTGCCTTCATCGGACCTTCGGGTTGCGGCAAGTCGACTTTGTTGCGTACTTTCAATCGCATGTATGACCTCTATCCCGGGCAACGTGCGGAAGGCAAGATCACCTATGCCGGCAAGAATATTCTTGATCCGGGACAGGATCTGAACATGTTGCGCGCCAAGGTTGGCATGGTGTTCCAGAAACCGACGCCGTTCCCGATGTCGGTCTATGACAACATCGCCTTCGGCATTCGTCTCTACGAAAACCTGCCTAAGGGCGAAATGGATGAGCGCGTCGAATGGGCGCTGAAGAAGGCCGCCCTGTGGGGTGAAGTCAAGGACAAGCTCAACAAGAGCGGTCTGTCCTTGTCGGGTGGTCAGCAGCAACGTCTGTGTATTGCGCGCGGTGTGGCGGTCAAGCCGGAAGTGCTGCTGCTGGACGAACCAACGTCGGCGCTGGATCCGATTTCGACGGCCAAGGTGGAAGAGCTGATCGGCGAACTGAAGAAGGACTACACCATTGCCATCGTCACCCACAACATGCAGCAGGCCGCGCGTTGCTCCGACTATACCGCTTACATGTATTTGGGCGAGCTGGTGGAGTTCGGCGAGACCGACCAGATTTTCATGAATCCGGCGCGCAAAGAAACCCAAGACTACATAACTGGCCGCTTCGGTTAAGGCACGGCATAAGCTACTGCGCGGACCGATCTGCGCGCTGTGATGCTCACCGTACTAAAGTACGGTTGCGCTTCTCACACGCACCTCGGACCGCTCGCTACGCTTTTGCCGCACCTCGCGAGCGCTGAGAAATATTTATTACTTTTTAAGGACGTGCTATGACAGGCGATCACTCTTCTAAGCAGTATGACGCGGATCTGGAAACGATTCGTTCCAAAGTGTTGGCCATGGGCGGTATGGTGGAGCGCCAGTTTCAGGATGCCATGTCGGCGTTTCGCAGCGGCAACCTGGAATTGGCCGCACGCGTGATGAAGGACGATGAGGCGGTCAATCGCCTGGAAGTCGAATTGGATGACTCCTGCAGTCAACTGATCGTGCGCCGTCAGCCGACCGCCAACGATTTACGCACCGTGATGGCCACCATCAAGATCATTACCGACCTCGAACGGGTTGGTGATGAAGCTACCAAGATTGCACGTACGGCCATTCATCTCTACAAACGTGGACCAATGGGGCCGATCAATCATTACGAGACCGTGCGTGTCATCGCCGAAGAAGCTTCGGAAATGCTGCGCAGTGCACTCGATTCGTTTGCCCGTCTCGATACCGAACAGGCAACCGCGCTGTTTGCTCAGGATGCCAGTATCGACCACGGCTTCCGCTCGATTACCCGCAGTCTGGCGACCTTCATGATGGAAGATCCGCGCACCATCTCGGCATCCATCGATACCTTGTGGGTGGCCAAGGCCATCGAGCGCATTGGTGACCATGCCAAGAACATCGGCGAGTATGTCATCTATGTGGTCGGCGGCAAGGATATCCGTCATACCGACTTCGGCGCTGCCAGGTTTGTCAGTACTGAGGAAGACTGAGTCGTTGCTGCGGCAACCGTCCAACAACCCATGCAGGAAACCTTAGCCCCATGACCACCATCTTGATCGTAGAAGACGAACCTTCGATTGCCGAGCTGATTGCCTTTACGCTCAAGGAAGCAGGGTGGAGCAGTTTTGTGGTTTCTAATACTGCTGCGGCATGGGAGTTTGTGCAACGCCGCGCGCCGCAACTGGTCTTGCTGGACTGGATGTTGCCGGATCGCAGCGGCCTGCACCTGCTCTCACGCATTCGCGGCGATCGTCAACTGGCACAGTTGTCGGTCATCATGCTCACTGCCAAGAGTATGGAAGAGGACAAGATTGCCGGGCTCGACAATGGCGCCGACGATTACATCACCAAACCATTTTCACCGCGTGAGCTGACTGCCCGTATCAAGGCGCTGCTGCGTCGCAAGAGCCCGGAGTTTGCCCAGGAGGAAATGAATATTGGCGCGGTGAACCTGGATCCTGCTAGTTGTTCGGTAGCGCTCCATGGCGAAAAAATTGAAATTGGGCATGCGGAATACAAGCTGCTGAAATTTTTCATGGCGCATCCAGATCGCGTTTTTTCGCGCAGCCAATTGCTCGACCGGGTGTGGGGAGACCATGTGGTGATCGAGGAGCGTACCGTTGACGTTCATGTGTTGCGCTTGCGCAAGGCCTTGCGTGATGCAGAAACCTTGATTAAAACGGTGCGCAGTGTAGGCTATATGCTATCGGCTAAATAAACCAAAACAACATCGTCCGAAATTGTAGGGGACGACGTTCCTTCAGAGGTACAGGGAGCGCCAAAAGACCCCTATACTGACAGCATTGCGGTTGCTCTCGCAGCCACACTTCAGACCTTAAGAATGAGTTTTCAATGAGTCCACAGTTACTGTTCTGGATTCCGGCTGCCTTGCGTTTCCTGGTTTGTCTGGCTGGCGTCGGCGTTATCTATTTTTTCTTCGGCGCTACGGTCAGTTTGATCGCGGCATTGCTGGCCATGGGTGCGCTGGCGTTTACCCAACTGCACTATCTGTACCGCTTGGGCGGTTGGCTGGATAATCCTACGCATTCCAAGTTGCCCGACGGCTGGGGTGCCTGGACCGATATTTTTGCGCGCCTTTACCGTATGCGCCGCGATGATGAAAAGAACCAGATCGAGCTGGCCGAGTGGCTGGCGCGTTTCCGCCAGGCCATGAGTTTGTTGCCCGATGGCGTGGTGATCATGGATGACGTGCTGTTCCTCGAATGGTGCAACCCAGCCGCACAGCGGCACCTGGGTTTGCAGTTGGAACGCGACAAGGGCATGCGCGTGACCAATCTGATTCGTAACCCGGCCTTCATCGACTACATCATCCTGGGGCGCTACGAGCAGCCGCTGATATTGAGTGTGCAGGAGCGCAAGCTGATTGTGCAGATCATTCCATTCGAAAACCGCCGGCAGATTCTGGTCACCCATGATGCCACCGAATCAGAACGCATCGACATGATGCGGCGCGACTTCATCGCCAACGCCTCACATGAATTGCGCACACCGTTGACGGTGATCAACGGCTTTCTTGAAATTGCCTTGGCGCAACCCAAGCTTGACCCGGAAATTCGTACCGCACATCTGAAGCTGATGACCGAGCAAGGCCAACGCATGCAAAATCTGATCGGCGATATGCTGACCTTGACCCGGCTGGAGTCGGTCGACTATCCACTACGTGTCGAGCACGTGCATGTCAAGCCCCTGCTCGAAGGTATCCTGGAAGAGGCGCAAGCCTTGTCGGCCGGCAAGCACAACATTACCTTGAAGGTGGATGGGCCGGATCTGCAAGGCAGCGTCGATGAATTGCGCAGCGCCTTCAGCAATCTGGTGTCCAACGCGGTGCGCTATACCCCGCTGGACGGTGCGATTCATCTGTCCTGGCAACGTCAGCCGGATGGCGGCGCCCGCTTCATGGTCAAAGATACCGGTATCGGTATCAGCCAGGAACATATCGCCAGGCTCACTGAGCGTTTTTACCGGGTGGACAAGAGCCGCTCGCGCGAAACCCAGGGCACCGGCCTGGGCCTGGCGATTGTGCGGCATGTATTGTTGCGTCACCGCGCCACGCTGCTGGTGGAGTCGGTGCCGGAGCAGGGCAGCGCCTTTGTCGTATGTTTTCCTTCCAATTTGCTCATTGAAGCATTTGTACCGGCCACCGGTACTTGAATTGATGCGCCAGCATTTTCTCTGCCCCTAAGTCTTCTTTCCTGCGGCAGCCAGTTCGGCTGCCGCTTGTCTTCGCGCTGCGCGCCATTATCCAAACACTCAAACGCCATACCATTGCCATACCGTTCCGCATACCCGTGTCGGTAAAGCGAGCAGGTGGTCTTATATCGCTGTACTGAACTTATTTCAGACATTCTTTACTGATAATGCTCAGTGGAAGTGGCGAGCAATAGCCGCGCTTATTCACTACGAAGGTCGCTATATTAGAAAGAAGAAGATGAATATCTTTGCCAATATGCAGATAGGGAAGCGCTTGAATCTGGGGTTCGCCATCATCCTGTTTGCTGCGTTGGGCGTTCTCGTGATGAGTGTCTGGCGCTTGCATTCGGTGGCCGATACCACGCGTGCGCTCATGGCGAGCCCATTGGCCAAAGAGCGTCTGATATCGGACTGGTATCGTACCGTGCATACCAGCGTACGTCGCACTACCGCGATTGCCAAAAGCAGTGATGCCAGTCTGAGCACCTTCTTTGCCGAAGATGCTGCAAACGGTGCCAGGCAAGCTTCCGCACAACAAAATGCCCTGCATGCATTGCTCAGCAACGAGGAGGAAAAAAATTTGTTCGAGCAGTTGTTGTCCATGCGCAAGCGTTACGGTATGGCCCGAGATACGATCACGAAAGATAAGGCAGAGGGCAAGATGGAAGAAGCCAGTCAGATTCTGGCTGGCGAATATACGGTCGCAGCAAAAGGATACGTGGACTTATTGCAACAGCTACTCGATCTGCAGCGTGCCAGTATCGATCATGCCGCTGCCGACATTCAAGTCTTGTACGTGCAAAGCCGTAACTTGCTGGTCGTTTTCGGTGCCACCTTGTTTGTGGTCGGCTGGCTATTTGCCTGGCGGTTGGCGTTGAGCATCACGCGTCCGCTACATGCTGCCGTGGGTTTGGCCGAGAAGGTGGCGGCCGGCGATCTGTCTTCACAGATTACAGCCAGTGGCAAGGATGAGACCGGAAAATTATTACTGGCCTTAAGCACCATGAACGACAATTTGTCGCACATCGTCGGTCAGGTGCGCAGCGGTACCGGCGCCATTGCTTGCGTATCGAGTCAGATCGCCAGCGGCAACCTCGATCTATCCACGCGTACCGAACAGCAGGCAAATTCACTGGAAGAGACCGCTGCTGTCATGGAGGAGTTGACTGCGACCGTGCGCCAGAACGCCGATAATGCGCATCAGGCCAGTCAATTGGCGCTATCGGCATTACAGGTGGCCGCGCAGGGCGGCAGCGTGGTGGGGCAGGTGATCGCCACCATGAATGCCATCAATGATGCTTCAAAGAAAATTGTCGACATCATCGATGTGATCGATGGCATTGCCTTCCAGACCAATATCCTTGCGCTTAATGCGGAGATTGAGGCGGCTCGCGCCGGTGAGCAGGGGCGTAGTTTTTCGGTGGTGGCGTCAGAAGTGCGCATCTTGGCGCTGCGTTCGGCATCGGCGGCCCAAGAGATCAAGCTACTGATTGAAGACTCCGTGGAGAAGGTCGGTTCTGGCAGCAGTTTGGTCAAGCAAGCTGGCGCCACCATGGATGAAGTGGTCGCCAGTGTTAAACGGGTCACCGATATCGTCGGTGAAATCAGCTCGGCCAGTCAGGAGCAAAGTGTCGGCATCGAGGAGGTCAACCGCTCCATCACGCGTATGGATGAAGTCACCCAGCAGAACGCGGCATTGGTAGAAGAGGCGGCAGCAGCAGCGCAATCGATGCGGAATCAGGCGGCGTCGCTCAATGAGACGGTTGGTATTTTTTGTCTGACGCGGCGTAGCGCTGCGCCGGTCTTGCTTGGGAGATAAAACCTGATCGCAGAACCGGCGCTGTGACAATTTGCCACAGTGCCACAAACGCAATTTGTTTCTATACTTGCCCACTGTATGTTGTCACTTATACCATTGATGCACTATGAAAACGCCCGCCGAACATCGCACTGAAGACACCTTTCACCTGAGCAATCTGCACGTGATCGTGATCTTGCTGGTCTGCGGTGCCGCATTGATCGGTGCTACCTGGATTTTGTCCGAAGAGTTCGGCAAGGTGCCGGTGTCCTTGTGGGATATCTGCACCAGTGTATTGCCGGACACAGACGACAGCGCTGCTGCGTCGGCTACACTCAAGTCCCCCGCGCCTTAGGCATTGGCCTGCACGGCTGCCGCTGTGCGTACTTCCCCCTCCCTTAGAAATGAAGCACGATTCATCGCGCATAAACATGTTGCGCCCTTGCGCTATTGACACATCGATAAGCTCTGGAAACCGGTCATCAACATGCAAGCTTGGTGTTCTATGCTAGCGACTGCCAGTCGGCAACTGGTAGTAATACTAATAGCGAAACAGAAGATTTTTACCGACAATCAAAATAGGGAGACGCTAGGTACAGGCGGCGCAGTGAAACGACTGGCTCGCTTTATTCGAAGATCGACTTATCAAAAAATCATCTACCAGTACCGGGAATAAAAAATGAATTTCTTTGCCAACATGCCGATCGGCAGACGCCTTAATCTCGGTTTTACCATCATTCTTCTGGCCGCACTGGGGGTGATTGCGATGAGCATCTGGCGCCTGCATACGGTGGCAGAAACGACGCAGGCGATGATGCAAAAACCGCTCGCCAAGGAGCGTCTGGTGTCTGACTGGTATCGCACCATTCATACCAGCGTGCGCCGCACCACGGCGATCGCCAAAAGCAGTGACCCTAGTCTGGCCGCGTTCTTTGCCGAAGATGCGGCCACTGCTACAAAATTATCCAGCCAACAACAGAAGGCCCTGGAAGAGTTGCTCAGCAGCGATCAGGAGAAGGCCTTGTTCGCACAATTGTCGGCCGTGCGCAAAAATTACATTGCGTCCCGCGATGCCATCTCCAAGGCCAAGAATGAGGGGCGGGTGGATGACGCCAACCGGATTCTGGGTAACGAATATTCGGTGGCTGCCAAAGGCTATCTTGATCTGTTGCAACAGTTGCTTGATCTACAGCGCTCCAGCATCGATCAGATTGCCGTGAGCGTGCAGTCTTTGTACGAGCAAAGCCGCGACTTGATGATCGCTTTTGGCGCGGTTCTGTTTGTGGCTGGCTGGTTGTTTGCCTGGCGTTTGGCGTTGAGTATCACGCGGCCGCTGCATGCAGCAGTGGGATTTGCGGAAAAAGTGGCGGCGGGTGATTTGTCGTCGCACATCGAGGTCAGCAGCAATGATGAAACCGGCAAGTTACTGCGTGCCTTGCGCATCATGAATGACAATCTGTCGAATATCGTCAGTCGGGTGCGCAGCGGCACCGACACCATTGCCACTGCGTCGAGCCAGATTGCGAGTGGCAATCTTGATCTTTCCTCGCGCACTGAACAACAGGCTGGCTCGTTGGAAGAAACTGCATCGGCCATGGAAGAGCTGACTTCGACTGTGCGCCAGAATGCCGACAATGCACGCCAAGCCAACCAGATGGCAGTGTCGGCATCGCAAGTGGCTGAGCAAGGCGGTAGTGTCGTAGAACAGGTCATCAATACCATGGGCGCGATTAATGCATCGTCAAGGAAAATTGTCGACATCATCAGTGTCATCGATGGCATTGCCTTCCAGACCAACATCCTTGCGCTCAATGCGGCAGTCGAAGCTGCGCGTGCCGGTGAACAGGGACGCGGCTTTGCGGTAGTGGCGTCTGAAGTGCGCAGTCTGGCGCAACGTTCAGCATCGGCTGCCAAGGAGATCAAGCAGCTCATTGATGATTCGGTAGACAAGGTTGATTCCGGCAGCAAGCTGGTGCAGCAAGCGGGCGAGACCATGACCGAAGTTGTCTCCAGCGTCAAACGGGTGACCGACATCGTCGGTGAAATCAGCTCGGCCAGTCAGGAACAAAGCGTTGGTATCGAAGAGGTCAACCGTGCCATCACGCTCATGGATGAAGCTACGCAACAGAACGCCGCTTTGGTAGAGCAAGCAGCGGCAGCGGCGCAATCCATGCAGGATCAGGCGGCTGCGTTGCATCAGGTGGTTGGTGTGTTCCGTCTGGGGCAGCAGAACGACGTCTCGACGACACCCAAGGCGCCCGCTCCAGTGCCGCTCAAACCAGCATCCAGGTCAGCACCTCTGGTCAAGACGCTGGCACCTGAGTCTGCTGCGCGCCTGCCTGCTAAATCTGTCGCCAAGCTGGCCAAACCTGCCAGCGATGATACCGGTGATTGGGAGCAGTTCTGAGTTGTCAGGCCGGCGTAGCCAGAAACTGATTGCATAACCAGGTGCCAGCTTGACCCAGGCCGCGTGCGCGTGACCAGATCAGGTGCACCTGGATAGTGCGAGGCCAGCCATGTACTTGTAGTTGCTTCAGATCGGCGGCGCCGAAACGCTTGACGATCCAGCGCGGCAGTGCCGCCCAACCGAATCCCTGTTCGGTCATTTCCAGCAAGATCAGATAGCTTGACGACGACCAGTGCAAGCCCTGAGCTGGCGCGCGCGTTTCTTCACGATAGGTATTGAGGCTCAGCTCACGATGTTGGCGCAGCATGGCGCCGGTGACGTGCGCGGCCTGCGCCAGCGGGTGTGCAGTGCTGGCATACAAGCCGATGTCGGATTGCTCGGCGATGGTGTCGAAACCAATGTCGGCAGGATAGCTGCTTTGCGCTGCCACCAGCGCCATTTGTACTCGTCCTGACTGCACCAGCGCCACTGCATCATCGTCCTCGGCGATCAGGCACTCCAGATGCAGTTCGGGAAAGCGCTGTTCCAATTGCGCCAGACTTTTTTCAAAGACATCGGACTGATACGTGTCCGACAAGGCAAAGCTCAATTGCGCCTCCAGACCACCGGCCAGACGTTGCGCTGCACGACTGAGCCGGTCGTTGGCATCGAGCATCTGTTGCGCATGGATCAGCAGGGCGTGGCCATGCTCGGTCAGGCTCGGCTTGCGCGTGCTGCGGTCGAACAAAATCACACCGAGATCGATTTCGAGATTGGCAATGGCTTCGCTCACGGTCGATTGCTGCTTGCCAAGCTTGCGCGCAGCGGCTGAAAACGAGCCCAGCGTCGCGGCTTCAATGAACATCAGGATGGCGTCGGTGGAGTAGAGCATCGGGTAGCGGAAATGGTTTTAATATCGGAAATTCCGATGTTTAATCATTTAATTCTATCAGTTTCACCATTGATAATGGCAGGCATATTGCTGATGGAGAAATGTATGTTGCCGCATAAGTCGTTTTACGAGCATTGCTTTCACGCGGTCTTGTTTGAATTGCTGGCCTTGTTGCTGTGCGCGCCGCTGATGTCCTGGGCACTTGGCGTGTCATTTACTCATGCGGGTTTGCTGACCTTGATGATTTCCTTGGTGGCAATGTCCTGGAATGTGATTTTCAATACGCTGTTCGATCGTCTGGAACGCCAGTTTCGCTGGCAACGCTCATTCGGCGTACGGCTGTTGCATGCGGTGACGTTTGAAGCCGGGCTGATTCTGGCCGTGGTGCCGCTGGCTGCCTGGTGGCTGGATATCGATCTGGTTGCAGCGTTTGTGCTCGATATCGGTCTGGTCTTGTTTTTCTTGCCTTACACCCTGGTGTACAACTGGTGTTACGACAAAGTGCGCGCGGCACTGCATAGACGCAGTGGCTGCGCGCACAACTGAGAGGCCGGAACAATTTGACTCCGACCAGCCTGTCTTGCCGTGGATTTATTTGGTGACGGCCAAGAGTTGACGTTTGCCATCCTTGTAAGTGTAGAGCGACAGAATTGCTTCTTGCATGTCGCCTTTGGCATCGAACGCAATGTTGCCGGTGACGCCCTTATGATGCACTTTGGCGAGTTCAGGAAGATATTTGGCCGGTTGCGAAGAACCCGCTTTTTGCATGGCATCGGCGATGGTCATGACAGCATCATAGGCGTACGGTGCATAGGTTTGGACATCGATACCAAACTTCTTCTTATAGGCAATTTTGAAGTTGTCGATGGCCTGTTTCCCCGCCTCTTCAACACCACCGGCTTCAGCACAAATGACCTGGCCTGTGGCGATGCTGTCGCCGGCCAATGCTGCTAATCCTTCGGAGCAGATACCGTCGCCGCCCATGAACTTGGCATTGATGCCTAGTTGTTTCATCTGACGCAGCATAGGTCCAGCCACCGCATCCATGCCGCCGAAAAACACCAGATCCGGGTTCTTGGCCTTGATGGCAGTCAGAATGGCGTTGAAGTCGGTGGCTTTGTCGTTGGTGAACTGGATCGCTACCGTGTTGGCGCCAGCGCCTTTGACGCCCTTGATGAATTGCTCTGCCACACCTTGGCCATAGGCGGTACGGTCATCGATGACGGCGATGCTCTTGGCATTGAGCACATTGACTGCATAACGGCCCAGTGTGCCGCCCAACTGACTGTCATTGGCCACGACACGGAACGCCGTGTTAAAACCTTGTTGCGTGTATTTCGGATTGGTTGCCGCTGGTGAAATCTGGGGGATGCCTGCTTCAAAGTAAATTTTCGACGCTGGAATGGTGGTGCCAGAGTTCAAGTGGCCGATGATGCCACTGACCTTGGCATCGACTAACTTCTGTGCCACGGCGGTGCCTTGACGAGGATCGCCGCCGTCGTCTTCCGGCGCCAGCTTGAATATCACTTTTTTGCCAGCAATGGTCGTGCCTTTGGCATTGAGTTCATCAATGGCCATACGGGCACCGTTTTCGACATCCTTGCCTAAGTGAGCGATAGGGCCGGTGACGGGGCCGACCTCACCGATGGTCACCACTTCTTGCGCGTCTACGGCGCCTGTCAATGCAAAAATAATTGCTCCAGCCAATGGCATCAATTGCACGTTCAATTTCATTTCTCTCTCCCAGTAGTTAAAAAGTATGGCATTACTACACTCCGCTATTTTCCAATATGCATAGCTTGAGATTGACCATTGGGCCACTGCGCCCAGCGATGGTCAGGTTCTGATGGCGCCCATTTATCTGCGCGTCAAATGGATTCCCGCCAGCATGCAACGTACCGAGCCTCCGGCCATCTCTATCGTTGGCACGGACAAGGGAAGGATGCAGGCAGAATGCTCAATGAGGCTGATCTGATCCGCGTTCAGGCTGGCTTTGGCACGTGCGGACATGGCCAGAATGCGCCCTGTCTCTGTCGACAGTTCGATGGCGTTGCCGGCAAATTCAGCAATCTGCCAGTTTTCAAGCACAATCACTTCACGCCCGGATTGCAGCAGACGTGTATGAATTTCACTGCGTCTGGCAGCGTCGGTAATCATATTCAGGCCAACCAATGCAAAATCGGTCGCGATGCACATCATGACGTTGGTGTGATAGATCGGCGAACCCGCCGCATCCGCCGATGGAAACGCCATCGGTTCAAAATTGAAATGCGTGCAGAATCGTTCCAGTGCAATCGCATTGGAACGATGGGAGCAGGTCGTGTAGGCAACCCGCTCCACATGGTCCAGCACCATAGCACCGGTTCCTTCCAGGAACAGTCCATCGTATTCGAGGCCGGAGTAGTCGATCACATCCTGCACGCGATAGTGCGCCTTGAGCATGTCAATCACGTCGCCGCGACGTTCCCGTCGGCGATTGGGAGAATACATGGGGTAAAGGGCAATATGCCCGCCGGGATGGGTAGAGAACCAGTTATTGGGAAAAACCGAGTCTGGCGTTTCCTGTGCCCCCATATCATCAAATACATGCACCGTGACACCCGCTGCCTGCAGTGTCGCTGCCGCTGTGGTCACTTCTTCATGGGCGAGCTGCGCCGTTTCCTGTGCCGATGTCGCAGCAGTGCGCTGAAATGCATTGTCACCGGCTGTTTCCGGGTTTGGGTGGAAGTGATGCGGCCGGATCATGATGACGGCGCCTGGCGCTTGAATCGATTTCATCTTTACATTAGGTTTTATTGTCATTGCGGCGATCTCACTTTGCGACGTGGCTTTATTGGACACGCATGCCCACTGCTGCGCTGACAAATCCACTCTTGTTCGGGGGTGTCGGTGCGGTGGCAACAAACTGGAACAAGTCTTTCGGGTCGGCCGGATCGGGAATGAGACTGATCTGCGAGCCGATATCCTGGGCTTGCGCTAAATCGTAGAGATAACGTAGGGCAGAAAAATCCTCAATGGCGAAACCGACGGAATCAAATACCGTCACTTGCTCCGCATTTTCCCGGCCGACGCTGTGACCGCTGAGAACGCGCCACATTTCCGTCACGGGAAAATCAGCGGAAAGCTGTTGAATATCGCCCTCAATGCGGGTCTGCGGTTCGAACTCCACAAACACCCGAGCCGCGCGCAAAATATCAGCGTGCAGCTCGGTTTTACCCGGACAGTCGCCGCCTACTGCATTGATGTGCATGCCGGGTTCGATCATGTCCGGGGTCAGGATGGTAGCGTAGTTTTTATCTGCGGTGACTGTTGTGATGATGTCAGCGCCACGCACAGCTGCTTGCACGGATTGCGCCTGGATGATAGTCAGCCCTTCGACCTGCGCCATGTTGCGGACGAATTTTTCCGTTGCCGCAAGATCGATATCGAACACGCGGATCTCTTTGATACCGACAATCGATTTGAATGCCAACGCCTGAAATTCACTTTGTGCGCCATTGCCGATGAGCGCCATGACACGTGATTCCGGGCGTGCCAATGCGCTGGCCATGAGTGCGGAGGTTGCCGCTGTGCGCAGTGCCGTGCTGATGGTGAATTCGCTAAAGAGCAAAGGAAAACCGGTATCGACTTCGGCCAATACGCCAAAGGCCATGACGGTCAGCATATTCTGAATGGTATTTTTAGGATGACCGTTGACGTACTTGAAACCATACAGCGTACGGTCGCATGTGGGCATCAATTCAATGACGCCGCCGGGAACGTGATTGGCTACGCGGGCGGATTTCTCAAACTCTTCCCAGCGCAAATAATCGGCGCGAATATATTGGGCCAAATTGGTCATGAAAGTTTCCGTGCCGATAGAACTCACCATCTGCTGAATGTCAGCAACGTCGATAAACCGGGTCATTTTTTCTCCTGAGTTGTTATTGGGATCAAACTAGCGTTTGCATCCAGGGTGCGATATCCGTGCTGCGGACCAGATTTTTCAGTCACTTAAAAAGGGCAGCGAACGTATTTTGGGGGCCAGGCAAGTTAATAAAAAGCCAAAGAAATGCCTAAATTTGCTGCGATATATGACAAAATGTCAGGATTAATTGTCATATTGCTTAGTTTATGGACGATACGGACCACCAACTGCTGGCTTTGCTGCGAGATAACGCTCGTATTTCAGTGATTGCACTGGCGAAGAAATTGCATGTTTCCAGAGGAACGGTGCAAAATCGGATTAACAAGCTGGAGAGTAGCGGGGTGATTGTCGGCTATACCGTGCGACTTAAGCCTGAGGCTGAATTACACCGGATACGTGCGTGGATGAATATTGCCGTAGAGGGAAATAATGCGAAGAGTATCTTGCAAGTGCTGCGTGGCGAACCCAACGTACACACCTTGCATACCACGAATGGACGTTGGGATATCATTGCCGAACTACGCGCCGAAAATCTGGAAGCCTTCGATACTGTGCTAAGCCGTATTCGCTTGATACCAGGCATCGCAAATTCGGAAACCAGTATCCTGCTGTCCACCCACAAGATATAGGCCATCGCACCGACAGCCTGAAGCTGCTGGCGCGATATCTTATTCTTGCACAACCGTGTTTAATAAGTGGCGCGACCGCCCGAGAGGTCGAATACCGAAGCGGTGGTGAATGAATTTTCTTCCGATACCAGCCAGGACACCATGGCGGCAATTTCTTCTACCTTGACGAAGCGCCCGCGCGGGATTTTCGACAGCATGTAATCGATATGCGCTTGGCTGCATTGTTCCAGGATGCGGGTTTGCGCCGCCGCCGGGGTGATGGCGTTGACGGCGATGTTCTTGGTCGCAGTTTCCTTGCCGAGGCTCTTGGTCAATGCGATCAGACCGGCCTTGGCGGCGCTGTAGGCCGATGCGGTCGGGTTGCCTTCCTTGCCGGCGATGGAGGCAATATTGACGATGCGGCCGTAGTTTTGCGCGATCATGCGCTGTACCACTACCTGGTTGACGTAGAAGGCGCCATTGAGGTCGATGTCGATGACGCGCCGCCACTCTTCCTGTGAATACTCGGCGACCACCGCGTTCTGACCGGCGATACCGGCGCTGTGCACCAGAATGTCGATCGACTGAGTCACCTTTTCAGTCGCTTCGATAGCGGCTTGCACAGCGGCCTGATCGCTGATATCGACGGCGATGGTTTCGATATTTCCAAGCGTTTCCAGTTTACCGCGCGCTTGTTGCAACAATTGCAGATCCATATCCCACAGCACGACCTTGGCTTTGCCTTGCAGCAGGCGCTCGGCAATGGCAAAGCCAATGCCCTGAGCGCCGCCGGTGATAATCGCCGTGCGTCCTTGAAAATCATAATGATTCATGTCAACTCCGTTTGCCCTGATGAGATAAGCCGATGATCGCCTGCCTTGATGACAGTGTTGTGGTCGTGTGCGGCGCCTGCTTACTGCATCAGGCAGGCGCTGCGCAGACGGCTTAAGCGTTGATGGTTTTTTGCTGTTGCTCACCCAGGCCTGCGATGCCCAGACGCATGGTCTGGCCGGCGCTGAGGTAGACCGCAGTAGGCTTGACGCCCATGCCCACACCCGGTGGCGTACCGGTCGAGATGACATCGCCCGGTTGCAGCGTCATGAACTTGCTCAGATAGGCAATGATGAACGGCACCGTAAAGACCATGGTGTTGGTGTTGCCGTTCTGATAGCGCTTGCCATCAACTTCAAGCCACAAATGCAGATTGTTAGGGTCGGTGATTTCATCGCGCGTGACCAGCCAAGGGCCGATCGGACCGAAGGTGTCGCAGCCCTTGCCTTTGTCCCAAGTGCCGCCGCGTTCGATTTGATATTCGCGTTCCGAGACATCGTTGACTACGCAATAGCCGGCGATATGCGACAAGGCATCTTTTTCGTCGATGTAGCTGGCGGCTTTGCCGATGACCACACCGAGCTCGACTTCCCAGTCGGTTTTCTTGGAGCCGCGCGGGATTTTGACGTCGTCGTTGGGGCCGACCACGGCGGAGGTCCATTTGTTGAACACAACCGGTTCGGCCGGGATAGGCAGATTCGATTCGGCGGCATGATCAGCGTAGTTCAGACCGATGCAAATGAATTTACCGATGCTGCCGACACAGGCGCCGATACGCGGATTACCATCCACCAGCGGCAGGCTGCTCAGATCGAGGGTACGGATCTTGGCCAGCGTGGCGTCGTCGATGTGGGCGCCGTTGACGTCTTTGATGTGTGCCGACAGATCGCGGATCTTGCCTGCCTGATCCAGAATGCCCGGCTTTTCCTGGCCGACAGGGCCGTAACGCAGTAATTTCATTGCTATTCCTTTGCTGAGTGGATGAGTTGTTGATGTGCTAACTAATGCGAGTTTCTTTTGGGAAATGTGGATGGTTGCCAGAGTCTGTCGATAATACTAGTTAATTGGTAAGACCATCAAACAACTTCTTTCCATTTGAGGTGAAAATAGTTAACGCATCCGATGCTGCTGTTGTCGGAATTCATTTATCTCTGAACTTTTCGTGTTGATTTGCGCGTGGATTTGACCCACGTCTGCAATGAGTGATGACCTACCTAGTAATTCAAGATATCTATGAGACTTGATGCTTCAAGCGAAATAGTGGGGCAACGAATAATGCAGAACGGGGTCAATCAGAGCTACAAATCAACAGCTTAATTAAATAAAGCAGCTCCGGCGTCCCACGTCGGAGTTGCTGGCGCTGATGTCGATGGGCTTTCGCCGACGATGTTTGCGCTTGTCTGCACAGAATTTTTTTCTTCTTGTTCCGGCCTATGTCTGCGCCGCATTGCTCATTCCCAATCCAATCCATGCCACCGCACACCATGTTGATGGTGTGCATGTTGATTTTTCGAGTCGGATTTGCGATCCCCCTCTTGATGAGGGGGGCATACAGTTTTCCAAAGAAGTAGCCTTGGTTCAATCTGCGCTTCGGGGGCAACAGTGTCGAAAATTAAGTTTCAAAGGTGAAAGTATCATCATGAAAATCTATTCAAATGCTTTTAATTTTGATTCTTATCTCAGTGGTGGCGTTGATCTGCGAACAGGGCAATACAACAGCGTGATCCGGTTGACGACAATTTCTCCAGAGGGGCCGGTCGACAATAGTCGAGATGTCATGCTTTCATTTTCCATGATGGAAGATGCCAATAACGGATACGGATTGGGCTGGACATTAAGCACGACTGAGTTTAACGAAACGACGCGACAACTCAGATTGATCAATGGAGAAATCAACGTTACAGAGGTGCTTCCAACTGCGGGGCCCAATGTTCGATTAAATTTCCTGGACAGAAAACTCCAAGATATGGTCGTACTCAGGCCAGAGGAAAATACGCTGCATGTCATCTATAAGGATGGCGTTGTCGAAGTGTTGCGTCGGCTGCGCCAGGGCCCTCTCTTTTCTCTTGTTGAGCTGCTCTTTGAAAATGGCGAGAGATTCGTTTTTGACTATACCTGGATTGCTTCCGGTGATCGTCTTTTCTCAATAACGAATGCACAGACTCAGCGTGTGCGCTTGATCATGCAATACAACAACGGTCTTCTGGCGCAAGCAGATGTGTTGCAAGAGCAAGGACGTAACTGTCGTACTCACTTCACACATCTCAACAATCAGTTGGTCAGCGTTTCGGTGCCGGTCGAGACTAATGTCAGTCCAACGAATCTTCCTGTCTACGCGTATCAGTATCAGAAAATCAATGATTATCTCGGCATTTTTACGCTAAGAAATCCGATGGGTGGTCAAGATATCGTTAGCTACAATCCGAATGGTCATCGGTCACATAATAATCAGTACATTCCTGTCGTGACGCAACTACGAAGCCAAATCGGCGGTGGTAACCCAGATGTGCAGCATCGCTATTACTACAGCGAAAATAATTTCACCGGCCATCCTGTGCTGCTGGTCAATCCGGGGCAGGACAACATGTATCAGCATCTGAATACTTATGACTATTGGAGCAGAGTAGAGACGCTAGGGATCGGAGGCGATGTTGTTCAGGAAAAACAGGTTACTTTCAATCGCTTTCATCTTCAGATCAATGAATTGACGAATAGGACTGGGGCCCGGTTTGAAACGAGCCATATCTATAACGAAGTCGCCGGTAAAGTGTTAGGTGAGCAGCCAGCGAATTTGCACTTGCCGAAACAGGTGATGAACAGATACCAATCCAATAGCGGCATACGGGATGAGGTGGTCTCGATAGAGACGGATGATTTCGGAAATGAACTAGCTCGGACGGAGCAATCTGGTATCAGACATGAGTATTCCTACTATCCGATTGCCGGTGTTGTTGGGAAGTGTCCCGCTGAACCACATGGATTATTCCAACGCTTCATGCGTCAGGAGCGCCTTTTACCATCGCTGGCGGGGCCACAGTCCAGGGTTACTGAGCATACCTATACGGAGATGGCTGGTTTGTCAGGAGGGCGTGCTTATGTGGTACATCAATCCAGTATTTTTGAAAATACGCTGACAAACCAGTCGCTATATCTTGATGCAATTTCTAATGCTGTTTTGCATGGACGTCTGAGAGAGTCACAAACAACGTTGAATAATCGCACCACAAAAACGCAATACACCTATCACCTTAGCCCAGGTGACGACGTGCTAACCGAGACACGCAATGTTATTGGTTTTGATAACACCATGCTGACAACGATGCGGTCAACGTCGGTGGTGAATCATCTTTTGTTATCCATGCGAAAAGACGACGCTGTGACGGTAAATTTTGCGTATGACATTAATGGTCGAGTCATTGCCGAGACGATATCTCCCGGCACAAAAAACGAGGCAATACGCCGTTATGCTTATCAATTCGTCGGCACGACCACTGCGGCGAATGTGGTGACGACAGACTCCCTGGGTGGGAAATACATTGAACGTTATGACGGTTTTGGTCGATCCGTTTCAATCGTACAAATTAGTTCCGGAAGTGAGCGGCGTATCCGATCGAGTAATTACGATCATTTGGGACAACTGATTTCTGAAACTGTGATTGATCGCATCGATGGCGTGGAAAAATCTTTCATCACGCACTATGCATATGATGGCTGGGGGAAAGTAAATAAAACCACACGGGCTGACAATAGCGTGGTCATCAGTTCCTACGATCCTGTTGAAAAGGTACGTCTGCAAGGTGTCTCAGGCGCCAGTTTGATGCGTAGCGTCGAGAATCAATTTAATAAGGTTCGCAGCGTCGAGCAGGTCGGCACCAACGATCAAACGATAGAGATTTTTTCTCGCACTTTTGATGGATTTGGCCGGTGTTCTTCGGAAACGGATGTCAATGGCAACCGTGTGGATTTTGGTTATGATATTTTCGATCGAATTACAACGGAGACGATTACGTCTCAAAGCGGTGGTGTCCGCATCATTCAGAATGCATATCCAGATCATACGATCGAGCCTCTCAAAATCAGTATCAAGGTCAATCAAATTTTGTTAGGCAGTCGTATTTACGATGGTGTCGGTCGGATGAAGATACAGACGCGTGGCAGTAGCCTGGCATCGACAAAATTTGAATATCAAGACAGATCGACACGTCCGAGTTCGATAAGCCTGCCATCGGGCATTGTGAGGGATTATCAATATGACCCGCAGATCGATGAAATTACACAGATACGAATTGCTAAACAGGTGGTCAGCACTTTTTCATTTAATAACATCAGCGGGAGCTTGTCCAGCGCGACCAATAACGAGTCTAATCGTACTTTGCAACGTGATGAATATGGCAGGATTGAGGTGGACTCTCAGCAGATCAATAACCAAATCCATAGTAATACCTATGCCTATTCTTCTGCGGGACGTCTGAGCAGCGTGAGTTCTTCGTGGGGCGATTCCGAGCGTCGCTCTTATGATGCTGCCGGCAGATTTTCTGCCGCGCATATTTCGGGTGGTCAACTGGGAACAACCGAATTGGGGGTGGCGTACGACGGTTCGGGACGGATTAATCTATTGAGTGCAGTAGCGGATGGAAAGGCGTTTTCAAGTGTGCTCAGTTACGATGAGTTCGGTCGCGAATCGGAGCGTCGGATTACGCAGAATGGGGTGTTGTTTCAGACCATTGCACAGTCTTATCATCGCAACGGCAAGATTGCTTCCCGAAAGATCAGCGATGCCAATCAAGTCGTTATTACAGGTGAATCATTTACCTATGATGAGTTTGGCAGGTTGGCCTTGTATAGTTGTACGGGTCCCAATTTCCCTGTTGATCAGCATCGTCGTTCGATTCGTTCTCAGCATTTCACCTATGACCACCTTAACAATATTACACAGGTCATTACCGCTTTAGTGGGGCAGATGGATGATACGGCGACAAGAACTTACGGTGGTGCGGATCCCACTCAATTAACGCAAATAGTGACGACCAATCCGCCTCAAATCGTTCAGTTGCGTTATGACGCGAACGGTAATCTGGAGAGCGATGGCGTCAGGGTATTTAGTTTTGATGGCATGGGACGTTTGACTAAGCTCATCAGTGACGGCAGTCCATTGTCGAGTTACAGCTACGATGCTTCTGGGCGTCAAATCAGCCAGTCTGATGCACATGCCAATGCTATCAGCTTGCATTACGCTAAAGAGGAAATTATTGGCTTGAGTCAGGGTAATAACCTGGTGCGTTACGCGCGTCATCAAGAAACCGTACTGGCGCGTAGCATGAGCGCCATCGGAACCGAAATCAACGTCAGCGATACCGCTGCGAGCGTGCGTACGGTGGTTGCCGCGAACAATGTCGTCAGACATGTGCAGTATTCTCCATATGGGATGTCTGATCTTGACGATGCAGGTTCTGGAACGCTGCTGGATCGAAGTCGACCTGGCTTCAATGGTGAGCGTTATGACCCTCTTGGCCGCCTCTATCATTTAGGCAATGGTCTGCGCGCCTATAGTCCCGAACTAATGATTTTCTTGTCGCCGGATCCGCTGAGCCCCTTTGAAGATGGCGGCATTAACAGTTATGTCTATTGCGGTGGTGACCCCATTAATTTCAGAGATCCTAGCGGCTTGGGGATGCTGCCTTTATGGGCGAGTTGGATAATGATCGGTGTGGGTGTTCTTTTGACTGCGCTGACTCTTGGCACTGGTTTGCCTGCGCTCGCGGGTGCGGTGCTTACTTCAGTATCAGCTGTGTCAACACAAATATCCATGGCAGCTGGCGTGATTTCTTTGGGCTTGTCAATAGCATCTGCCAGCGTCGCGCAAATTGATGCCATTAAAGGCACAGACAACAGCTCCATTTCATATGCGCTGGGTATAGGTTCCCTCGTATTTGGCATGATTTCTTTTGGTTCGGATGTGACCTTTGGGGGCAGGTCAGCTAAAAATGCCTTTGTGCGCGTAGAGCGGGAGAGACGTTTCAAAAATAGTTTGCCCTTATTTGATGAATTAGCTCCGACTACTGGTCGAGTTGATGCATTAAAAGCGTTTGGGAAGGAATTTGTTTTTAAGCTTTTACCCTTGCATAAAGGTGCGCAAGGACGCTTGGGCTGGGGTGGGAATCTGGGTGCTGCTTCCGTCGGCTTGGGAATGAGTGTCGCTGGCATGACTATAGGAACTTACGATGCCGTTACAGATGGAGTCGAACTGTATTACTCATCGAAGGATGGTGACGCGCTGTTCGAGGCGGTCGCCGGTGGCATTCATGACGTCATCAAGAGTGTAATGGATTTTGAACATGGATTTGACGAGCAGTCGGAGCGACTCAGAAATTCTGCAATCTTCGATATTTATGACCGTTAGCAGCGATGCGTCACATAAATTCATATCGGCTGTTTCGTAATTTGCGAAAGTGGATTCACAGTTTTCATGTGTGTTTTATCTTAAATCACAGTGATTTTTGAAGAGGCAATGATGAGATTTATACCGTCGCATATTCACGATATTTTGTTTAGTGTCGCCACCACAGCTAATTGGATAGGACGCGTACAGGCCGTCTCTACCAACCGGGAGTGCGTGCCGATGATCATCGAAGGTGCAAAGTACATGCTGGAGTTTTCTTCGCCTGCATACTTGCAGGTGCCAGGGAATTTTGAGGAGATATTCTGCAAGAAAAAAAATGGAGAAAATTTCTTGCCGATGCTGGAACATCGCCTCATCACTTTCTGGTTTGATGTTGAACGCTCGGATGAGGATGGCATAAAGCCTATTTGCGAAGCGGATCATGTGCTATTCGGTGCCCACTCAGGTAATTTAGCCGACATGTTGCATCAAGCATTCATGACTTATTTCGAAACACATCCGCAGGTCGCTCAATATTTTTTTGTGGCGGATGTTGCGTTTGCGACATTTGTTCACGAAAAAATCCTGACATCGGCCAATCCCGCAAACTTGGAATTAAATGTTGTGTTGTTGAGCGACATTGCCGCACCACGTTATGGTTTTGAAGTTGCCAGGGTAGCAGGGAGGCATCATGGATAAGTCATCAACGGAAGCTGGCATATCAACGCTATCTGTGTTTAGGATCGTTTTAACTAGCAGCTCGAATCAATTGTTTGCCAATAATGTTCAGCAGATAACAGTGCATGTCCATATCCGGAAGCAGGTGCGTTATGGAGACAGGTTGCCGGTTAATGAGCCTTTGAGTGCCACGGAGAGGGCCTCTCTTGAACTAATCAGGGTTGATGGAGGAAGTCGAGAACATTGGAGCTCTCAGCATGCGCGGTTTAATCCTCAGGTTAGACTTGCAGAGGATATGCCGATCAATTCTTTTCATTCACAACCAACGGAAAAAAACCTGGATATGGCTCCAGATCTAATGCCAGAAAAAATAAACAATCACCAGGAGTTTGAAATAATTCCAGTATTGCTGCGGTGTTCGCAGGCCGGTGGTGGTAGGGCATCTTTTATTGCAAGGGTAAGACTGGATAATCCCGCGCCGAATGTGTTGCAAGAGACTCCTATTTCTGGGGCTGTCGTTATACACCCTCTTATGCCGCGCATTATTCCGGCCCGTAATTTGCTAAGACAGACGCGCATGATGTTCGATGAAAGCGTATTCTGGGACAAGATTTACCATTGGTCGCTTTACATAACTTATGTGGGCTTTCCATCTGGTAGTCCTCGCATGCTTGGCCAGCCGGAGATATCAGATGGACGTTCTCTACCAGGGCGACCAAATTTGCGTAATATTTTCCAGGGAGGGCGCAGAATCGCCGATGTGATTCGCACAGCAAACCTAAATGCTATCAGGACCTTTGAAATTCGCAACGGATTCACTGCTCGGCCTGATTATAATGACCAGTGGGTAACTCTTTTGGCGTCCCAGGATTGGCCAATTAGGGTATTGCAATATTACGAGAATCCTAATAACCATTCGACCCTACATACTTGGGCTACCTTTCGCTTTCTTGATGAGGATGGGAACACGCATTTATATGGGGTTCGGATGCTAGGCGATAGAGATCTTGATATTGTTAATTCCTAGATGATATTTGCAGCGAGTTTTTTGTTGATTCAAGGCGATCATCTTTAGCGGCTTTAGGTTCTTGCTTGATCTGTGCTGCGGCGCCGGTCAGCTTTCAGCTACAATGGCGGCGCTCGTTCGGGCTGCGATTTCCTCTTCTTCACAATGACATGTCTGCTTTGCGTCGTATTCACCTATATCTCCTTTTTCCTTGTTTCTCCTTGTTGGCTGCTTGCAGTGTGTTACCGCAAAGGGCCGTGACAGAATCAGTTGTTGCACCGGCTGAACCAGTGGCTGGGATTCGTCCGCAGAAAAAGCTCAGGATTGCTTTAGCGCTTGGCGGTGGCGCCGCACGCGGTTTTGCCCATGTTGGCGTGATCAAGGTGCTGGAGTCGCAAGGCATCGTACCGGACATTGTGGTCGGTACCAGTGCAGGCAGTTTGGTTGGTGCCTTGTATGCGGCCGGCAACAATGGTTTTGCACTGCAGAAAATGGCGCAGGAAATGGATGAGGCCAGTATTTCTGATTGGTCGGTGCCCTTTTTCTCCAAGGTCAGTGGTGTGCTAAAAGGCGAGGGAGTGCAAAACTACGTCAATCGCGCCGTCAACAATGTGCCGATAGAAAAATTCAAATTGACCTTCGGTGCGGTCGCCACTGATCTCAAGAGCGGTCAGCCCATTTTGTTCCAGCGCGGCAATGCCGGTATCGCCGTGCGTGCCTCCTCGGCGGTGCCCGGGGTATTTCAGTCAGTCAAGATTGGCGAGCGCTATTATGTCGACGGTGGCTTGGTCGCACCGGTGCCGGTCAGCTTCGCCCGCGAAATGGGAGCCGACTTTGTGATTGCAGTGAATATTTCCGCACAGCCGGAGGAGCAAGCCTCGTCAAGCTCGGTCGATGTCATGTTGCTGACTTTTGCCATCATGGGGCAGAGCATCAACAATTATGAGCTTAAAGGTGCTGATGTCGTGATTCAGCCCAAGTTGGGCGGCATGAAGGGTAGTGATTTTGCAGGTCGCAACATCGCGATTCTGGCCGGCGAACAAGCCGCCATGAAGGCAATTGCGGAAATTAGGCAGAAGCTCAAAGAGAGGGAAGAGAACTGATCCGGCAGCGAGTGCTGCCGAGCCTTGCTATGATTTTTACTGAAGGGGCGACTTATTGCTGGTCGTCATTGTCGTCGCTACTATCGCCGGCACCAATAATGCGGCGCGCACCATTAAAGCGCTTCTTCCAGTAAGCCAGATCCATGTCTTCAATGCGGACTTGACCACCAGCAGAGGGCGAATGAATGAACTTGCGGTCGCCCAAATAAATGCCGACGTGCGAGAAGCCACGACGCAGGGTGTTGTAAAACACCAGATCGCCAGGCTTCAGATCAACTTTGTCGACTTTTTCACCGATGCGGCTGATTTCTACCGCTGTACGCGGCAAATCCTTGTCCCACGCTTCCTTGAATACATAACGCACCAATCCGCTGCAATCGAGGCCGGTGTCTGGTGACGTGCCGCCGTAGCGATAATTGATACCCAGCATGCTTAATGCCTGGACAGCCAGTTCAGAAGCGCGGTTGGTGATGTCGTGCAGTCGGGCAAGTGCAATGCTGGTCTTGCCGGTTGGGAGTTGGTCTGGTGCAGAGGCAATGTCGACGCTCCAGGCAGTGCTGCAAAACCAGAAGCCGATGGCCAACACGCATGCGTTTGCGAGCTGTCGTCGGTGGCGTGCAGTCTGCTGTATTGTCATCGTGACATTTTCCTATCGAATTGACTGGTGGAATGTAAACAGTTTCTGCAGCATTGTCAAAAGCTTATTCAGAACCATTGTCACCCTGGAAATATTTAGGTGCGAGCATGTTCGAGTTGTGCTGGCGGCGCTTTCGCATATTTCGTGCCATGACGCTGATATCGCCTTACAATCAGCATTCTTTTTCTATTTGAGCTATCTGGGACCATCATGCAAACAAAACCATATCTGACCCTCGACGACCTGAAGAAAATTGCTGCCGGCGCTGAAGCCGAAGCTAAAGCGAATAACTGGGCAGTTGTCATCTCTATCGTTGATGATGGCGGCCATTTGATGTGGTTGCAGCGTCTGGATGGTGCTGCGCCTGCTTCGTCGCACATTGCACCGGCCAAAGCCAAGACTGCTGCCTTGGGCCGTCGTGAGACCAAGATTTATGAAGACATGATCAACAATGGTCGTTTTTCTTTCCTGAGCGCGCCGGAACTCGAAGGCCTGCTCGAAGGCGGCGTGCCTATCATTGTTGATGGACAATATGTTGGTGCCGTTGGTGTGTCGGGTGTGAAGTCGTCGGAAGATGTGCAGATCGCCAAGGCAGGTATTGCTGCGCTGGGTCTGTAAGCGTCGTTTTACTGCTAATACACTGATTTTTAGCCGGTTTTCTACGCGCCGGCAGTGTTCTGAATGCGTCTTCTGGCAATCTTTGGATTTGCTGGGGGGCGCATTTTGCGCTATACTCGTGCGGTTTAGCTAATTTAAATTCCGCCGTAGCGCATACCGAATCTTTCATCTCGTCCCAGCAGACCCAGCCAACATTCCTTGCCGCATTTTGGGGTGAGCGCAGCGGTCAGTTTGGTGCATTTGCTGCATTCTGTACGGATTCTTGTACGTATGTTTGCATTCGTGCTCATTGCGTTTGGTCAGCCCAGCGGGCCAGGCCAGCGGCGGTAACAATCTCAGGAGTTACCCTTGCTGCCTCTACTTTCTGGCCCTACCGTTCCGGCCATCCTCGCGCTAGCAGACGGGTCCGTTTTTCTTGGTGTTTCTATCGGCGCTGCCGGCAACGTCAGCACCACCGCTGGTGAAGTCGTGTTCAATACGGCCATGACCGGTTACCAGGAAATTTTGACCGATCCCAGCTACAGTCGCCAAATCGTTACACTGACTTACCCGCATATCGGCAATACCGGCGTCAATGCCGAAGACGTTGAGTCTGCGCAAATTCATGCAGCCGGTCTGATCATCAAGGATCTGCCGCGACTGACTTCCAACTTCCGTACCAAGCAAAGCCTGAGCGACTATCTGCAAGCCAATAATATTGTGGCTATTGCCGGTATCGATACGCGCAAGCTGACGCGCATTCTGCGCGAAAAGGGCGCGCAGGGCGGTGCGATTGTGGCTGGTGAGCAAGATGTCGCACTGGCGACGGCGAAGGCATTGGAACTGGCGCGTGCCTTTCCGGGCCTGGCCGGTATGGATCTGGCCAAGGTGGTGTCGACCAAACAGGCTTACAACTGGACCGAAACCGAGTGGAAGCTAGGGCGCGGCTATGGTCAGCAGATCACGCCGAAATTCCATGTGGTTGCCTTCGACTATGGTGTCAAGTACAACATTTTGCGCATGCTTGCCGAACGCGGCTGCAAGGTCACGGTCCTGCCTGCTCAAGCCTCTGCGGCTGAAGCCTTGGCGCTCAATCCGGATGGTATCTTCCTGTCCAACGGACCCGGTGATCCGGAGCCGTGCGATTACGCCATTGCAGCGTCCAAGGAATTGATCGAACGCGGCATTCCGACCTTCGGCATCTGCCTGGGTCACCAGATCATGGCGCTGGCTTCCGGTGCCAAGACATTGAAGATGAAATTCGGTCACCATGGCGCCAACCATCCTGTGCAAGATCTCGATAGCAAGCAAGTGCTGATTACTTCGCAAAATCATGGCTTTGCTGTGGATGCTGCGACTTTGCCAGCCAATTGCCGGGTCACCCATGTGTCCTTGTTTGATGGCTCGCTGCAAGGTTTTGCTCGTACCGATAAGCCTGCGTTCTGCTTCCAGGGCCACCCCGAAGCATCACCCGGGCCGCATGACATCGCCCCCCTGTTCGATAAATTTGTGGCGATGATGGAGAAAAACAAACATGCCTAAGCGTAACGACATTAAAAGCATTCTGATCATCGGCGCTGGTCCGATCATCATTGGTCAAGCCTGTGAGTTCGATTATTCCGGTGCCCAGGCCTGCAAGGCCTTGCGCGAAGAAGGTTACAAGGTCATTCTGGTCAACAGCAATCCGGCCACTATCATGACTGATCCGGAAATGGCCGATGTCACCTACATCGAGCCGATTACCTGGCAAGTGGTCGAGCGTATCATTGCCAAGGAAAAGCCCGATGCGATTCTGCCGACCATGGGTGGTCAGACGGCGCTGAACTGTGCGCTGGACCTGCATCGCCATGGTGTGCTGGAAAAATACGGTTGCGAACTCATTGGTGCGTCGCCAGAAGCCATTGACAAAGCCGAGGACCGCTCCAAGTTCAAGGACGCGATGACCAAAATCGGTCTGGGTTCAGCACGTTCGGGCGTAGCCCATACCTTGGAAGAATCGTGGGGCGTGCAGAAGGGGCTCGGTTTCCCAGTCATCATCCGTCCTTCGTTCACCATGGGCGGCACCGGTGGTGGTATTGCATATAACGCTGAAGAATTTGAAACCATCTGCAAGCGCGGCCTGGAAGCGTCGCCGACGTCGGAACTGCTGATTGAAGAATCGCTGATCGGCTGGAAAGAGTATGAGATGGAAGTCGTGCGCGATAAGGCCGACAACTGCATCATCGTCTGTTCGATCGAAAACCTGGATCCGATGGGCGTGCATACCGGCGACTCCATCACCGTGGCACCGGCGCAGACGCTGACGGACAAGGAATACCAGATCATGCGTAACGCCTCGCTGGCGGTGTTGCGTGAAATCGGTGTTGATACCGGTGGCTCCAACGTGCAGTTTTCGGTCAATCCTGCCGATGGCCGTATGATCGTTATTGAAATGAATCCGCGCGTCTCGCGCTCTTCGGCGCTGGCGTCGAAGGCGACCGGTTTCCCGATTGCCAAGATTGCAGCCAAGCTGGCAGTCGGCTTCACACTCGACGAATTGCGCAACGAAATCACCGGTGGTGCTACCCCGGCTTCGTTTGAGCCGTCGATTGACTACGTCGTGACCAAGATCCCGCGTTTTGCGTTTGAAAAATTCCCGCAAGCCGACAATCATCTGACCACGCAAATGAAATCTGTCGGTGAAGTCATGGCGATCGGTCGTACCTTCCAGGAATCCTTCCAGAAAGCCCTGCGCGGTCTGGAAGTGGGTGTCGATGGTATGAACGAGAAAACCACCGACCATGAAACCATCAAGGAAGAGCTGGGCGAGCCCGGTCCTGATCGTATCTGGTACGTGGGTGATGCCTTTGCACAAGGTTTTTCGCTGGAAGAAGTGCACAGCCTGACCCATATCGATCCATGGTTCCTGTCGCAGATCAAGGAAATCGTCGACATCGAATTGTGGCTGGAAAATAGCCAGACTCTTGAAGGACTGGACAAGGACACATTGTTCAAGCTCAAGCAAAAGGGCTTTGCCGATCGTCGCTTGGCCAAGTTGCTAAAGGTTTCTGATACGGCGGTACGTGAGAAACGTCATGCACTCAACATCCGTCCGGTCTACAAGCGCGTCGATACTTGCGCGGGCGAGTTTTCCACCAATACAGCCTACATGTACTCGACCTACGAGGAAGAGTGCGAGTCCAAGCCGACCGACAAGAAGAAGATCATGGTGCTGGGCGGCGGTCCGAACCGCATTGGTCAAGGCATTGAATTCGACTATTGCTGTGTGCACGCAGCGCTGGCCTTGCGCGAAGACGGCTATGAAACCATCATGGTCAACTGCAATCCGGAAACCGTCTCCACTGATTACGATACCTCCGACCGTTTGTACTTCGAATCGTTGACGTTGGAGGATGTGCTCGAAATCGTCGCGCTGGAAAAGCCAGTTGGCGTGATCGTGCAATACGGCGGTCAGACGCCGCTCAAGCTGGCACTTGATCTGGAAGCCAATGGTGTCCCCATCGTCGGTACTTCGCCGGACATGATTGATGCTGCTGAAGACCGTGAGCGTTTCCAGAAGCTGTTGCAGAATCTGGGCTTGCGTCAGCCGCCTAACCGTACCGCACGTACTGAAGCCGACGCCCTGCGTCTGGCGCAGGAAATCGGTTATCCGCTGGTGGTGCGTCCGTCTTACGTACTGGGTGGCCGCGCCATGGAAATCGTCCACGAGCAACGTGATCTGGAGCGCTACATGCGCGAAGCGGTCAAGGTATCGCATGATTCGCCAGTGTTGCTGGACCGCTTCCTCAATGATGCCATTGAAGTTGATGTCGACTGCCTGTCCGACGGTGAGCGTACATTCATCGGTGGTGTGATGGAGCATATTGAACAAGCCGGGGTGCACTCGGGTGACTCGGCTTGCTCGCTGCCACCGTATTCGTTGTCGAAAGACACCATCGATGAGCTCAAGCGCCAGACCGCGCTGATGGCCAAGGGCCTCAATGTGGTTGGTCTGATGAACGTGCAGTTTGCGATCCAGCAGAGCGAAGTTGACGGTAAGTTGCAGGATGTAGTGTTTGTGCTGGAAGTCAATCCACGTGCTTCGCGTACCGTGCCGTTCGTGTCCAAGGCGACCGGTCTGCAGTTGGCCAAGATTGCTGCTCGTTGCATGGTGGGGCAGTCGCTGGATAGTCAAGGCATCAAAAATGAAGTGATTCCGCCTTACTTCAGTGTCAAGGAAGCTGTATTCCCGTTCGTCAAGTTCCCGGGCGTTGATACCATCCTCGGCCCTGAGATGAAGTCCACCGGCGAAGTCATGGGCGTGGGCAAGACCTTCGGTGAGGCCTTCGTCAAGTCGCAGTTGGGTGCTGGCGTCAAGTTGCCGATTTCCGGCAAGGTATTTCTCAGCGTCAAGGGCAGTGACAAGCCACGCGCAGTGCAGGTCGCCAAGGATCTGGTGGCGCTCGGCTTTACCATTGTTGCCACCAAGGGCACTGCGGCAGCCATTGCTGCCGCCGGTACTCTTGTGACTACCGTCAACAAGGTAGTGGAAGGTCGTCCGCATATCGTCGACATGATCAAAAACAACGAAATTTCGCTGGTGATCAATACGGTTGAAGAGAAGCGTACGGCAATTGCTGACTCCGGCGCCATTCGTACCTCCGCACTGGCGGCTCGCGTGACAACGTTTACCACAATCGCTGGTGCAGAAGCTGCGGTCGAAGGCATGCGCCACCTGGATGTGCTGGATGTGTATGATTTACAAGGGCTGCATAAAGCTATACACTAAACCCACATACACGTTTCATTGCTAACCAGTCATTGGTCACAGAGGGCATCTGAGTATTCGATGCCCTCTGTGATTTTTTATCGGCAAACTTTGTGTTTGCAAGGCCGGCAGAGCGCTATGCCTGCAATACAAAAGTGCCTCTATTTTGTTGAGAGTTTTATGAGTACAGTCCCCATTACCAAGCATGGCGCAGAGCTTCTGAAAGAAGAGCTGCAGCGCTTGAAAACCAAGGAACGTCCATCCGTCATCAATGCAATCGCCGAAGCGCGCGCGCAAGGTGATTTATCGGAAAATGCGGAATATGATGCTGCCAAGGAACGTCAGGCTTTTGTTGAGGGGCGTATTGCCGACCTCGAAGGCAAACTGGGTTCGTCGCTCATTGTTGATCCGGCCACATTGAGTGCGGATGGTCGTGTTGTCTTTGCCGCCACCGTCGATCTGGAAAATCTCGATAGTGGTGAAAAGGTCACCTATCAGATCGTCGGTATTGACGAAGCAGACATCAAGCAAGCGAAGGTATCGGTGACGTCGCCGATTGCGCGTGCCATGATAGGCAAGAGCGCTGGCGATGTGGTTGCAGTGGAAGCGCCATCGGGTGTGCGTGAATATGAAATTCTGGAAGTGCGTTACGTTTGATGCGCATGAGGCCCGTCGGCCGACTGTCGGCAAGGTTTGACAGTGTGGCAGGGGTCATGAAAATGCCCGCAAAAGCGGGCATTTTTTCTTGCTGCATGGAACTGCTTTAGCAGCATAGGGATTTTTCTGGACGTTGTTCAGCGTTTAGTGCTCTTTTGACGTGGCTTGGCACGCTTGATGGAGCCGCCGGCAGTGACGCGTTCATTTCCCTTGAGCATGACTTTGGATACCGTTGGGCGCTTGGTGCCACTAGGGCTGGGTTTTACGATGGTAACTTCGCGCATGCCCTTGCCGCGTGTTTCACTGCGTTCCTTGTCAGCTTCTTTTTTCGGACGGAACAGTACCAGCAATTTGCCGATGTGTTGTACCGGCGCTGCGCCGAGCTGTTCGCAAATGGTTTCATAAATTGTCACACGCGCTTCGCGGTCATCGCCGAAAACCCGAACTTTGATCAGGCCATGGGAATTCAGGCTGAGGTCGATTTCCTTGACGACGGAAGGTGTCAAGCCACCTTCGCCGACAATGACGACCGGACTCAGGCCATGTGCTTCGGCGCGCAATTCGCTACGCTCGGTGGGGGTAAGTTTCAACATA
>Ga0302155_10000260_pt1 | contig 43468 bp, 37 predicted proteins | sample I_Bog_N3_1_FD_193508 | JGI IMG/M metagenome (GOLD analysis project Ga0302155, IMG submission 193508) | Peat permafrost microbial communities from Stordalen Mire near Abisko, Sweden - I_Bog_N3_1 | ecosystem: Environmental > Terrestrial > Soil > Wetlands > Peat | place: Sweden: Abisko, Stordalen...
TGGAGTCGTGCTGCGCATGACTGGAAGACAGCAATGAATCAGTTTGCTATCCTTTATGCGGATCGATTCGTGCGTCCTTCCATTTAAATCTCAACCAGCTTTAAACACGGAAATTCTGACACTCCCGCAGCGGGTGAAAAAGATGCAGAAAAGTGATTGTTAAAACAATTCTGAAGCCATGTCTTGTGTTCTTTTCTTACTGCGATACTCGTCTTATTTTTCATTTTTTAGCTATCGTGCAATTGTTTTCGCCATCATTCTTTAACGGAGTTTTACAGAACGAATTGACCCTCGCAAGAAAAATTTACATTTTTAGCGACTCCAGAAACATACTCCTCGTTAGGTTTGGTGTTGCTGCAACATGGACTAATTTCTCACTCTTTCCACCCCACGTTTACGGCTTCGAATCTCTCGACATTGCCGAAGATACGAAGGCAATTTACGCAATAAGCGATTCCGGGCCAACGGCTCATCTGCTGAAATATATGTTGAAGGGAGAACTCTGCATGGTTATCCCTAATTAACGGATAGGTAATCCCGGCAAACACACTGACAAATAAAGCTAGCAAGATCGGCAGTGGCTTCTGCTGACACTAAGCAGTCGCTTGGCATGTATCTCACTAGCCAGTCGTCAGGGCTATCCAGAGAACAGCTCTGGATTTTCCCCGAACATCTGATCGGGACTATGAAATAAGAATGTTATCCTTCGGAAATATTTTTCTCTTTATTAAAATATTCGCGCTCCAAGACCAGCATGGTCTCCAGTGTGCTTGCGCAATGATTGACCGCCGGCGTTGTTCAATACCCGTCAATCATGCAGGGCGTGAAAATCATCATAGCCAGACAATGAAAATAACCCCGATGAGTAAAATCAAAAGATATTTACAGACACTAGGACTTGCACTCGTTACCGCGCTACCTGCTGCCTCGGCACTGGCAGATTTTGGCGATAATCAAACGCCTCTGCAGGAAACACAGGCATTGAACGCCCGTACGAAGAATGGCATCACGACACTGGATATCAGTCCAGAAAGCGAAAGAAAAAAGGCATTGCTGCGCTGGAAGATCCGCTTCGCCGAGTTCGCGAAAGGCGTTGGCAAGAACGGTCAAACAATTCCGTTCGCATGGCCGCACCATCCTATCCATCTGACTCCGCAGCAGCGGCTGAGCATATTAGACCTGATGAAATCGACCTTGGAAATGCAACCTGACGGTTGCGCCAGGCTGATAAGTCTGACCAATGGCAATCCGGCCCCCTGGTTCGCAAAAGCCTCTGTCGAGCAGATCGACACGATCATGCAACTGATGCTAGCTGAATTGCAGGCAACCTATCAATCGGCCCCTGCCGCGAATCACTACACGATGGAAGAGTTACTGGAAGCAACGGCGTATTTCAATCAGCATGTAGAAGCTTTGCTGACCAAGGCATTTGCCGACCAGGGCAAGGATCCGGCCAATCACAAGGCTTCCATGACACAGGCCCAGAAGACGTGTCTATTGAGTGACGCGACCGTAAAGGTGGTCAATGCCGCACCACCTGAGCTGCGAGACAGGCTCAGTTGGGACCTGGTCGCGAACGGCTACAACGGCGGCGTCATGGTTACGCAAGTGCTGCTTAATCCCGCCATATACGCAATCGACGCCTTCGACCAGTCGGCACTGCCGCACGACATGCAATCACAGTTGCCGGCACCTGGCTCACATCCGCTGCCGTTCAAACGCATCGCCATGCTCGCGCGCTTCGTAAGCAGCAAGAAGATGTCCAGACCGGATGTGAAGCTGCGATACACGTTCATCAACACGCAAAACAGTGGCGTCGTGTTGAAACTGGAGCAAAGCAGACCATTCGGCAGCAATTGGTCCAGGGTGACGTTCGAGTCCGATCTCGGTCTTCTGACCATGAAAACGCAGGAGGTTATGGCATCCATGCAAAATGCTGGTGTCGGCCTACTGCCGCTCAGTGCCTACGGTCAGCTTGCGCGCGCGATTCCTGAGCTTGGCGGTCATTATGATGTGGCCACCCCTATACCGAACTACGACGACACCACGCTGCAACATTGCGAAATCACTGGGCAATACGAGGCCAAACGTATCGTCGCCGGTTTGACCGGCAAGGCGATGGAAGTCAGCTGCATCGAATTCATCGGCGACAAGCTCCAGGATCACGCTCACCTTGCCTATTTGGTCGACTATGGAATCGAACTATCACTGGACAACTCGGACCCTGAATACGGCGACTCGACGGTAGAGTATGACAGCGTGGAGATCGTCCAGTAAGCCCACCACGTATTGTGACAGCGCACTAGGAATAATCAGGTGCCGGCATCTTGGCGACAAAGTCCCGTCGAGGAAAATCGCCAAGCAGCCAGCGGCGCTGCCTGAAACAGCTTCATGAGGACCTGGCAGGCTTGGGCTTCAAAGGGGCTGATAGCCACGTGACAGCGTTCGCCGGGCAATCGAGGATTTGACTCCGCGCTTACACATACTCATTGAAGCCAGAGAAATACTCTATCGCCTGCTGCCGATGATACAACGCGTATTTGAGGAGCCCAACAGCGCCAGTCAAGGCGGCGCTAGCCATCATGGGACAGATGCGGGAGGAATTGCGAGCACCCATGCAAGCAGCGTCGATGACAATGAAAAATACTCGAAGCCGAGTTAATTCGACTGGAATACTGCAATGCCGGCTTCCACTTTTGCCTAACTCAAGATTTCATTCAAAAAAAACAGGCATCGGCGTAGGCAACTTGCGTGCTTGCACCGATGCCAATGAGTTACTCCACCAGCTTGTTCAGACCATCGGCATCAAACTTGTCGAGTTCTTGTAGTTTCTGGCAACCGATACCGGCACTACGCAATGCCGTAAGGATCACATCAAGCTGGTGTTCCTGTGCCGCGGCCTGATCGATCAAACCGTGCAAAGCCTTGGACAACGGATCGTCGCCATTGGGTGTCACGCCATAGGCGGCGAACATCCGCGCAGCAGCCTGACCACGCGGATCGTGCTGATCTTCTTTGCGCACCACGCGCGCCGGATTACCGACAGCGGTGGCGCCAGGCGGTACTTCTTTGACGACCACCGCATTGGAGCCAACCTTGGCGCCATCGCCAACCATGAAACCACCCAAGACCTGCGCACCGGCCCCAATGATCACCCCACGCCCGAGCGTAGGATGACGCTTGGCGCCCTTGCTGAGCGAAGTGCCGCCCAGCGTGACGCCCTGGTAAATAGTGCAGTCGTCGCCAATTTCTGCGGTTTCGCCAATCACCACGCCAAAACCATGATCGATGAATACTCGTCGGCCGATGGTGGCGCCGGGGTGAATTTCGATACCCGTCAACCAACGCGCCAAATGAGAAATGAAGCGCCCCAACCACTTGAAACCGCGGTTCCAGCAGGCATGCGCAATCCTGTGCGCGACAACCGCGTGCAAACCGGGATAACAGGTCAGGACCTCCCAGGCATTGCGCGCAGCAGGGTCGCGTTCAATGATGCTGGAAATATCTTCTCGAAGTTGCGTAAACATAAGCGTGGAGGTCGTTACAAGAAGTGCAATCTTACTCATTTATCGCAAGATGTGCCGGACGCGACAAGCTTGCCCGGCAACAGTACCTATTTCAGAACCGCGGCAGTGCCACTGGTCCCTTATTTTGGCAGGCGCTGCCGTCTAGCTTCGTATAGACAGACGCCGGAGGCGACAGAGACATTAAGACTTTCAACTGAGCCGAACATGGGAATGCTGACCAGAATATCGCAAGTTTCACGTGTCAGGCGACGCATGCCCTCGCCTTCCGACCCCATCACCAGCGCCGTAGGGCCGGAGAAATCGCCGGTATACAAATCTTTCTCGCCATCATCGGTGGTACCAATCAGCCAGACACCGCGTTCCTTGAGGTCACGCATGGTGCGCGCCAGGTTGGTGACGGTGATGTAAGGTACGGTTTCGGCGGCACCGCTGGCCACTTTGGCGGCAGTCGCATTGAGGCCGACAGCGCGGTCCTTGGGGGCGATCACAGCATGGGCGCCAGCGCCATCGGCTACCCGCAGGCAGGCGCCGAGGTTGTGCGGATCGGTAATGCCATCGAGAATCAGCAACAGTGGCGGACCTTCGATGGCGTCCAGCAGTTCGTCGAGATTGCGCGCCAGCGACAACTCGCCTGCCTTGGCGACGACGCCTTGGTGACGACGTGTGCCGACAATGTTCGACAGGCGTTGATCATCGGCCTGAATGATGCGCACGTTGGCCGCTTTTGCCGCCGCCAACAAGTCGCGCATACGGGCGTCATTACGGTCGGCGTCGACATAAAGCTCTTCAACCGACGAGGCTTCATGACGGATGCGGGAGGTAACGGCGTGAAAGCCGAAAATCATTTTACTTTTCATATGCTTGCTTCTTTACTGTGTAGGACTTGCGCCCGCCGGGACGTTTTGGGTCCGGCGGGCGCAATGGGTGAGACATGATTGCCGGCAATGCCGGTGACTGCTTAACGCTTCTTCTTGCTCGGCCGCGTAAATCCTTTAGCAGGACGTTTGCGCTCGGACTCGACAGCGCCTTTACTGTGCGCTGGCGCGGCTTTCGCGGAGCCACGCCCTTTGGCGGCACCGGCTGCCAATGTTGCTTTGCTGCTCTTTTTGACCGGCGCTGCGCCGTCAACAGCAGTTACAGCAGCGCTCTTGCTCTTGCTGCGCGCCTGTTGCGCATTTTCAGCGCGACGGGCTTCGTTCTTGAGGATGGTGCGAATACCCGGCTCGGTAACCAGACGCAAATCGATCTTGCGGGCATCCAGATCAACCCGGCTGACCTGCACCGTCACGCGGTCGGTCAACTGATAGCGAATGCCGGTGCGTTCGCCACGCAGTTCGTGGCGTGCTTCGTCGTACTGGAAGTAATCGGCACCAAGCTCGGTGACATGTACCATGCCTTCGATATACAGTGCGTCGAGCTGCACGAAAATACCGAAGGTGGCGACGCCGGAAATGGTTCCGGTGAACTCCTCGCCCAGCTTGTCGCGAATGAAGTAGCACTTCAACCATGCTTCCACATCACGCGAAGCTTCATCAGCACGACGTTCATTAGCCGAACAGTGCACGCCCAACGCTTCCCAGATGGCCAGACTGCTTTCGGTTTTTTTCTTACCATTGGCTTTATCGACTGCCTGCATCTTGCGCGCCGCCGGCGACAACTGGGTATTGAGAACGCTGGTGTCGATACCCTTGGGTTCGTAACGTTTGCCTAGCAATATGGCCTTGATCGCGCGATGCGTGAGCAAGTCAGGGTAACGCCGGATCGGACTCGTGAAGTGCGCATAGGATGCATACGACAAGCCGAAGTGGCCAATGTTTTCCGGGCTATAGACCGCCTGCTGCATGGAACGCAGCAACATGGTCTGAATCAGCAAGGCATCGGGGCGCGCTTTGATCTTGGGCATCAGCTCGGCATAATCGGACGCGCTGGGCGAATCGCCGCCGGCGAGATTGAGACCGATCTGCTTGAGGAAGGTGCGCAACTGGTTGAGCTTTTCCTTGGTCGGACCGGCATGGACACGGTACAGGCCCGGATGCTCATGCCGTTGCAACAGATCAGCAGCACAGACATTGGCGGCCAACATGCACTCTTCGATCACACGATGGGCGTCGTTGCGGGTGCGTGGTAGGATTTTTTCGATCTTACCGGCGGCGTTGCAGACGATATAGGTTTCGGTCGTTTCAAAATCAATCGCACCGCGCGCATGCCGTGCCTGCAGCAGCGCCTGGAACACTTCATACAGATGCAGTAAATGCGGCACCAGGGTGGCACGACGAGCAGCTTCCGGCCCCTTGGTATTGGCCAATACTGCAGCCACTTCAGTATAGGTCAGACGTGCTGCCGAGTGAATCACTGCTGGATAGAACTGATAGGCTTTGATTTCCCCGGTAGCGGTAATCACCGCGTCGCACACCAGCGTCAGGCGATCGACTGCGGGATTGAGCGAGCACAAGCCGTTGGAAAGCTTTTCCGGCAACATGGGAATCACGCGGCGCGGGAAATATACCGAGGTGCTGCGCTCAAGCGCATCGACATCCAGGGCGTCGTTGGACTTGACGTAGTGACTCACATCGGCAATCGCCACGATCAGACGATAGCCTTTACTGCGACCGATCTTTACCGGCTCACAATAGACCGCATCGTCAAAGTCGCGGGCATCTTCACCATCAATAGTCACCAAGGGCACGTCGCGCAAGTCAACCCGATCAGCCAAGTCAGCGGCACGCACTTCGCTGGGCAACTTGGAGGCGAGCTTTTTGGCCGCTTCGGAAAATTCATGCGGCACACCATACTTGCGCACAGCAATTTCAATTTCCATGCCGGGATCGTCAATGTCACCGAGAATTTCGGCGATCTTGCCAACCGGCTGGGTATAGCGTGATGGCTGCTCGGTCAGTTGCACACTGACCACCTGGCCTGCCTTGGCCTTGCCCGGGGAACCGGCCAGCAAGACATCCTGGCCGATACGCTTATCTTCCGGCGCCACTACCCAGACGCCATTCTCGTTGAGCAGGCGGCCGATAACGTGCGTATTGGCACGTGAAATCACCTCCACAATGGTGCCTTCGGGGCGGCCACGACGGTCAGTACCGATAATGCGCGCCTGCACCCGATCGCCATGCAAGACCTTCTGCATTTCTTTTTCCGGCAGGAAAATATCACCACTGCCATCTTCGGACAACAGGAAGCCAAAACCGTCACGGTGGCTACTGACACGGCCTTCAATAAAATTGTCAGAATGCGTGAGCTGGTAATTACCAGCACGGTCAGGCTTGATCTGACCATCGCGCTCCATCGCATTGAGGCGGCGCGTGAGACCGTCCATTTCTTCCGGTTTGACGCTCAGGGCTGCTGCCAGCGTCATCACATTTTGCGCGCCCGATGACGTGCGCAGGATGCCGAGAATTTCTTCGCGACTGGGAATGGAGTAGGGAAATTGGCTCAAAAGTGTAATTGGGTAAATTGTTATTCGTCAGCATTACCGGAGGATCGCTCCGCCTAGCTCTGGAATACGATTGCGCCAGAACCAGCCCTGCAAATGCAGGATTGCAGGCTCCATTACAACAAGCCCTAGTGTAACGGAGGTTGCCACTGTTTACCTAACGCGTAGCAGTAGCTTGCCGCCCCGGCAAGTTCCGACGGAAATAAATTGATGAGAATCTCGCAAATAGTTGACACTCTGAAAAAACCAACTATAATCTTGTTCTTTCGCGTTATTGCCCACGTGGCGGAATTGGTAGACGCGCATGGTTCAGGTCCATGTGCCGCAAGGTGTGGGGGTTCGAGTCCCTCCGTGGGCACCAGCAATCTACGCGAATGAGCTTCTAGTTCTTGAGGCTTGTCTTTGTATGTGAACGTTCCGGTTTCTCCAATAGCAATGGAATTTCCATCTGCTTACCGGAAGTGTTCTTCCTATATCAGTATCGCCCCCCCCTTCTTGATTATCTTAGTATCGGCATCGCGTCGTCGATTATCTTGAATCCAAGCATACGCATTTACATCGATCAAATTCCGCAAGGCAAATAATGCTACATGGCGAGGACCAGAGATTTCTTTTGCCTTTCCGCATTCTTTGATTGACCACTAGATATAATCCCAGTATTATTCAGCCCTTCTAAGCGCTGTCCGGTTTTCCTGGCAACGTTTTAGGCCCACGTGGCGGAATTGGTAGACGCGCATGGTTCAGGTCCATGTGCCGCAAGGTGTGGGGGTTCGAGTCCCTCCGTGGGCACCAAAATTTTTAGCAGCTCGGCTGTATTGAGCACGACATTGAACCCGTTTAAACCTCGTGTTTAAGCGGGTTTTTTGTTGTCTTTGCGCTGCTTGCAAGCGCTATAGCCTGCATTGCAGAAAATCCAGAAAACAGCTAATACGCCGCGCAATCTGTGTATTGCGGTAATACACGGCGTGGATTTTCTGCCGAAACGCCGTGTGGGATTTTTCCAGCAAGCGCACCAGACGCCCTTGCATCACATCCTGATCCGACATGAAATTAGACAGGCAGGCAATACCCTGCCCCTGCAAAGCCAACTGCCGAATAGTTTCGCCACTGGATGCCCGCAACACCGCTCTGATCGGATAACGATCGCCATCCTCATGTTGCAAAGGCCAATGATTTAAATGTTCCGGCTGGGAAAAACCAATCAGTTGATGCTGCTCGAGTTCATGCACAGTCTGCGGCGTGCCATGGCGGCGCAAGTAGTCGGGACTGGCCAACAGTTGCAGCCGCGCTGAGGTGAGCGGCTTGGCGTGCAACGTTGAATCCTGCAATTCACCGATACGAATGGCAATATCGACGCGCTGTTCAACCAGATCAATCAGCCGGTCATTGGTGGTCAACTCCAGCTCGATTTCAGGATAGCTCTCACGAAATGCGCCGACATGCGGCACAACACAGTGCAACATGAAGGGCACTGAGGCATCCACACGCAACTTACCGATCGGCTTTTGGCTGCGAATACGAATCGCCTCTTGCGCGCGCTCCATGGCAGCAACAATCTCGCGCGCCTGCGCCAGAAATACCCGCCCTTCTTCGGTCAAGTCCATGCGCCGGGTCGTGCGCGTGAGCAAACTGCCGCCCAGTTTTTGCTCCAGCCGCGTCAAGGCCCGACTGATGCCAGAAGTCGTCTGACCAAGCAGTCCTGCGGCCGCGCTCATGCTGCCGGCCTCAACTACGGCAATAAAAATCCGCATCTCGTCGGACTGCAAGGTCATTATTGATTCCAATTCAAATATTATTTGAGTTTATCGATATTTATCTCAACAAAATAAACCAGCACAATGCAGGCTGTCAAATTCATTCAAGGAGTTGCATCATGCCAATTGCACTGTGGGCACTGGCGATTGCCGCATTCGCCATCGGTACCACCGAATTCGTCATCATGGGTTTGCTGCCACAGGTCGCCAGTGATCTGGGTACAACACTGTCAGCGGCCGGATTGCTGGTAAGCGGGTATGCCCTGGGCGTGTTTATCGGCGCACCACTGATCACCGCCACCACAGGAAAATTGCCGCGCAAAACTTTGCTGATCGCTCTGATGGCGCTGTTCGTGATAGGCAACCTGGGTTGCGCACTGGCACCCGACTACACGACACTCATGATTTCGCGCGTCATCGCCTCGTTTGCGCACGGCGCTTTTTTCGGCGTCGGTTCAGTGGTGGCCACCGGCCTGGTTGCCAAAGAAAAGCAGGCATCCGCGATTGCCCTCATGTTTACCGGCCTGACGGTGGCCAATGTACTGGGCGTGCCATTCGGCACCTGGCTGGGGCAGAACTATGGATGGCGCTCGACGTTTTGGGCAGTCAGCACCATCGGCGTTGTCGCCTTGCTGGCAACGGCCTATCTGGTACCGCGTTCAAGCAGCCAACAGGACATCGACTTCGGCCGCGAATTGCGCGCCTTGATGCGCCCGCAGGTCTTGCTGGGACTGTTGATAACGGTACTGGGCTTTGGCGGAGTATTTGCTGCATTCACTTATATTGCCCCTATCCTGACCGATATCAGCGGCTTTGCGCCTGGCGCCGTGTCGCCAATCCTGTTGCTGTTTGGTGCCGGTCTGGTGGTTGGCAATCTGCTCGGCGGTAAATTTGCCGACCGTTATCTGATGCCCACACTGGTGCTCAGCTTGATGCTGCTTGCAGGCGTGTTGGTGTTGTTCTGGTTCACCAGTGCATACAAAATGGCAACGTTGGTGACAGTAGCCTTGCTGGGTGTGGCCGCATTTGCTACCGTGCCGCCCTTGCAAATGCGGGTATTGGCAAAAGCCGGCGGCGCACCGAACCTGGCTTCCTCGGCCAACATTGCCGCCTTCAATCTCGGCAATGCGCTAGGCGCCTGGCTGGGTGGCGTCACCATTGACCACGGGCCAGGTCTGCATGCAGTCACACTGGTGGCAGCATGCATCACCTTCAGCGGCCTGCTGGTAGCATTGCTGAGCTGGCAACTTGAACGCAGATACCGCGCCTTCACCAGTACCATCCTTAGTGAAGCCGGATAATGGCGAGCCAGCGCCTGATGGCTTGAAATGAAAAAAGAGCTTGCGTCATAAGGACACAAGCTCTTTTTCTTTGGTGCCGCAGGATCAGTGATCGCCGTCGCTGAAATTATTGCGACTGCTTCTTCACCCAAGCTGCCAGTTGATGCGAACCCAGGCCATCATAGTCTTCAAACGGCTGGTGAATCCACGGATTGGTCGGCAGATATTCGAGATGGAAATCCGGCTCGACAACTGAGCATGCCTTCCACCACAACACTGCCGACTTCACCTCGGTGACTGCTGGATAGTACTCTTTGAGATGCGTTTGCACCTTCTGCAGCGTGACCCCGGAATCGACCAGATCATCCACCAACAAAACGCGGCCGGACAAAGTGCCTTTAGTGATGGTGATGTATTTGGCGATATCGAGGGTGCTGCGAATGGTGCCTGCGGCCTCCCGATAGGAACTGGTCGACAGGATCGCCAGCGGCACATCAAAGATGCGCGAGAGTACATCGCCAGGACGTAAGCCACCACGCGCCAAGCACAGCACTTGATCGAACTGCCAGCCCGATTCGTAGACTTTCAGGGCCAGCTTTTCGATGCTACGGTGATAGTCATCCCAGGAGACCCAGAGGTCTTTATCGTCGGATATCTTCATTTTCTTGTTCCGTTAAAACGCTTGAAGCAGTAGTGCAGGTTACTTGAATGGATGACGCAGGACGATGGTCTCTTCGCGGTCTGGACCGGTAGAAATCATATCAATAGGAACCCCAACCAATTCCTGAATGCGCTGAATATAGGCACGCGCATTCTGCGGCAGGCCCTCCAGCGATTGCACACCAACGGTCGACTCACTCCACCCCGGCATCTCTTCGTAGATAGGCTGGCAGGCCGCCGCTTCTTCAGCACCGACCGGGAAAATATCAACCGTCTTGCCATTGAGTGTGTAACCAGTGCACAGCTTGAGCGATTCCAGGCCGTCGAGCACATCAAGTTTGGTCAGGCACATGCCAGAAACACCATTGATCTGTACCGAACGCTTGAGCAAGGCAGCGTCAAACCAACCACAACGACGTGCACGACCAGTCACGGTACCGAATTCATGCCCAACGCTGGACAGGTGCTTGCCAACACCGACATCGGTTGGCAGTTCTGCCGGGAAAGGTCCGGAACCAACGCGCGTCGTATAGGCCTTGGTGATTCCCATGACATAGTGCAGCATACCGGGGCCGACGCCAGCGCCAGCAGCAGCATTGCCGGCCACACAGTTGCTCGAGGTAACAAATGGGTAGGTGCCGTGATCGACGTCCAGCAAACTTCCCTGAGCACCTTCAAACAGCAGTTTGGCGCCATTTTGATGGGCGATGTGCAAGTCGTTGGAGACGTCGGCAACCATCGGCCTGAGGCGCGGCACATTGGCCAGCGCGTCGTCCAGAGTCTTCTGGAAATCGACCGGTTGCGTCTTCAGATATTGCGTCAATACAAAATTGTGGAAATCCAGGTTTTCCAGCAATTTTTCGGCAAAGCGTTTTTCATTGAGCAAGTCGGCCACACGAATGGCACGACGCGCCACCTTGTCTTCATAGGCAGGGCCGATGCCCTTGCCGGTGGTGCCGATCTTAGCGGCGCCGCGCGCCGCTTCACGCGCCACATCCAGCGCCACGTGATACGGCAGAATCAGCGGACAGGCCTCAGATACCTTCAACCGAGATGCGACTTCCACGCCTGCGGCTTCCAGCTTATCGATCTCTCGCAGCAAATCCGGCACCGACAGCACCACGCCATTACCGATATAGCACGCCACGCCAGCACGCATGATACCCGAAGGAATCAATTGCAGCGCCGTCTTCTGGCCACCGATGACCAAGGTATGGCCAGCATTGTGACCGCCCTGAAAACGCACCACGCCTTGCGCGTGATCGGTCAGCCAATCAACGATCTTCCCCTTACCCTCATCGCCCCATTGCGTACCGATGACGACGACATTTTTTGCATTGCTTTCTTGTAACATGGCTTAACCTAAATTTTTGATAATCCAATTTCCATCACTTAATTCGACTGCGCGATCGCAATCAAACTCGTCCTGGTCGTTTTCGTGGCCCGGAAAGCTCTGGATGACAATTTCCCCAGCCTGCCGCAATTGCGCTATTTTCTCACGCAAACCGGCCTCAGTCCCCCACGGCGCGCGAATTGCCCGCTTTCTTTCCGCACCTGGCAACAGCCGTGCCAGTTCACGCAAATCCATGGAAAAACCCGTCGCAGGACGGGAACGTCCAAATGCTTCACCAACATGATCGTAACGGCCGCCACGCACCACCGCGTTGGGCAATCCCGGCACATAGGCCGCAAACATGACCCCACTGTGATAGTGATAGCCGCGCAGATCCGCCAGATCAATGGTGACGTTAGCCTCGCCAGCAAGCCGCGCAATGGCTTGCAATTCGTCCAGCGCCTGCGCAATAGCCGGCAATGCCGGCAGCACTGCGCGCGCCTTGTCAATCACGTCAATATCACCATACAGGCCTGGCAGCGCCAGCAATGCAGCGGCTACCTGCGGTTGATATTGCCTGGTCAGTTCCTGCAAACCCGGGACGTCCTTGGCCTGCAGCAAGTCGAACAACTGCGCCGCCTGCTGCCGGGCGACGTCATCATTGGCGATGATGGCGCGCAACACGCCGACGTGACACAAGTCTAGTCGCACTTGCGTAATACCTGCCTGCGCCAGTGAGGCCAGCGCCAGCTCCTGAATTTCCGCATCAGCTTCGAGGCCGCCATGGCCATAAATTTCGGCCCCGATTTGCAGCGGCTCACGCGTCGCATGCAAACCCGAAGGGCGGGTATGCAACACACTGCTGGCATAGCACAGGCGTGTGACTGAATCACGATTGAGCAGATGCGCATCGATGCGCGCGACCTGCGTCGTCATGTCCGCACGAATGCCTAGCGTGCGCCCCGACAGTTGATCGACCAATTTGAAGGTACGCAAATCGGTATCTTGCCCAGCCCCGGTCAACAGCGACTCAAGGTACTCAAGCAAGGGTGGCATAACCAACTCGTAACCGTACAAACGAAAATTGTCCAGCATGCGGCGGCGCAACTCTTCGATCTTGCGCGCTTCGGACGGCAAGACATCGGCGATATTTTCAGGGAGGAGCCAATTCGGCATAAAACAATTCAATCAAAAAGTGAGGTTGATGCATCCGCGTTTTACGCGCACCAAGGCACACACGTCGAAAGACATGCATGCCTTGGGGAAAACACATCAACTCGTGGAACAACTACGCAAGAATGAATGATCAGCAAAAAAGGAAAGATGCCCTTAACAAGCAGCATCAGTCCTACATCAATTTTTCTCTTGCTCGCGCGTTTACTATTTCTTTGTGCTCAAGCCCCCAACACCCTTGAAATACTTGAAGAATTCTGAATTGGGGTCCACCACCAACAAATCATGGCGATTCTTGAAACTGGCACGATACGCTTCGAGGCTGCGGTAGAACTTGTAAAACTCAGGGTTTTGCCCGAATGCCTGGGCATAGATCTGCGATGCCTTCCCGTCACCCTCACCGCGGATTTTTTCCGCGTCGCGATAGGCTTCTGCCAACAAAACCACGCGTTGCCGGTCGGCATCAGCGCGAATCTTCTCAGATTCGGCCGCGCCGGTCGAACGTAGTTCATTAGCAACTCGCGCCCGTTCAGACTTCATGCGATCGTACACCGAGCTATTGATCTGTTCGACGTAATCAACGCGGCGCAGGCGCACGTCGATAATTTCAGCACCAATTTGTGTTGCTTCCAGCGCCACTTTACGCTGGATGGCATCCATTACCTTGCCACGCTCGCCAGAGATGACTTCACGCACGGTGCGCTTGGTGATTTCTTCGTTTAGCGCGGCCTTAACGATTTGCGACAGACGGTCCTGCGCACGGCGATCATCACCGCCAAAGCTGATGAAGTATAGACGTGGGTCGACAATACGCCATTTGACGAAAGAGTCGACCAGTACATTTTTCTTTTCCGCCGTGATGAAACGATCGGCATCAGGCGTATCGAGTGTCTGTATGCGCTTGTCGAGATAGATCACATTTTGAAACGGCGGCGGCATTTTGAAATGCAAACCGGGTTCCGTGACCACTTCCTTGACTTCACCGAGGGCAAAGACAATGGCGGACTGACGCTGATCCACCACAAAAATAGTCGACGAGGCCAGCCAGATAGCGAGGATCGCAACGATAACACTAGTAATTAGGCGGCTCATCAGCGCACCTCCCGATCGCGGGAATCACGCGCGTCCCGATTACGGGAATCACGCTGCACATCAGCTGGATACACTGGGTCGTTTCCTGGAGTTGTGGTCGGAGGAGTTGTCGCCGGTGCCGCTGCCGGTTTGGCCGGAGCTGCCGCATCGACTTGCTGGATCAACTTGTCCAAAGGCAGATACAAGAGATTATTACCACTCTTGGCATCGACCATCACCTTGGTGGTATTGGTAAAGATTTGCTGCATCGTTTCCAGATACATGCGGTCGCGCGTCACGGCAGGGGCTTTCTGGTATTGCTCGAGCACCTGTTTGAAGCGTGCTGCATCACCTTCGGCGTTGGCAACAACACGCGAACGGTAGGCATCAGCTTCCTCCAACAGACGCGATGCGGCGCCACTGGCTTTTGGAATCACATCGTTGGCATACGCCTGACCTTCATTTTTTTGACGCTCGCGGTCTTGCCCAGCCTTGACGGCATCATCAAATGCAGCCTGCACCTGCTCTGGCGGTTGCACGCCCTGCATCGTGACATTGGTGACTTGCACGCCTGACTTGTAACGATCAAGGATTTGCTGCATCAGCTGGCCGACATCAAGCGCCACCTTCTCGCGTCCTTCGTAGAGGACGAAATCCATCTTGCTACGACCCACAATTTCACGAATCGCCGTCTCTGCTACCTGACGCACGGTTTCGTCCTGATCGCGATTATTGAACAACCACTGCGCAGCGTCCTTGAGCGTGTATTGCACCGCGAACTGAATGTCGATAATGTTTTCATCATCGGTCAGCATCAGCGATTCTTTCAACTGCTTATTTTTGGGATTGCCGCGATAACCGATTTCAGCCGTACGCACTTGCGAAACGTTGACGATTTCATGGTTTTGTATCGGGTAGGGCCAGCGCCAGTTAAAGCCTGGCAAGGTGGTATGACTGTATTTACCAAACGTCATCACAACGGCAGTCTGACCTTCCTGCACGATGAAAAAGCCGCTGGCGAGCCAGAGAAAAAACGCGATCACCGCGATGATACCGACGCCAATGCCTGCGCCCTTCATATCGCCACGATTGAAATTATCATTGTTGTCGCCGCCGCCATTGCCGCGCTTGCCAAACAGCCGACTTACCCGCTGATTGAAGTCACGCCACAGCTGATCGAGATCAGGAGGTCCATTCTCAGGCTTCTTGTTGCCGTTGCCATTATTAGAATTCTGCCGATTATTATCATCTTGCGAACCGCGCCCCCATTGAGGGTCGTTCAGCGAGAATTTCAAACCGAGTTTTTTGAATAGGTAACCAAGCATGCGTTGCGATCCGGCTTAATTTTTTAAATGCATCAAAAGGGAATGCCCGCCAACTGAACTTCTTACTGAGCAATCCGGCCATTCAGGAAAACCACCTGAAGTAAGCGCCTACCGCTGCCATTTAGTGCGCGTGCACATCTTGAGAATCGACAACCTGAGACTGCGCTTGCCTACGCGCCACAATCGAAGACTTGAGTGAGTCCGCAATTGACTGCCGCAACAAATCCAAGCCTGCTCCCGTTTTCGCACTGATAAAAACCCTGCGGATTCTACCATACTCATCATGCTCGACTGAGGGCTCTAGCTCTGCGGCATCTATCTTATTCCAAATCAGCATCTGGGGAATATGGTCTGCTCCAATTTCCTTGAGCACCAGGTTCACCTGCTCGATTTGCTCCATTCTGACTGGGCTTGCCGCATCGACCACGTGCAATAGCAGATCTGCATGTATCGTCTCTTCCAGGGTCGCACGAAATGCTGCTACCAGTTGATGAGGCAATTCGCGGATGAAACCAACCGTATCGGAAATAACGACATGCCCTACTTCACCCAGATATACCCGCCGCGAAGTCGTGTCCAAAGTCGCAAACAACTGATCGGCCGCGTAAGCGCCAGCTTTTGACAAGGCATTGAAAACTGTTGATTTGCCGGCATTGGTATAACCGACCAGAGAGACGGAAAAAATATCGTTACGCCCGCGTGCACGACGTTGAGTGGCATGCTGGCGACGCAGCTTTTCCAGCAGCGTACGCAAGGCCTTTACCCGTTCACCCAATAAGCGCCGATCAGTTTCCAACTGGGTCTCACCCGGACCGCGCAGACCGATACCACCTTTTTGCCGCTCCAGATGGGTCCAGCCACGAATCAATCGGGTCGACAAATGCTGTAACTGCGCCAACTCTACCTGAACCTTGCCCTCATGGCTTTTGGCACGCTGCGCAAAAATATCCAGAATCAGACTAGTACGATCAAGGACACGTGTTTGCAACAGGCGCTCAAGATTACGCTGCTGTGCAGGCGATAAGGCGTGATTGAAGATAACGATGTCAAGTTGCAAATCGCTGACGGCATCGGCGATTTCCTGCGCCTTACCGGAGCCAACAAACAATGCGGCGTCCGGGCTGGCGCGTTTACCCATGATGGTCGTAATCGGCTCAGCACCAGCTGATTTGGCCAGCAAGAATAGCTCATCCAAACTTGCAGCAAAATTACTTGTGCCGAAATCCAGGCCAACTAGCGCGGCACGCATATCAGATGCACACGGCGTTGAGCCGGACCAGAGAAACCATTATTCCGCGTCTGTCGAATCGAGACTCAAATTGACTGCACGTGCTGGAACGACCGTAGAAATGGCATGCTTGTATACCATTTGCGTCACTGTGTTGCGCAGCAGAACGACATATTGGTCGAACGACTCCACATGACCTTGCAATTTAATGCCGTTGACCAAATAGATCGAAACGGGGACGTGTTCTTTTCTTAAGGCGTTAAGAAATGGGTCTTGTAACAATTGCCCTTTGTTGCTCATGGCAGCTCCACTATGTTGTTGTGATTAGGATTTGGAGGCACCTGACAAAATTTCAAGTGCTTTACCAATCTATGCGTTATGAATGTATACGATTTCCCTCATACCGCCAAGAATTCGTGATTTATTTATCCTGGCGAATAAAAGGGTTCTTGCTCGAGCGAAACTCGATACGCAATGGAGTCCCAACCAAGGAGAAAGTTTCACGGAAATGTTTTTCCAGATAGCGTTTGTAGTTATCTTCAATGCCTTCCAACGCATTGCCGTGAATCACCACCACAGGTGGATTCATCCCACCCTGGTGAGCATAACGCAGTTTGGGTCGAATCGAGCCCTTGCGACGTGGCTGCTGATGCTCCACCGCTTCGATCAACGCACGCGTCAATTTGGGCGTGGTCAGATTGGCCATTGCTGCCGCATAGGCGGAGTCGATGGATTTCATCAATGGGCCAATACCGCTCGACTTGAGTGCTGAAATAAAGTGAAATTTGGCAAATGAGAGGAAGTTGAGTTTACGTTCCAGATCCATTTTGATCTCATCGCGGCGATCGCTCTGCAGACCATCCCATTTATTGACACCGACGACCAAGGCACGACCAGACTCGAGTACGAATCCAGCAATATGCGCGTCTTGCTCCGAGATGTCTTGTTGCGCATCCAGCAGCAGCAACACGACATTGGCTTCAGAAATCGACTGCAGGGTTTTCACCACAGAGAATTTTTCGATCGCCTCAAACACTTTGCCGCGGCGACGGATACCGGCGGTATCAATCAAGGTATATTGCTTGCCTTCTCGTTCGAAGGGAATTTCGATCGAATCACGGGTTGTTCCCGGCATATCAAACGCAATGACGCGCTCTTCACCCAGCAGCGTATTGACCAGAGTCGATTTGCCGACGTTGGGGCGACCGACAATAGCGATCTTGATACCGCGCGCAACTTCGACGTCTTCTCCGAGCTCAGGTCGCTGAACCAAGGCAATATCGATGCATTCTTCCACCAGATCAGCCACACCGTCACCGTGTGCGGCCGAAATGACATAGGGATCGCCCAGACCAAGTTCGTAGAAATCGGCGGCAACCGAGGTGTATTTCATACCCTCAGATTTATTGACCACCAACATGACGGAGCGACCAGACTTACGCAGGAAATCAGTGATAGTTTTATCATGCGGCGTCAGACCTTGACGACCATCGACAATAAACACGACGACATCAGCCTCGACCACAGCCTGCTTGGTCTGCTTTGCCATTTCATGCATGATGCCTTCTTTGGCTACCGGCTCAAAACCACCGGTATCAATAACCAAAAACGGACGCTCACCAACCCGGCCTTCGCCATAATGGCGATCCCGCGTCAATCCAGGCAAATCAGCGACCAGCGCATCACGTGAACGGGTGAGCCGATTAAACAATGTCGACTTACCGACATTGGGACGACCAACAAGTGCAATAACCGGCTTCATTAAATTTTATTCTGCCGCCAAGGCGACCAGTGTTCCAGCTTGAGTTTGAAAAACAACGGCATCCCCGGCGACAATTGGCGTCACCAGAATCGGGCTGCCGTCAGTACTTGTACGGGCCACAATAGCACCGTCTTCGCGCGACAGGAAATGAATATAACCTTGATAGTCCCCCACCGCGACGGCTTTGCCAACTGCAATCGGTGCCGACAGGCTACGATAAGCCAGTTTATTGTTAGACCACACGGTAGTGCCAGTATCACGACTGAACTGACTGACGCCACCCTTGTCATCTGCAGAGAAGACATATTGACCATCCAATGTCAGACCAGCGCTGCTGGAAAACTCCTTACCCCAGCGCACATTCCCGTTGGCAACATCAAAACAGCCGATCCTTCCGTGATAGGCAACGGCGCATACGTCGCGCAGCCCCAGGGCAGGCACACCCGACACATCGGCGATACGCTCCAGTTCGGTGGTACCGCGTGGGTCACCAACAGCCACCTCCCAGCGTGAGCCTCCATTATTCAAAGCCAGCGCCGACAAACGACCGCCTGGCAAAGCGACATAGACAGTTTGCGAATCCAACGCCATTCCTGGCGCCGTACGCAAAGTCAGTGTCGGTATTGGACGTACCACCGTCCAGCGCCGATTGCCGCTGTCAGCGTCAAATGCAGTGATGGTGTTATCGATACTACGCACCACCACCAGTCCAAAACCGACCACCGGCGGCGACAATACTTCGCTTGGCGCCTGCGCCTTCCACAAGGGCTTGCCCGCACCGTCGAATGCCTGCACTACGCCTTTTTCGCCAACCACGGTCACAACCGCGCCGTCGCTGCCAACACCAGCAGTCAATACTGTATCAGTCTTGACTCGCCATATCACCTTACCATCGGCGGCATTGAGCCGCACGATGGTGCCATCACGCACTGCGGCGAAGATGCTATTGTCCGCATAAACCGGGCTAAGCTGGAAACCATCTGTTTTATCCGCCGATACCGGCCTGCTGACGGCTGCGGTCCAGACTGTTTGCGTACGCAAAGTCTGCGTGAAATTAACCAACGCCGCTGGCGGATTTGGGTCCGGCTTGCTGGAAAACAAGGAACAACCAGACAACGCGGCAACCGCCACCAGCAGAGCTATTTGTACGGAAAAGAAACCTGCACGCTTAAAATCAATTTGTGACTGTTGAGGCATATCGTTCTTTCTTCTTACCGAATTCATTTTGCAATGTTGGCGCAATATCAGGCTGCTGCTTTTGCTGGCGCACCGCCGATAGCGTCAAGCTTCAGTTCGATGAGTTGACGAGCGGGATTACGTTCGTCGGTTTTCTCCAGGGCTTGCTGGTAGGCTGCGCGAGCCAGCTCCTGCTTGCCTTGCGCCACGAGGATATCGCCTTTGCGATCGGCCACGGCAGCCGCGAACTGTGCCGGAAAATCGCCCGACAGAAGTTTCAGTGCGTCGTCGTAAGCCTTGGCATCCAGCAAAATACCTGCCAGACGGATTGCGGCAATGGCCTGGTACTCAACATCACGACCATGCTCGACGACCCATTGCAACTGCTTCTTGGCGTTGTCGATATCATTAGCCTCGAATGCCACCTTAGCAGCCACCAAAGCGCTCATTTGTGCATAGGCAGTGCGACCGAACTTGTCCTGCATGTCGGTCGCAGCTCGCAACACCTTGGCATTGTCCTTCGCTTCAGCCGCTTTTTGCTGTTCTTCATACAGCTGCGATGCCTGCTGCGATTGCTTGCCCTGATAAACGCTCCAGCCGCTCCAGGCGGCATAAGCCAGCAAGGCGATAATCAACACCCAGGTCAGAAGATTGCCGTACTTGCTCCACCAAGCCTTGACGGAAGCCAACTGTTCTTGTTCTTCGAGATCGTATGCCATGAATTATGTCTAAAAATTTTAAGAGTGAAAGAGTGAATGCACTCGCTTAGTTACTTAGTTATTCAAGGGTGGTAGTGCACGTGGTCGTGATCATGATCACCGACGATCTGATCCACCACGTAATCGGGCACACCGTCGAACGCAATCGTCACCTGATTGGACTCATTGTCTTGGGCGCGCAGATTCTTGATAGTTGCAGTAGCGTTGGCCACTTCGTCTTCACCGATAATGACGGCAAACGCCGCGCCGCTAGCATCAGCTTTCTTCATCTGCGACTTGAAGCTGCCGCCGGCACTGGCCGATGCGCAATGTAGCACAACATCCAGCCCGGCACCGCGTAATCTTTCCGCCAATACAAAAGCTTGCAATTGGGCCGGCTCCCCCTGGTGCACCATATAGATATCACATTGGTTGGGCGCATATTGCTCACCGCTGGCCTTCATCAACTCCAACAAGCGCTCCACACCCATTGCAAAACCACAGGCCGGGGTCGGTTTGCCACCAAACATCTCAATCAGAGGATCGTAGCGACCACCACCACACACGGTGCCTTGCGAACCCAACTGGTCCGTCACCCACTCGAACACAGTACGGTTGTAATAATCCATACCGCGCACCAGTCGCGGATTGATCGTATAGGGAATGTTATTGTGCTGCAGAATCTTTTGCACGCCTTCGAAATGGGCGCGCGACTCTTCGCCAAGGTAATCAAGCAGCTTCGGTGCAGCATTGACCATCTCTTGCATCGCTGGATTTTTGGTATCCAGAATACGCAATGGATTGGTATGCAGGCGTCGTTGCGCATCGGCATCGAGCAGTTCTTGATGCTGCTCGAAGTAAGCAATCAGGTCTGCACGATGCTTGTTGCGTTCCTCCGCATCGCCAATCGAATTGAGCTCAAGACGGATATCCTGCAAGCCCAAGTCATCCCACAGCCGCTGGCACAGCATGATCAATTCGGCATCAATGTCGGGACCGGTGAAACCCAACGCTTCCGCACCGACCTGATGGAACTGGCGATAACGCCCTCGTTGCGGACGCTCATGGCGAAACATTGGACCCGCATACCAAAGCCGCTTGGGGCCATCGTAGGTCAAATTATGTTCGAGCGCAGCACGCACCACACTAGCGGTGCTTTCGGGACGCAATGTCAAATTATCGCCATTCATCGAATCGATGAAGGAATACATTTCCTTCTCAACGATGTCGGTGACTTCCCCCAAGCCGCGCGCAAACAAAGCCGTCGGTTCAACGATAGGGGTGCGAATCTGTTGAAAGCCATAGCTCTTGAGCACCGATTGGACGGTATTCTCAAACAACTCCCATAGCGGAGCATCAGCAGGAAGAATGTCGTTCATTCCTTTGACGCCGACGATTTTTTCGGTTTTCTTGTTTTCAGACATGCTAGTGATCAGTAAAGTTGGTTCTCGGCGTCAATCTTGACGCTCGCTGTGCGGCCTCAGGCCGCCTGTGCGCCGTAATGCGTTTGCACGTATTGCTGCACGATGGCTTGAAATTCTTTGGCAATGTTTTCACCGCGCAGCGTCATTCTTTTCTCGCCATCAATAAATACCGGCGCAGCGGGAGACTCGCCGGTTCCCGGCAAGCTGATGCCGATATTGGCGTGTTTGGATTCGCCCGGGCCGTTGACAATACAGCCCATGACGGCCACGTTCATACTTTCAACACCCGGGTATTGGCTTTTCCACACAGGCATCTGCTCGCGTAGATAAGTTTGAATCTTGTCAGCCAGATCCTGAAATACGGTTGACGTGGTGCGGCCACAGCCCGGACATGCAATGACCATTGGGGTAAATTTACGCAAACCCATGGTTTGCAGAATCTCTTGCCCCACAATGACTTCGCGAGTGCGGTCGCCGCCCGGCTCAGGGGTCAGCGAAATGCGGATCGTATCGCCGATACCTTCTTGCAACAGCACCGACAGGGCCGCCGTCGAAGCCACAATACCTTTGCTGCCCATGCCAGCTTCGGTCAATCCGAGATGCAAAGGATAATCACAGCGACGTGCCAACTCACGATAGACCGCAATCAAGTCCTGCACGCCAGACACCTTGCAGGAGAGAATAATCTTGTCGCCACCCAGGCCAAGCTCCTCTGCCCGCTGCGCATTCTCGATGGCTGACGTCACCAGCGCCTCATACATGACGGCCTGGGCCGGCCACGGCTCCTTGCGCTGGGCGTTTTCATCCATAATTCGGGCTAGCAAGGCCTGGTCGAGACTGCCCCAGTTGACGCCGATGCGCACCGGTTTGTCATAGCGACACGCCACTTCAATCATCTGTGCAAATTGACTCGCGCGTTTAGCGCCCTTGCCAACATTACCCGGATTGATGCGATATTTCGACAGCGCCCGCGCGCAGTCAGGGAAATCATTAAGCAGAGTATGGCCGTTGTAATGGAAATCGCCGACCAACGGCACATCCACCCCCATGCGATCAAGCTGCTCACGAATGGCCGGCACTGCAGCTGCCGCTTCCGGCGTATTGACGGTCAGACGCACAACTTCCGATCCTGCTCGCGCTAAATCCTTGATTTGAATCGCCGTGCCGATTGCATCTGCAGTATCGGTATTGGTCATGGATTGCACCATCACCGGAGCGCCGCCACCCACAATAACCTGACGCTCACCGTAACGGATCACCGCACTACGGCGCTGAAGGCGGACTGCTGGGCCGGATGCGATTGGTAAGCAAGAAGATGACATAGGAGTTCAGTATCGAAATAGGGCTACTTCAGATTTAGCCGCGCTACATTGCTACTGCTATCGGCTTCCAGATCCAACTTGGCGCCACGTAGGCTGGCATCAACACCGGCGGCATTACCGATCACCAAAGTTACCGGCTCCGTAATATCAAATGCCTCGGTGGTACCGGCCTTGAGCAAGCGCGAAATCACCGTCGTCTTATCGGCACGACGAATTTCGACCCATGAGTCTTCTCGGAAGTTCAGACGTAACAGGTCTTTGCTCTTGCTAACAGTCAAATTGTCGGCCACCGGCGAGCTCGAGTTGGCCGCCGTTTTAACTTCGCTTACAGTTCCATCCCGAACCGGCGCTGACGACTGCGCAGTCACAGTAGTAGCACTAGCAGGAGCGGCAGGCTTGGGTGCCGGCACTGCTGCCGCACTCTCTACACCACCAGTTTTGGCAACGACTGGATCAGGCTGCTTGTTCTTGTCCGAACCATCCTGCACGTCAGGCGGCAATTCTGTCTGATCTGCCGGTTCCGCTGGTTCTGTCTGCTCCGCCTGCTCTGCCTGCGCCTGAGTCGGCATTTCTTCCTGAGTACCAGGCGATTTGCTCCCCGACTTAAGCCACGCAAGTTGCGCAACACCTTCAAATACATTGGTACGTTGAATGACCACAACAGCTGCAGCCACGAGCACCAGCAATACCACCCCCACAATCATGCCAACCGAAACATTTTTGCGATTACCCAAAGGCAAAGGTGACTCTGAAAAAGGCGTCGACAATGTTCTCTGCGGTGCGATCACCTTGGCCGGGACAATACCATCCTGGGGCAATTCCGCCACCAACGAATTAGACTCCATACCCAGCAACTTGGCATAGGCACGCACAAATCCTCGCACGATGACCGGCCCAGGCAATACGGCATAATTGTCCGCCTCGAGGGCGGCTACCTGACGTGTGGCAAACTTTAACTGACTTGCCACGTGCTCAACCGACCACCCCTTGGCCTGGCGTTGCGCGGCCAATAGTGCACCCGGCAATACCTTCTTGACCTCGTCGATTCCTGCAACAGACTCAGGAACCGGCACCTCATTTTCCTGCAGATCACTCATCAAATGCTCCACGTTGATAAGCCGCGTATTCTGACGAAGACGGATAGCGGCGGCGCAACTGCACCGCCAGATCATTTTCGGCTGCTTGATTGCCTAGCTTACGTTCTATCCTGATGGCCAGCCATAAGGCATCCTCCGTCAAGATATCATTTTTTGCTGCAAGACTGATATGCCTACGCGCCTTCTCAAACTCGGCCCGATCGAAATATAATTTACTTAAATTCAAATGCGCCGACGCACTCGTCGACTCAAACTGCAACGCACGCACAAAATATCTCTCCGCTGCCGCTGCATTACCCAGCTTCAAACTGCACCTGCCGGCATTGTTCAATGCTTTGGCCGGAGACCCGTAAGACTGATGTTCTGCAGCCTGCTCCAAATAACGAATTGCCTCATCACCACGATGCTCAACCGCGTCGCCACAAAGAAACCATCCATAATTATTGGCCAAATCGGGATTGTCGGGGGCCAGCTCCAAGGTGCGCCGAAAGTCACGCTCGGCCAGACCAGACTGCTTCAAGGCCACGTATGCCAGCGCACGCACGCTGTAAGCATCGAGCAGATCGGGCCTTGCCTGCAATGCCAGATTCGCCTGCTCCACCGCAACGGAAAACTGCGCCAGCTCGTAATAATCAAGCGCCAGTTGCAAGCGAATATCAGCACGCCTTTGTGCATCTGCAAGACCAACAACGGGCAAAGGCGACGCATCACCAGCCGCTTTTTCTCCGGACTGCGAAAGCGCGCATCCCGCCAGCAACAATATGGGTGCGAACACAAGGGCGAGCACATTATTGCGCCAACAGCCCATCACCCGGATATCTCCACGATACGCCCGAAATCCTTGCCAAATTTTTTCTGATATTCGGTCATTTTCTGCATGCGTTCCTGCACACGAGTGCGGTCTTGCACCTCGCCGGCCAACTGACCACAAGCGGCATCAATGTCGTCACCACGCGTCTTGCGCACAGTGGTCACAATACCGGCATCCATCAAAATCTGGGCAAACGCCTTGATACGCGGATTGTGGGAGCGCTTGAGCCCGGACTCAGGAAAAGGGTTAAAGGGAATTAAATTGAATTTGCACGGCACTGCTGCGCTGCCATCGCCACCACCACGGACCAGCGATACCAATTCATGCGCATGTGCGTCGGTGTCATTAACACCGTCAAGCATGCAGTATTCGAAAGTAACAAAATCACGCGGCGCAAATTCGAGATAACGCTTGCAAGCCGCCATCAGCTCACGCAACGGATATTTCTTGTTCAATGGGATCAAACCATCACGCAGAATATCGTTGGATGCATGCAGCGATACCGCAAGCGCCACCGGACATTCCTGCGAGAGCTTATCGATCATCGGCACAACGCCACTGGTCGACAGCGTCACGCGACGCCGTGATAGACCGTAGGCATTATCGTCGAGCATCAGCTTCAGAGCGGTAACGGTGGGCTCAAAATTGAGCAAAGGCTCACCCATGCCCATCATCACCACATTGGTAATCTGGCGCTCGCCTTTGGGTCCGGGCTCAACGCCCTTGGTCTTGCGCAACTCAAACTCTGCCATCCACAATTGGCCAATGATTTCAGCCACACTGAGATTACGATTAAAACCTTGCTTGCCAGTCGAACAAAAACGGCAATTGACGGCACAACCGGCTTGCGTGGAAATACACAGCGTGCCGCGACTCTCTTCGGGGATGAACACCGTTTCGACCGCATTGCCGTTACCGACATCGACTAGCCACTTGCGCGTGCCATCAGTAGAAGTGTGGTCGCTGATAATCGCCGGCGCGGCGACAAAGGCGCGCGTAGCCAGCTTTTCTCGCAATGACTTGGCCAGATCGGTCATTTCGGCAAAGTCAGCGACACCATATTGGTGAATCCAACGCTGCAATTGCTTGGCGCGAAACGGCTTCTCACCCAACTCGCCACAGTAAGCGACGAGTTGCGCGGGATCCAGATCCAGCAGATTGGTGAGAGCTGTTGTCATAACTTATAACGCTTTTCATTGACCTTACTGCAAGCAAGGCAAAACACTAAGGTCACTGTAGTACAAATTAACGCGAATAGATGTTCAATGCTGGGAAGAAATAGGAAATTTCAACCTTGGCTGTTTCCGCAGCATCGGAACCATGCACTGCATTGGCATCGATGGAGTCGGCGAAATCTGCACGAATGGTGCCTTTTTCTGCCTTCTTCGGATCCGTCGCGCCCATCAGATCACGGTGCTTTAGAATCGCGCCTTCACCTTCCAGTGCCTGCACGATCACAGGACCGGAGACCATGAAATCGACCAGATCCTTGAAGAAAGGACGCTCGCGGTGCACAGCATAGAAGCCTTCAGCTTCAGCGCGCGACAAATGGATCATGCGCGCAGCGATGATTTTCAGGCCGGCGTTTTCAAAACGCGAGTAAATCTGACCAATTACGTTTTTCGCAACTGCGTCCGGTTTAATAATCGACAGGGTGCGTTCAATTGCCATGGGTAAAAACTCCAATAAAAAGAAAGGCTTAAAGCCATTGTTTAACGATTCAATCAACCTTTGATTCTACCACGAATCGATTTCCAATAGCCCAATTCACTGCAATACCAGAGAGTTTGAGAAATTGCCCGATAAACTGATCGAACTTCCATAATCAAGTCGATGTCTCATGAATTGACCTGTCATGCTATGCTGTGTTCGCATTTCAACGCATTTGGAGGAACAATGAACGAACGTCTACATACTTTTAGCTCTACCAGCAATGTTGCAGTAGCCCGCAATCGCGTGATGCGCAACACATACTGGCTGCTCGCATTATCCATGATCCCCACTGTGCTGGGTGCGTGGCTGGGCGTGCAATTTCATATCAGCCTGTTTGCTGGCAGCCCCATGATCAGCTTCATGCTTTTCATGGCAATAGCCTTCGGTTTCTTTTACGCAATTGAAAAGACCAAAAACTCTGGTCTCGGCGTCGCGGTCCTGCTCGGCTTCACCTTCTTCATGGGCCTGATGCTGTCACGCCTGATTGAATATACTCTTGGTTTTTCCAATGGCGGTTCGTTGATCATGACCGCTTTCGGTGGCACTGCCCTGATTTTCGGTGCCATGGCGACTGTTGCCACGGTATCCAAGCGGGACTTCTCCGGTATGAGCAAATGGCTATTCGCGGGGTTGCTGGTAATCGTCGTAGCCTCTCTGGCCAACATTTTTCTGCATTTGCCGGCCTTGCAACTGACCATTTCCGTGGTCGCCATTGCAATTTTCTCTGCCTACATGTTGTTTGACGTACAACAAGTCATCAATGGAGGCGAAACCAATTACATTTCGGCCACACTACGCATTTACCTCGACGTCTATAACGTTTTCGTCAACTTACTGGCCATCTTAGGCATTTTTGGCGGCAACCGCGACTAAACAGATATTAGCCTGATATACCTCGCTTGCAGAATCAAAAAGCCGACCCCTAGGTCGGCTTTTTTACGCACACTCAAGACTGCGCAGGCTAGATCAAATCAAATACCGCGATCGACTCAACGTGGGCTGTATGCGGAAACATGTTCACCACTCCCGCCATCGTCAATCGGTACCCACCTAGTGTTACCAGCTCACCAGCATCGCGCGCCAAAGTTGCCGTATTGCAAGATACATAAACAATCCTGCTCGGCTTGAGCACTGCGTGAGCGCCTTGCAAACCGACAATTGCCTTACATACCTCCAACGCACCTTCGCGCGGCGGATCAATCAACATCCGATCGAATTTCCCCAGAGCAATGAAGTCCTGGGTGGTGGCATTAAACAAATTGCGGCAATAAAACGCCGTCTTTTTGTTCACGCCATTTATTTTTGCATTATCTGCAGCACGTTCGGTGAGCGCCGTACTACCCTCAATACCAACGACTTCGCGCGCCAATGTCGCGATCGGCAACGTGAAATTACCCAATCCACAAAACAGATCGGCGACGCGGTCGCCCGCTTGCACATCCAGAAGTCGCAATGCTCTTGCCACCAACACTCGATTGATCTGGTGATTGACCTGGGTGAAATCGGTCGGCTTGAACGGCATACGGATGCCAAATTCGGGAAGCGTGTAATGCAATGTCGATTGCGCCGGGTAATAAGGTTTCGCCGTATCAGGACCTTTCGACTGCAACCATAATTGGACGTCATATTGATCCGCAAAAGCTTTCAATTTGACTTCATCTTCAAGCGTGGGAGCATCCATGATCCGCAACACCATCACCGTCACTTGCTTGCCATCTTCGCCCTCGCCAATGGCTAGTTCGATCTGTGGCAAGCGGTTGATTAAGGTCAGCGTGGCAATCAATTGGCGCAGCGGCACCAACATCGCTGAAACGTGTGGTGGCAAAATTTCACAGGTCTTCATGTCGCTCACAAACGCCGATTTCTTTTCATGAAAACCGACCAGCACAGTGCCCTTCTTGACCACATTCTTGACCGATATACGCGCACGGTAACGATATCCCCAGGTGGGGCCATAAATCGGCCGCAACATGGTTTCCGCCTTGAGCTTACTGAGATGCCAGAGATTGTCTTCCAACACCCGCTGCTTCATCGCCACTTGGGCTGCAGGCTCTAGATGCTGCATCGCGCAGCCGCCGCAAACACCGAAATACTCACATTGCGGCTTGACTCGCAACGATGACTCGCGATGCAACTGCGTCATGGTCGCCGCTTCCCATTTCGGCTTCTTGCGATAGGATTGAAAACTGACCCGTTCACCTGGCAGAGCACCTTCGACAAAGATCACTTTGCCCTGACTGCCGTCCTCGTTTGCCACATGGCCCACGCCTCGCCCATCCATATCGAGGGCTTTGATGTCGATGATATTTTGCTGCATAGAAACAAAGCGGCTACCGAAGCAACCGAAAAAGATCAAAAGCGTTATTGTCTGCGATAGCGAGACCGGAGGGAAGTTAAAACAATGCGTCTTTGCTCACGCCGCGCGCAACCAGGGTACGCTTGAGCTTGATCAGCGCTTCCTGCTGCACCTGACGTACACGTTCGCGGGTAATACCCATTTCGACGGCGAGCTGCTCCAGGGTCGACGGGTCATCATTGTCCAGACCAAAGCGGCGCGTGATGACGATACGCTGCTTGTCAGGCAGGTTCTTGAGCCAGTCGCGGATTAATACCGACATTTCATGGCACTCCGCCTGAGTGTCCGGATTTTCATCCACCGAGCCGGGTAATAAATCAATCAGACTGGCCTGAGGATCATTATCGAGTGGCGTGTCCAGAGAGGCGGCATGCTCTGACAAGGTGAGCACATCCTGCACATCCTCAACCGAACGATCGACCAGATGAGCAATGTCCTCAGCCGTCGCGTCTCGACCGTTATGCTGTTGCGCCTCAAGGTGGTATTTGGCACGTAAGATCTGATTGAGTTCACGCACCATGTGCACGGGCAAGCGCACGGTGCGAGCCTGGTTCATGATGGCACGCTCAATGCTCTGGCGAATCCACCAGGTGGCATAGGTGGAAAAACGAAAGCCGCGCTCCGGTTCGAATTTATCAATCGCGCGCATCAAGCCAAGATTGCCCTCTTCGATCAGATCCAGCAAGGCAACACCACGATTGATGTAGTGCTTCGCAATCGAAACCACCAGACGCAGGTTATGCTCGATCATTTTCTGGCGCGAGGCGAAGTCGCCTTGTTTGGCCAGCGTGGCAAAATGCAACTCTTCTGCTGCGCTCAGCAAGGGGCGCGTGCCAATTTGATTGAGGTAATGCTGGGTGGTGTCAGTCGACAATTCTGCCGCCAACACCTTTTTAAGCTCCTCCACTCCCTCAACGACGACCACAACCTCCTCGCCGCCCTCAGTGGATTCCCCCTCTTCAATCACTTCCATTTCCTCATCCGAATCCAATGACTCAATAGGATCATCGGATCGGGATTCTTCTTCTGGCAAGTGATCGCGAGGGCTTTGGCTCATACGCTAACGTGGCGGCAAATACTTGGATGGATCGACAGGCTTGCCTTGCTGACGAATTTCAAAGTGCAGCTTGATGCTATCACTATCGGAGTCGCCCATCTCGGCAATCTTCTGACCTTTGCTAACTGCTTGCCCCTCTTTGACCAATATTGTCTTGTTGTGCGCATAGGCAGACAAGAGATTGTTTGTATGCTTGACAATGACCAAATTACCATAACCTCGAATGCCACTGCCAGCATACATGACCTTGCCGCTGGCGGCAGCAAGTACAGGTTGTCCGAGCTTGCCGGCGATATCTACTCCTTTTTTACCGCCCTCGAAGGTGCCGATGACCTTGCCCTCGGCAGGCCATAGCCAGGATATCGCCTCATCTTCCGACACTGCGGCAACGGCAACTGGCTTCTCCGCCTCCACCCTTACCGGCGGCGTTACTCCCGCCATCGCAGGAGCAGGCTGCGCTGGCGCCTGCGTATCAGATTTTTCGAGTTCGGCCAGGTTGCTTTCCGAATAAGCGCGCTTGTCGCCGCGCGGGCCGGTTTTATTGCCGACAGATATCGCCTGCCCGCTAGCCCCCAATGGCCTGACCTCTATACCTGATGTGGGGGTAACCACGGCTGCCGTCTGCACACCTTCCGGGGGCGCCACACGCAATACTTGGTCGACCTTGATATCGTTAGGATTGGTCAGGCTGTTCCAGGCCACGATATCGCGATAACTCTGCCCTGATTCCAGCGCAATACGATAGAGCGTGTCGCCCTTCTTCACGGTGTAAAAACCCTTTCCGTCCACTTTTGGTACTACCTTAGATGCGTCCACGCTGGAAGTGACTGCCATAGTGGATGTACGGTCAACCACAGGCGCAGGTGCGTGTGTCGTAGAACATCCTGCCAGCAAACTGAGCGTCAAGCCCAACCAAACAAAACGATTTTTTTTCATGCTCATTACGATAATTTTTTACAACGGTAACGTTGACTCGCGCCCTGCGCGAGAAGTTCATCAGGACAAGCAGGGCCTGGCATTGCAAGCTGCCGGCATGGTCTGCGTTGCGTTTGTTAATGCTGTTTATACGGTGCCTGGGCGCAATGGCACGAAATGGCATTGCTCCAAGGTTTCACTGGTCCAATCATACTGACCGACACGTTGAATCAGTTGCAACATTTGTTGGCGCGCGCCCACCGGTGCCAGCAATCTGCCACCAATTGCCATCTGCTCCAGCAAAGCCTGCGGCACTTCGAGCCCGGCTGCGGCCAGTATGATGCCATCGAATGGCGCAACCTGCGGCAGGCCTAGCATACCATCTCCGTAATGCAAGCGAATATTGGCGATACGTAGCGGTCGCAGGTTGTTTTTGGCAAGCTCATGCAGCGGCTTGATACGCTCGATCGAATAGACCTCCTTGGCCACCAGCGACAACACTGCCGCCTGATAACCGCAGCCGGTACCAATTTCCAGTACACGATCAAGCACCTTGCCTTTGTTGTTGTCGCGCATGATTTCAATCATGCGGGCAACAATGTAGGGTTGCGAGATGGTCTGATGATGCCCGATCGGCAAGGATGCATCGATATAAGCCTGACTGGCCAGACCAGGCTCCATGAACATATGTCGTGGCACGGCTTCCATGGCTGCCAACACCTTGGCATCACTCACTCCCTGCTTGGCCACACGTGCGACCATGGCCTTGCGCACGCCATCCGAAACCAGCGACGTCTGCCGCACCGCAGCCGGCAATGATGCACCAACAGGCGCTTTGGTCGACATAGGTGCGGCCTTGTGTAGCGCATTTTCCTTAGCTACCTGCCTAATCTGATCCTGCGCCGCATTACGGGTGGCGGTCTGCGGCGTCACCACGGTACGCACGGGTGCATTCAAGCCGCTCGACGATGTGGCAGAGTGACTACGGGCAATGGCAGACGTCTTGCTTTTCTTCTCCACAACGGACGAAAGCGTCAATGGAAAACGGCTTGATTTGCCGTTCATGCCAGTGCCTTCTGCAAGTGTTCAAGCTGATCCACATGGGTCAGATCAATGCGTAATGGCGTAATAGAAACATGACCCAGTGCGGTAGCATGAAAGTCGGTCCCGGCGCCAGCATCTTTGGCGCTTCCTGCCGGCCCGATCCAATACATGTCCTTGCCATGCGGATCACGCATTTTATAGACGGGTTCTGACTCATGGCGCTTGCCCAGACGGGTTGCCACACAAGATTTAAGCTGCGCATAGGGCAGATTAGGAATATTGACGTTAAGCAGGTAGGGTTTATCAAGCGTATCAAACTGACGTTGCACGATCTCTCGAGCCATGCGCGCAGCACTGTCGAGATGTTCCCAGCCTTTGTGTAACTGCGAAAAGGCAATGGCGGGAATACCAAACAGGAAGCCCTCGGTAGCAGCGGCAACGGTGCCGGAATACAGCGTGTCATCGCCCATGTTCTGCCCCTGATTAATCCCGGAGACAACCAGGTCGGGGCGCTGCGGCAGCAACCCGGTCAAGGCAACGTGAACACAGTCCGATGGCGTACCGTTAAGATAGTAAAAACCATTGCCGCCGCGTTCAACCCACAATGGTCGATCCAGCGTGAGCGAATTGGAACTGCCGGAACGATTGCTGTCGGGCGCCACGACGGTAACGTCGGCAATGGCAGACAAGGCATCGGCCAAGGCAATAATGCCCGGCGCAAGGTAGCCATCATCGTTGCTGATTAGTATTTTCATTCCGCCATTTTAACCGAAGCCTTCGGCCAAATTGGCGAGAAATTCGATTCCGGGCGAGAAAGCGGAATTGCTGGAAAAGCCCTCTGAATGGCTTCCCGACTGGGCAAACAACATCCTTACAAAGCAGCGCATCACGCTCCTGCGACAGCAAATCCTAGACTTGCGATGCGGCCTCTGCGGCCGCAGCGGCCGCCCGCTGCACAAAGAAATCCTCCACCACAGCAATTTCCCGTGTGCGCTTGAATGGCGGCAGACTCTGCCATATCCGCCGGCCGTAGCCCTTGGAAATGAGACGCGGATCACAAATCATCAATACCCCGCGATCGCTTTCGTCGCGAATCAAACGACCAGCACCCTGTTTCAGATTAATGATCGCCGCCGGTAACTGATGATGCACGAAACCATTCAAGCCCTTCTTTTCGAGCTCGGCAATACGCGCCGACAAGACCGGATCGTCTGGCGGCGAAAATGGCAATTTGTCGATAATGACCAGCGATAAAGCATCGCCGCGCACATCCACGCCCTCCCAGAAACTCTGACTACCAATGAGCACACCGTTGCCGGCTGCACGAAAACGATCAAGCAACTCGGTGCGTCCAGCCTCACCCTGCACCATCAGCGGAAACGGTAACTGACGTTGTTCAAATTCTTCACGCAATCTCTCTGCAGCCCGGTTAACCGCCCGAATCGTGGTGCACAACAGGAAGGTGCGGCCGCCGGCGGCAATGATCGCCGGTAACGCCGCGTCAATCACGGCATCGGTGTACTCGAAGGAATTTGGCTGTGGCATGTTATTGGGTACGTACAGCAAGCCTTGCTGCTCGTAGTCGAAGGGACTCGGCCAGGATTTCGCCGGTTCGTCCCACAAGCCCATCTGCGAGGTGTAGTGATGAAAATCATTTTTCACCGCCAAGGTCGCCGAGGTAAAGATCCAGGCGCGCGGCACACCTTCGCGCTGCTTGTTGAAAATTGGCGCAATCGACAAGGGCGTACGATGCAGTTGCAACGATGACGTAAACGCCTCGACCCACAGCACGTAGGTTTGCGCCTGATCGCCGACTGCCTGGTCCTGCGGGCCGTTCCAGCTATCAAGTTGTTGCGACAGCTCGATGGTGCGCGTACGGCATTGTTCGATGGTCTCGGCACGCTCGGCCTGCTTCTCCAGCACGGCGATCATCTCATCCATGCAGTTGCGCAAGGTTTCCAGGGCCGGAAAGAACACGCTTGAGGGAGCAATCTGGTTAAGCGCCAGGCGCACGATATCTTCCGGGAAAGCCAAGCGCAAATCACGCGCGGCGCGTTCCACTGGCGCCACCACCTTGGCCCAGTCAGCACCGTCGCGGGCGTGCGACAAGCCCTCGGCGAGAACATCGCGGCACAGTTCCAGCACTTGTGAAGTCGAGATGGTATCGCCGAAAAACATGGTGGCGGTTTCCGGCAATTGATGTGCCTCATCGAAGATGACAGTATTGGCTGTCGGCAGCAGTTCGGCCACACCGGTGTCTTTCAATGCCACGTCGGCAAAGAACAGGTGATGGTTGACCACCACGACATCAGCCTGCTGGGCCTCCTTGCGCGCTTTCATGACGAAGCAATCCTGGTAATACTGGCACTCGGCACCAAAACAGGTATCGCGCGTGGACGTCACCAAATTCCAGATGGCCGCAGTTTCGGGCACCTTGGAAAGCTCGGCCTTGTCGCCCGATGACGTGGTTTTCATGAAGCGCGAAATTTCGCGCAGATAACCAATATCATCACGCGACGTTAGCCGCCCGTTCTGCAAGGTGCGCTCCAGATGGAAATGACAGACGTAATTGGAGCGCCCCTTGAGCAAGGCGACCGATACCGGTGCTCCCAGGGCTTTGCGCACGGTTGGAATATCGCGTGAGAACAACTGATCCTGCAAATTCTTGGTGCCGGTGGAGACAATCACCTTGCCGCCCCACAACAAGGCCGGTACCAGATAGGCGAAAGTCTTGCCGGTGCCGGTGCCGGCCTCCGCGATCAAGGTACGTTGGCCTGCAATTGCGTCGGCAATCGCCTTGGCCATTTCGGTCTGAGAATGACGCGGCCGGTAACTCCCAACCTGCCCGCCGAGCGGACCACCGGCACCAAAAAGCCGTTCAACCTCGGCATCGTGAATACCTGGAACAACGGGAGTGACGGGATCTTCGATGGAACTCACTGGGTCATGCCTGTAAATGAATGAAGAGCAGAAGGAAAGTCGAATGAAATCGGTACACAGCAGCACACCGCGAACAAAGCGCGAATAAATCAACTGTTACAACAGTGGCAATCTGTTTGGCAACAGCCAGCCAGACAAGTGGGTGCAGAAGCTTGATTATTCAGGCCGGGATATCCGGCATCAATTGCATTTTTAATAAAACAATATGATCCTTGAGTTGCAATTTGCGCTTTTTCAACCGGCGCAATTGTAACTCCTCATGACGCGTACCTTGAGTCAGAAGATCAATCACCGCATCTAAATCACGATGTTCAACTTCCAATTCAATAATACGGCGCTGAATATCCTCGCGATGCGTCATGGTCATGTTGGCTTCTATTGCAAAAAATTGGCGGATGGCCGCAAACAGCCGTTGCTACAAAAAGAACTGTCGACAGTGTAATCCACCTGCAGCCAGGCAACAATCATTGCTACGGCGCGGTATAACACCAGCTTATTTTCCGAACTCAGCTGCTGGTGCTGGTGCTGGTGCTGTAACAGATGCAGCGGTCGCCTGCTGTTTCTTTGAGGCAAGATCCTTTTCCTTGGCGGCCTTCTTTGCAGCCACGTCCAAGCGATGCGCTTCGGCAGAGATCTGCTTTTCTTTGTAGGCCTGCTCATTGGCTGCACGCTGTGGTGCCTTCGCCGCTTCAGCAGCGGCGTCGGCACTCACTTTGGCGTTGTGCGCGGCGACACGGTCATTTTCATGTCCGACCGACAGGTTTTCGCGCGCATCGACCGTTTGCTTCTTGCTTGCGCTGTCCTGCAACTGGCGCACCGTAGCTGCGGCCTTATTCTGCTGATCCTGGAGTCGGCGCGCGGCATCCGCATCATCTTTAATACGTTGCTCGTTGAGCGACTTATCCCGCTCATCAGCCTTGGCCTGACGCTTGTAAGCATTAGCGACAGCCTCTACTTCGCGCACTTGCTTGCTCAAAATCCGATGATGATCCCTGGCATTGCCCAGGCAATAGGCGACGAAAAATTTACTGTAGCAGGCACGTTGGTCGTCGATATAGTCGTAATCGAGGTTGGCATGTTCTTTAGATGCCGCATCCAATACCACGTCAGCCCTCTCCGTCGAATCTATTGACGCAGCAGGATAGCGCTGATTGAACGGCACCGCAGATGTCTGTTGCGCAGCAGACGGCAATGTGGCGCCCAAGCATGTCAGCATGATGACAGCCAGAGTCGCTGTGCGGCCCAAGTTTTTTTTCGTAGCAGAAAATAATTGCATTTAGCTTTTATCCATTTCAATCGAGCTTGTCGGCAACCAGACGACGTTCAGAATCCATATACTCGCGCGACTGCATTTCAATGATACGTGAAACCGTGCGATGAAACTCATTTGACAGGGTGCCTTCGGTATAAAGCTCTTCCGGAGGGACTTCGGCCGACACGATCAGTTTAACCTTATGATCATAGAACACGTCAATAAGCCAAGTGAAACGCCGCGCTTCCGAAGACATGGCCACCGACATACGCGGAATATCCGACAGGATCACGGTCTGAAACCGACTGGCGAGCTCCAGGTAATCGTTCTGCGAACGTGGTCCGCCACATAAGGTGGCAAAGTCAAACCAGATTGCACTGCCGGCGCGTCGCAAGGCGCGGATTTCGCGCGCTTCGATGTGCACGCGCGTATCTTCGTCGGCAGTATCGGCCACACTGGCAAAGGCATCGCGCAAAGCGCTGTTGGTCTTGGCATTGAGCGGGGTATGATAAATCTTGACCTGCTCCAGTGCACGCTTGCGGTAATCCACTCCGGCATCGATATTCATCACATCGAGACGATCATTGAGCAACTGTATCGTCGGCAGCATGCGGTCGCGATGCAAACCATCGGGATACAAGGTGTCAGGCTGATAATTGGAGGTCATCACAAATGACACGCCGTTATCGAACAAGCCTTTGAGCAGGTTATACAGGATCATCGCATCAGCGATATCGGAGACGTGGAACTCGTCGAAACAGATCAGCCGGTATTTTTTGGCGATCCGCAGCGCGACTTCATCGAGCGGATTGGCAATACCCTTGAGCTGATCGAGCTGACGGTGCACATCACGCATGAACTCATGAAAATGCACGCGGGTCTTGCGCACCACCGGCACAACCGAATAAAAGCTGTCCATCAGAAACGACTTACCGCGCCCGACACCGCCCCACATGTAAATACCGCGCGGCACGTCAGGGCGATTGATGAAGCGCTTGAAAGTGCTCGACCGCCGCGATTTGTACGCTACCCATTCTTCATAGCTACGTTGCAAACGATCAATCGCACGTTGTTGCGCTTCGTCAGATTGGTAGCCACGCTCACGCAGCGCAGATGCATAGAATTCACGGACATCCATGATAGATCTTTACTTTCAGTAACGCCGACAGGCTTTGTCGCGTCGGCATGTCATTCCATGCTGGCTAAAACAAAATGGGCGAGCCAGGCTCGCCCATTGATGAAAGTCGCAGTTTACCAGCAACGGCAAACCACTAGCATCAGAAGTTCAGCGCACGCTTGTCGACCGCCAGCGCTGCTTCCTTGGTCGCTTCGGACAAGGAGGGGTGAGCATGGCAAATACGGGCGATATCTTCTGCGGAAGCACGGAATTCCATTGCCACTACTGCCTCAGAAATCAACTCGGAAGCCGACGGGCCAACGATATGAACGCCGAGAATTTCATCCGTCTTGGCATCGGCCAGGAACTTGACCATACCCGAGGTATCACCCAGTGCACGTGCACGGCCGTTGGCCAGGAACGGGAAAGTGCCCGCTTTGTAGGCAACGCCCTCGGCCTTCAATTGCTGCTCGTTCTTACCGACCCAGGCAATTTCCGGCGAGGTGTAGATCACCGAAGGAAGGGTGTTGAAGTTGACGTGACCATGCTGCCCCGCGATACGCTCAGCAACGGCGACACCCTCTTCTTCTGCCTTATGTGCCAACATCGGGCCTCGCACCACATCGCCAACCGCCCACACGTTAGGCAGATTGGTCTTGCAATCACCGTCAACGGCGACGAAACCGCGCTCGTCGAGCTTGAGGCCGATGCCTTCAGCGTTCAGGCCGATGGTATTTGGCGTGCGGCCGATCGATACGATCAACTTGTCGAACACGGCCTGTTGCGCCACACCCTTATCGTCGGTGTACTCAACTGCGACTTCATTCTTGCCGGTCTTGATAGCGCCGATCTTGACGCCCAGATTGATCGCCAGACCTTGCTTGCTCAGCAGCTTGTGCGCTTCCTTGGCGATTTGCTCATCGACCACACCCAGGAATGTCGGCAAGGCTTCCAGCACCGTCACTTCGGCACCCAGACGACGCCAGACCGAACCGATTTCCAGACCGATCACGCCAGCGCCGATGACACCCAATTTCTTCGGCACGGCAGTTATGGACAGTGCGCCGGCATTTGACAAAATCAGCTCTTCATCAAACGGTGTACCAGGTAATGGACGCGCATTGGAACCAGTGGCGATGACGACGTGCTTGGCAGTGATGACTTCTTCCGCGGTGCCGACAACCTTGACTTCATAAGCGCTGGCAACACCCTTGACGAAGCTGCCGCGACCATGGAAAAAAGTGACTTTATTCTTTTTGAACAAGTACAAGATACCGTCATTGTTTTGCTTCACGACGGTGTTCTTGCGACCCAGCATTTGCGACAGGTTCAGACCCAGGCCCTTGACTTCGATGCCATGTTCGGCAAACGCGTGGCCGGCATGTTCGTAGTGCTCCGACGATTGCAGCAGTGCCTTGGATGGGATGCAACCAACGTTGGTGCAAGTGCCGCCAGGTGCCGGGCCGCCTTTTTCATTTTTCCATTCATCGATGCAGGCGGTATTGAAGCCCAGTTGTGCTGCGCGAATAGCCGCAATGTAACCGCCAGGACCGCCGCCGATGACGACCACGTCAAAATTCTTGCTCATGATTTTTTCCTAATTCGTATTTTTCTGCGAACACGGTTCGCATGCAAAATGAAAAAGGCGCAGGATAGTCAGAAGCCGCGATAGCGTTCTTGCTGATCCTGCGCCTTTTAGTCCACTGCTGCGCTAGTTATCAGAGATCCAGCAACAAACGTGCAGGATCTTCCAGCGCTTCCTTGATCGCCACCAGGCTCAACACAGCTTCACGACCGTCGATGATGCGGTGATCGTAAGACATGGCAAAGTAGTTCATCGGACGAATCACAATCTGACCATTTTCCACCACAGCACGATCCTTGGTGGCGTGAATACCCAGGATTGCCGATTGTGGCGGATTAATGATTGGCGTCGACAGCATTGAACCGAAAGTACCGCCGTTGGACACGGTGAAAGTGCCGCCGGTCAATTCTTCGATGGACAGCTTGCCGTCCTTGGCCTTTTGACCGAATTCGGCAATCTTGCGCTCGATATCAGCGATCGACAATTGGTCCGCATCACGCAACACCGGCACCACCAAGCCGCGTGGCGAACCAACGGCCACACCGACGTCGAAGTAACCGTGATAGACAATATCGTTGCCATCAACAGAAGCATTGACGATAGGATATTTCTTCAATGCATGCACGACTGCCTTGACGAAGAAGGACATGAAGCCCAGCTTGACGCCGTGTTCTTTTTCGAACTTGTCCTTGTACTTGGCACGCAAGTCCAGCACCGGCTGCATGTTGATTTCGTTGAAGGTGGTCAGAATGGCGTTGGTCGCTTGCGATTGCAGCAGACGCTCAGCCACGCGTGCGCGCAGACGGCTCATCGGCACCCGTTCTTCTGGGCGATTTTCCAGGCTGAGCTTGCCTGGAGCGGCAACTTGTTGCAGTGCTGGCTTGGCAGCCGCAGTCGCTGCAGGGACAGCAGGCTTAGATGTGGCCAGCGAGGCCAACACATCGCCCTTGGTGACGCGACCATCCTTGCCGGTACCGGCCACTTGCGCCGTCGACAGATTATTGTCGGCCAACAGCTTGGCAGCGGCAGGCATCGCCACATTCGACTTGGTCGCCAGTTCCGGTGCTGCAACCGGCGTAGCCTCATTGGTGTTTTGTGGCGCAGGCGCTGCCTTGACTTCCAGCGGGCTCACCTGTGCAGATGCATCGGTATCCAGAATCGCGATGACTTCACCGGCAACCACGGTAGTACCGTCACCCTTAATGATTTGAACGATCACACCTGCCGCAGGTGCAGGCAGTTCCAGGACTACCTTATCAGTTTCCACATCGATCATATTTTCGTCGCGTGCAACTGCCTCACCCACTTTTTTATGCCATTGCAGCAGCGTCGCTTCAGCAACGGATTCTGATAACTGTGGGACTTTTACTTCGATTTGTGCCATGTAACTCTCCGATACGGGTTATTCAATATACATGGCGCGCATCGCCCTCGCAACGCGCGCCATGTGATCTGTTTTACTTGGTCAGGACAAAGCCCTTGAGCTTGGAAAATGCACTGTCGATCAAAGCCTTTTGTTGCGCATAGTGCTTGTCGTAGTAACCGACAGCTGGCGATGCGCTGGCTGGACGACCTGCATAAGCAAGCTTTTGACCTTCAGTCAGATTTTCAAAGATGTTGTGCTGGATTTGCAGCCAAGCGCCTTGGTTTTGCGGTTCGTCCTGCGCCCACACCAATTCATGCAAGTTCGGGAAGTCCTTGAGCGCAGCAGCAAATGCCTTGTGCGGAAATGGATACAGTTGCTCCACACGAATGATTGCCGTATCGGTTTGACCACGTTCCTTACGTGCATTGACCAGATCGTAGTAGACCTTGCCTGAGCAAGCGATCACCCGCTTGATCTTCTTGGCATCGAGCTTGTCATCGAGTTCAGGAATGACGGTCTGGAACGAGCCCTTGGCCAGATCGGACAGCGGCGAGCCGGCATCCTTGTTACGCAGCAACGACTTTGGCGTCATGATGATCAACGGCTTGCGGAACAAACGAATCATCTGACGACGCAGCAAGTGGAAAATCTGCGCAGCCGTGGTCGGCTGAACAACTTGCATGTTGTTGTCGGCGCACAGCTGGAGGTAACGTTCCAGACGTGCCGACGAGTGCTCTGGACCTTGGCCTTCATAACCGTGCGGCAACATCTGCACCAGACCCGAAGCACGGCCCCACTTCACTTCGCCGGAGCTGATGAATTGGTCCATGACCACTTGCGCGCCATTGGCGAAATCGCCGAACTGAGCTTCCCAGATCGTCAGTGTATTTGGCTCTGCAGTCGAATAACCGTATTCAAAGCCCAGCACTGCCTCTTCCGACAATACCGAGTCGATCACGGTAAAGGTCGACTGGCTTTCAGCGACATTTTGCAGAGGAATATAAGTACCAGCATCCCAGCGCTCACGATTTTGATCATGTAAGACAGCATGACGGTGCACAAACGTGCCACGACCGGCATCTTGCCCAGTTAAACGGACCGCATAGCCCGAAGCGACCAGCGAGGCGTAAGCCAGATGTTCACCCATGCCCCAATCCAGATTCAATTCACCGCGACCCATGGCAGCGCGGTCATGGATGACCTTCTCGACCAGTGAGTGGGCCTTGAAGCCTTCAGGGATACTTGTGATACGTGTTGCCAAGCGCTTGAGCTCTGCCAGCGGTACGGCGGTATCGGCAGCATCAGTCCACTTGCGGTTCAGGAATGGCAGCCAATCGACGGCATACTTGCTCTTGAAGTTGGTGATGACCGGATCAACCGTATGCTTGCCGGCATCCATCGCATCGCGGAAAGCCTTGACCATGGCATCTCCACCGTCGGCCGGAATCGTGCCTTGTGCGGTCAGCTTGTCAGCGTACAGTTTACGTGTACCTGGATGTTGCGCGATTTTCTTGTACATCAGCGGCTGTGTCAGCGCTGGCGTATCTTGCTCGTTGTGACCCAGCTTGCGGAAGCAGATGATGTCGACCACGATGTCCTTCTTGAACTGCATGCGGTAATCGACTGCGATCTGGGTAGCAAACACAACTGCTTCTGGATCGTCGCCATTGACGTGCAGCACCGGTGCTTCGATCATCTTGACCACGTCCGAGCAATACAGCGTCGAACGGGAATCGCGTGGATCAGAAGTAGTGAAACCGATCTGGTTATTGATGACGATGTGCACAGTACCACCGGTACCGTAGCCACGTGTCTGCGCCAGGTTCAGGGTTTCCATGACCACGCCTTGGCCGGCAAATGCAGCATCGCCGTGAACCAGAATTGGCAGCACTTGTGCACCGTCCTTATCGCCGCGGCGATCCATACGCGCTTTCACCGAGCCCTCAACTACCGGGTTGACGATTTCCAGGTGCGATGGATTGAATGCCAGCGACAGGTGGACCGGGCCGCCTGGGGTACTGATATCGGAAGAGAAGCCTTGGTGATACTTGACGTCACCGGCCGGCAAATCGTCGGCATGGTGGCCCTCAAATTCCGAGAACAGTTCTTGCGGAGTCTTGCCAAGGGTGTTGACCAGCACGTTCAGACGACCACGGTGGGCCATACCGATAACGATTTCCTGCACGCCTTTTTCGCCAGCGCGTTGGATGGTTTCATCCAGGGAGGCGATAAAGCTTTCGCCGCCTTCCAGCGAAAAACGCTTTTGACCGACATACCTAGTGTGGAGGTAACGCTCCAGACCTTCAGCAGCAGTCAGACGGTCCAGAATATGCTTCTTCTTTTCTGCGGTGAAATTCGGCAACGCGCGGGTCGGCTCCAAACGTTCCTGCATCCAGCGCACTTCTGCCGGATCACTGATGTACATGAACTCTGCACCGATCGAGCGACAGTAGGTTTCGCGCAGCGCATTCAACAGATCACGCAGCGATGCGGTTTCGGCGCCGAAATAGGTATGACTGATATTGAACACGATGTCCATATCAGAGTCGGAGAAGCCGTAAAAGCTTGGCTCCAGCTCAGGGATGCTGGGGCGCTCTTGACGTTGCAGCGGATCAAGATTGGCAAAACGGGAACCCAGATCGCGATAGCTGGCAATCAATTGTGTAGCGGCAACGCGCTTGCGACCCATTTCGGTGTCGGCGGAGGCAACCACGGTACGGATTGGACCTTGCTTGGCGCGTTCCGCAAAGGAAGCAATCACCGGAGCATGGGCAACGTCGGGACGATTGGAGCCATCAACGGCCGGCACATGCTGCACCGCATCAAAATAAGCACGCCAATTATCGGGTACGGATCCTGGATTATTGAGGTACGCCTCGTACAATTCTTCCAAGTACGGCGCATTTCCACCAAAAAGGTAGGAATTTAGGTTGTATTGCTCGTAGATTTGCGTCATTGCTTGCTCACCTTTCTTCGCGTTTCGCGAGATTAGCGGGTTAGTCTAACCTTCCGCGACACGGCCTGACCGGTTAGCGGATTG
>Ga0302155_10000261_pt1 | contig 43436 bp, 21 predicted proteins | sample I_Bog_N3_1_FD_193508 | JGI IMG/M metagenome (GOLD analysis project Ga0302155, IMG submission 193508) | Peat permafrost microbial communities from Stordalen Mire near Abisko, Sweden - I_Bog_N3_1 | ecosystem: Environmental > Terrestrial > Soil > Wetlands > Peat | place: Sweden: Abisko, Stordalen...
CCGGCTTCTCAATTGGCGGGCCGATCATCAAGAACAAGCTTTTCGCCTTTGGCGATTACCAGGCGTACCGCGAAACCATTGCGGTCTCCTCGCACTACCTGACAGTTCCGAGCACACTGATGCGGACGGGAGACTTTTCCGAACTGCTCACTGCCACAAACTCGGGCCAGACAATTACGTTGCCTACCGGCGTATCGGTTCCCGATTACGAGACGCAGTATCCGCGCTGCTATCCCGGCACATTTACCAACTATGCCGGCAAACAGCAGCCCTATGCCGGAACAGATACGACCGATGTCCCAGGCGCTCCTCAAGGCGGCTGGATTTTTGATCCCTCCACGTGCGATCCCGCAGGAATCAATCCGCCTAAGCAGTTCACCGGAAACATCATTCCCCAGGGCCGGCTGAATCAGGCGGCCGTGAACTACCTCAATGCATATAATCCGGTCGTAGCCGCGAACGACCCAAGCGGCCGCTACCTCAACAACTACCTCGACAATCAGTCGGAGAACAACAAGTACAACACCTTTGACGGCAGGATCGACTGGACCGCGGGCGCGAGCAACACAGCGTTCTTCCGCTACAGCTACGACAATTCCGTGAACTCGAAGACATCGGAATTTACCAACCTGCCTGCCGGCGGCGGAACGGGCACCAATCCCACCCATGCGCGCGGCTATGATCTCGGCTACACGCATACCTTCTCTCAGAGCGTAGTGAACGAGGCGCGCATTGCTTACAACCGCGACAACTACGGCTACATGCCGCCCATGTATGGCGAGTATGTATCGAAGGGCCTGGGCATTGCGAACGCCAACATCAACCAGGAGACCACCGGCGGCGCGCTCATCGGCGGCTGGAAGGGCAACCTGGAGTACACCGGCGACTACGGTCTGTACGCGGTTCCTCAAAATACGTATGAAGTGAACGATTCCGTAAGCTGGGTGCGCGGAACGCACACCTTCAAATTCGGTGGAACGTTTATCCGCCGACAGACAGAGTTCTTTAACCCGCAAGAGGGCAAGGGCTACTTCAATATCGACACCGGGACGGTGGATTTCACCGGCTACGAAGTTTCCGAGTTGCTGGCCGGCGGCATGGATAACTACCAGATCGGCGCGCAGTCCGGCTACGTTGCCAATATCAGCCAGGAAAACGGCATCTTCGCGCAGGACGACTGGCGCTTCAATCGCCGCCTGACGCTTAACCTTGGCCTCCGCTGGGATCTCCTGACGCATCCATACGAAGCGCACAACCAGCAGTCCGCCTTTGACGCGACTGCGGGCTCACCCACGTACGGCCAGGTTCTGGAAGCAGGAAAGAACGGCGTCTCGAAAAGCATCATCGACCAGAACTACAATAACTTTGGCCCGCGCGCCGGCTTTGCGTATGACCTGTTTGGCGATGGAAAGACCGTGGTGCGCGGCGGGTACGGCATGTTCTACTACGTCGATCATGGTGGCGGCAACAATCAGCTCTTTGAAGATGCTCCCTTCGGCGGCAGCAACAGCTACCTGGCTACCAACGGTTATTGCATTACGCTTACCGGACAGCTCTCGACAGCAACAGCGATGGCCTGGGACGGCGGCTACAATTGCAACGGCTATACCAGCCCGAGTGCTGTCGCGTACGGTGGAACCCCTACCGGCGGATACACCGGAACCGCAGCCGCCACAGGCCAAGCACTTCCGGCCCGTGGCTTCCCGAACTACGACCCCGTGCATCCGCCTGCCGGCACCGCCATGAATGCCCCCAACCGGCATAACAACAACAGCATGGTGCAGGAGTGGAACCTGCAGGTAGAGCGCCAGGTGGGCGCGAACAACGTGGTGAACGTGGCTTACGTTGGAACCAAGGGCAGCCGCCTCTCGACGTACTACCCGTACAACATGTATCAATTTGGAACGGCCGAACAGAACTTCCCGACCATGGGTGGTATCAACTACAACAACTACAACGGCATTTCGCACTACGACGCTCTGCAGGTTCATGCGGAACATCGCGCCAATAACGGACTGGTGGCAACCGTCTCTTACGCGTGGTCTCACACGCTGGATGACTCGAGCGGAGCCTGGAACGGCGGAACCTCAGAACTCTACTACGATCCGATGGCGAGCTACGGCAACTCCGCGGAAGACCAGCGCCAGGTTTTCAGTTCATCCATCTTGTACAAGCTACCTTTCGGCCGCGGCCAGCGCTTTGACGGCAACGTCTCTCGCCCGATGGACTGGGTGGTGGGCGGATGGCAGACCAGCTTAACTGCACAGGTTCAGAGCGGCACGCCGGTTGACCTCTCGACGGGAACGGATGTACCTGCAAACCGCCCTGACCTGACTGGGTCAATCAAGTATCCCAAGAGCACAAGCGGCGCTTCGGGCCATTATTGGTTCAATACAAGCTCGTTCGCCAATCCTCCTCTCGTTCCGCAGACCGAAAACGGCCAAACCGTGTATGCACGCCTCGGAACTCTTGGCCGCAACCAGGTCTTCGGGCCGGGATACCGCGTGGTCAACTGGAGCGTCCAGAAGAACATCCATATCACGGATAAGCAAATGCTGGAACTGCACGGAGATGCATTTAACGTCTTCAACACTCCGGCATTCGCAAATCCGAATTCCAACCTGACCGGCAACAACTTCGGCCAGATTGAAAGCGTTCAGCAGTACACCAACCGCGAGATTCAGTTGGCGGCTCGTTTCACCTTCTGATCTTTGCATTGCATCAACCATGCCCGCGGCGGTTTTACAAGAACTGCCGCGGGCTTTTTCTCTGACTCAACTTGACCTTCCTCCCGCGCGTAAGAGCGCATGGCAAGGGAATGATTGTCCGCTCGTAACCAGAGAGTGCTTCATAATTGCCGCAATGTTTCAGTTGTAGCCCGCAGGGGTTAAAACCCCTTGTGCTTGCGGCCCTTTTCGGCACGACTAAAGTCGTGCCCTGACACAAAACGGACTTGTGACAAAACGGACTTGTGACAAAACGGACTTGTGAAATACGTCTCTAATGAGACGGTATTTGGAGAATGCTGTGCGATTACGGTCCTATTTCGTTCTGACTTTCTGGCTGTCTTGTGTGCTTGCCGCATCCTTGGCACAGGCTTCGCGGGCACAGGCTCCGCGCATCGACAAGATCGATCCGCCGGGATGGTGGGCGAACTTTCCCGATCCCATGCTTCTGGTGCAGGGCGATGGATTGAACCGCGCGCGGATAACTATCGATGGCACGGATGTAACGCTGGACCATACACAAATTTCTGACAACGGCCACTGGGCTTTCTTGTGGTTGAAGACCGCGAAGGCCGGGCCACAAATTCTTTGGGTGATGGCTACGAATGATCAGGGTCAGGCGCGCCGCAGCTTTACGCTGGCCGAGCGCTCGGACGATGTGAACGCGCATGTCGGGTTCTCTTCCGCTGACACGCTCTACCTGATCATGACCGACCGTTTTGCCGATGGAAATCCGGCCAAAGAAACACAGGGCTACGATCGCGCCGCCGCGAAAGGCAGGCACGGAGGAGATTTCGCCGGCATAGAGCAGCATCTGGATTATCTGAGCGAGCTGGGCGTGACCGCGCTGTGGACTACGCCGGTGGCCTCGAACGGCGATATGCCGGAGAGTTATCACGGCTATGCAGCTACGGATTTGTACGCGGTGGACGCGCACTTCGGCACGCTCGAGGATTATCAGCACTTATCCGATGCGCTGCACGACAGGCGAATGAAGCTGGTGATCGATCTGGTGCCGAATCATATTGGCGTGGGGCATCCATGGGTGCTCGATCCGCCCGCGCCCGAGTGGTTTCACGGCACGCTCGCAAATCATCGCTTAATGCAATCCAACTTCTTTTATGCGCTGACGGACCCGCACGCGCCGCGCCAGGCATGGAGCGGCATCACCGAAGGCTGGTTTACGGACGCGATGCCGGACCTGAATCAGGAGAATCCGCTGGTGGCGCGTTACCTGATACAAAATGCGCTTTGGTGGGTGGAGACGGCCAATATAGACGGCATTCGCCTGGATACATTTCCGTATGTGGACCGCGCCTTCTGGCATGACTTTCACGCGACATTGCACAGCGTATATCCGCATTTGACGACGGTGGGCGAGGTGTTCCACGGCGATCCTGAGGTAACTTCGTTTTTTGCTGGAGGAGTGACGCGGCGCGGCATCGATACAGGACTCGATACACCGTTTGACTTCCCGGTATACTTCTCGCTGCGCGATGTTCTCATTCATGGCAAACCCATGACGGACCTGGCAAGAGTGCTTCGCCAGGACTCGCTTTATCCGCATTCAGAGCGGCTGGTTTCATTTATCGGCAACCACGATACGACGCGCTTTATGACCGAAGCTGGCGGTTCGGCGGCGAAGCTCAAGCTGGCATTTGGGCTAATGAGCACATTGCGCGGCACGCCGCAGATTTATTCCGGAGATGAGATCGGAATGAACGGCGGCGCCGACCCGGATAATCGTCACGACTTTCCCGGCGGCTTTGCGGGAGACGCGCACAACGCCTTCACCAAGGCCGGACGCACCGCTACGGAAGAGGATGTTTTCGAGTGGACCTCCGGCTTACTGAAGTTACGAGCGACTTACTCTGCGCTGCGAACGGGAATCGAGCAGAACCTATTCGCCGATGAGAATGTCTTTGCATTTGTGCGTTCGCCGGACGAGGTAGGCTGCACGCCAGATCAACACACTGACCGGTTGCTGATTGTGGTGAATAAAGCGGAACAAAGCAAAGCTGTCGATTTGCCGGTGGAAGAGACGGCGCTGGCAGGGTGTACAAGCTTTCAGGCTGCGCAGCCGACTACGGGAGTTACTCCCAAGGTGAGCGGCGGGAAGCTGCATATTGAAGAGCCGGCAGCATCGATGACGATCTTCGACGTGCGTTGAACCGATGAAGCTTTCAACCAGGATAAAGCCTGCTCAAGTGTTGGGATTGAAACCATGACTTATTGATCCGGCCCTTAAGATATGCCCAGGGTGCCCCATCCTTTCCGCAAAGAACGCGGAAAGGATGGGGCACCCTGGGCGGTATAATTTGGTTGAGCATGGAGTTATCTCTCAATTTCATCTGGGCGCTGCTGGCGGTGGCGGGCGTGTGCCTGTGGATGCGACTGGAGCGCAGAGCCAGCGATGAACGCTGCTCGCCGCTGATCGCCCTCGCGTTGCTCATCGTGATTCTGCTCCCGGTCATCTCGGTCAGCGATGACCTGCAGGCGCTTCAAAACCCGGCGGAAAGCGACACGTTTCAGTGTCAGCGGAAGGGCTGCATGGCCTCGTGTCCGCGCGTGGTTCATCCGGCAATTGCCGCTCTCCCTGAGCCGGTTTTTGCTGAAGCAGGCTGGAGTTTTCCGCGCTATGCCGCTCTGATGAATTCTCCTTTACGAGCAGTCGAGAATCCCGCATTCGGAGTTATCCAGAATCGGCCCCCGCCAACGGCCTGATTTCTTTCCTCGTCTAATTCATAGTGCGCTTCTTTTTTCCCGTGATCGCCGCGTAGAACGCGGTGCAAAGGTCGTATATGAAGCTGAACATTCTTCCCTGCACTGCGCCGGCAGTGTATGCGCTGTTTTTTCTTGCGGCGGCGGTGTGCGCGGCGCAGGAGAGCCTCACCTGGGAGCAGGCGAAGGCCAGGTTTGAAGCTGCCAACCCTGCGCTCAGAGCCGACGCGCTGGGCGTGGACGAGATGAAGGCTGCGGAGATTACGGCCTTTCTGCGGCCCAATCCCACGGCCTCATTCACCATGGACCAGCTCTATCCTTTCGGCCCGCACTATGATCCCAATGTTCTTGCCACGCGTGATCGGCCGTTTAGCAATGCGCTTACCACAGGATCAGTCAGTTACCTCTACGAGCGCGAGCACAAGCGCGATTTGCGATTGAGGAGCGCCAAGGAAGGTACGGAGATTGCGCAATCAGAGCACGTAGATTTGGAGAGAAACCTGATCTTCAATCTGCGGTCGGCTTTTGTAGAAACGCTGGAGGCAAAAGCGGTGTTGGAGCTGGCCAAGGCCGACCTGGCTTACTACGACAACATCATCAAGATTAGCCGCGACCGCTTTCGCTCGGGAGACATTGCCAAGATCGATCTGGACCGCATCGAGCTGCTGCGCGTCCAATATGAAGTGGAGATACAGGCAGCTATCGTCAATCTGCGCACCTCGAAGATTCAGCTTCTGCAACTGCTGAACGAGAGGACGCCGGTGGAGCAGTTCGACGTGACCGGGGTCTTCGACTTCACGGACGATCTGAAACCGCTGGAAGACTTCAGGCAAATTGCGCTGGACGAGCGGCCCGATCTGCGCGCCGCGCTGGAGGCCATCCAACAAGCAAAGACCAACCGCAAGCTTGCCCAGGCTAACGGCTCCGCGGACCCGACGTTCAGCGTGGATTCAGGCGCCAATCCTCCGCTTGATCCATACGTCGGCTTCAACGTGAGCATTCCGCTGCGCATCTTCGACCGCAACCAAGGCGAGAAGAAGCGCACGCAGATCGATATCGGCCGCACGACGGAATTGAGTGACGAGGTGCGCGCCGCGGTTTTCAGCGATGTGGACTCGGCCTATGTGCAAGTGGAGAGCAACATCGCACTGCTGCGGCCCTATAAGGCGCAATACAAAGAGCAGGCGCTGAGGGTGCGCGACACAGTGACTTACTCTTACCAGCACGGCGGCGCTTCGCTGATGGATTTCTTGAACGCGCAGAGCGATTACCGGGCCGTGGAACTGGCTTACCTGCAACTTGTCGGGTCTTATCTGACTTCTGCTGGACAACTGAATCTTGCCGTGGGACGCGAGGTAATTCAATGATCTCGAAGTTTTCTTTGAAGCATTGGCTGAGGATGGGTTGCATGAATACGGTTCAGGCTGGGAGAAGTGTCCCTCAGGGGCTAAAGCCCCGGCTCTTTTTTGCGGGGTTTGCGGCACGACTAAAGTCGTGCCCTGATACGGTGCTTTCTTCTCGAGGGCCAAAGTCCGAGGATTTATTGGCCTTTTGCGGCACGGCTAAACAGGCTGCGGAAAGACTACGGTTCTCAGGCGCGATTCGAGAAATTCGTCCCTCAGGGGCTAAAGCCCGCGATTGTTTTGTTACATTTACGGCACGACTAAAGCCATGCCCTTTCAAAACAATGGGTTTTTCCGCAGCATATAAAGCCGTGCCCTTTCAAACTCCGGCTTATGCAACCAGTTCTAAGACTCTTTCGTCAAAGGCTCTGGCCGCGTTGTTCTTCGTTGTGCTTGCGGGGAGCCTGGCTCTCAGCGGTTGCAAAAGCAAGGACGAGGGCGATGGCGCGCAGCCGGCTGCGAAGGTGATCGAAGTTTCTGACATGAACTTGATCACGATAGACAGCAAAGACGCGGAGAAATATCCGCTGGCGACGGCCGAAAAGATCGAGGCGCCGTCGGAGTTGAACGCGACAGGGGCGGTTTTACCGGATATTGCGCGCGAAGTTCCTGTCATTTCGCTGGCGAATGGTCGCGTAGTGGACATCAAAGCACGCCTCGACGACAACGTGAAGAAGGGCCAACTGCTGCTGAGGGTGCAGAGCCCTGATATTACGAGTGCTTTCAATACATACCTGAAGGCGGCCAACGACGAACAGCTTGCCAACAAGGCGTATCTCCGCGCTGAAGATCTCTTCAAGCACGGCGCCATTTCGCAGGCGATGCTGGAGCAGGCCGAGGATTCGGAGAAGAACGCGCAGGCGGATTTGACGGCTGCCGAAGAGCAGTTGAAGACGCTGGGCGTGGACAAGAAACATCCGAGCAGCGTGGTGAACGTCTATGCGCCGATCTCGGGCGTGATTGTCGCGCAAGACGTTACGCAGGCTTCGGCTGCCGGCGTCAGTTTGTCCGGCTCAGCGACGGCTTTTACGATTGCCGACCTATCGAGAGTCTGGATTGTCTGCGATGTCTATGAGAATGACATTCCCAAGCTGCAACTTGGCCAGGAGGCGAAGATCAAGGTAAATGCCTGGCCGGATCGCCCATTTACTGGACGCATCAGCGACATTGGCCCCATTCTCGATCCATCGCTTCGCACCGCGAAGGTGCGCATCGAGGTTGCCAATCCCGGCTTTCTGAAACTGGGGATGTTTGCCACGGCTACCTTCACCAGCCGCGCCAAACAGACGTTTGCCGCAGTTCCCGCCGATGCCGTGCTGCACCTGCACGACCGCGACTGGGTTTTTTTGCCGGCTGGCGGGAACCAATTTAAGCGCACCGAGGTTCATGCCGGCAAGATGCTCGACGGCAACCGGCAGGAGATTCTTACTGGTTTGCAGCCGGGCCAGCAGGTGGTTAATAACGCACTTCTGCTTGAAAACGCGGGGAACCAATAGATGCTTCGCGCACTCGTCGATTTTGCACTTAAAAATCGCTGGCTTATTCTTGGCGGCACGGTGGTGCTCATCGCCTGGGGCATTGTCTCGTTTCGCAACCTGCCTATTGAGGCATATCCGGACGTTGCGAATAACTATGTCCAGATCATCACGCAGTGGCCGGGCCGCAGCGCGGAAGAGATTGAGCGCCAGGTCACCGTGCCAATTGAGATTCAGATGGCGGGCATTCCCCACCTGGAACATTTGCGCTCGACGACGCTGGCTGGCTTGTCGAGCCTGATGCTGGTCTTCGACGACAACTCCACCAGCGACATGAATCGCGAGCACGTGCTGGAGCGGCTAAGCATGGTCAGCCTGCCGAGCGGTCTGGTTCCGCAGATGGGCACGGACTGGAGCCCCGTCGGCCAGATTTACTGGTATACGCTGGAGAGCACGAACCCGGCGTTTGACGTGATGGAGAAAAAATCTCTGGAAGACTGGACTCTGGAGAAATCCTTCAAGAGCGTCAACGGAGTGGTGGACGTATCGAGCTTTGGCGGACCGACGAAGGAATATCAGATCAAGCTCGATCCGGAGAAGCTGGTTTCCTACGGCCTGAGCATCAGTCAGGTCGAGCAGCAGATCGCCAACAACAACACCAACGGCGGCGGCAGCTTCATCGAGCAGGGCGCGCAGCAGATCAACGTGCAATCCGTGGGCCTGTTCACCAGCGTGCAGGATATTGAGAACACCGTCGTCAAGACCCAGAATGGCGCGGCGATCAAGGTCAAGGACATCGCCGCCGTTACGCAAGGCCCAAGGATTCGCCTGGGGCAGATCGGCAGATCGATACACCTGACAGACGGCGCAGGCGACAGGATTATCGACAATCCTGACACCGTCGAAGGCATTGTGTTGCTGCAGAAGGGCGACGATTCCGATCCTGTCCTCGATGGCATTCACAACGAAGTGGACAAGCTGAACGGAGACAAGGACCACCCCGGCATTCTGCCCAAGGGTGTGAAGATTGTTCCGTTTCTTGATCGCTCCGACCTGGTCAAGTTCACAGTGGAAACCGTGGAGCGGAATCTGACGGCCGGCATTCTGCTCGTCTCGATTATTCTCTTTCTCTTTCTGGGCAACGCGCGCGGCGCAATCGTGGTTGCGCTCACCATTCCCTTTGCACTGCTGTTCGCCTCGATCTGTCTCGACCTCAGCCACATTCCCGCCAATCTGCTATCACTGGGCGCGCTGGACTTTGGAATGGTGGTGGACGGCAGCGTGGTGATGATCGAGAACATGGTCAGGCACCTGTCCTTGAAGGACGACCTGCGCACTCCGGCGCAGAAGATCCGCGACGCCGCGCACGAGGTGCAGCGGCCGGTCTTCTATGCGCGCGGCATCATCATCGCGTCTTATCTGCCCATTTTCACCTTGCAGGCTGTGGAAGGGCGGCTCTTCAAACCGATGGCCTGGACGGTGACCTTCGCGCTGCTGGGCGCGCTCCTGTTTGCCATCCTGGTTGCTCCCGTGCTGGGAGGGATCGTTTTCAGAAACGGCGCAAAGGAGTGGAAGAACCCGTTGATGGAGTGGCTCACCGGCCACTATCGCACTGCGGTGCGCGGGGGAATTCTGCACCGCAAGACGACGCTGAGCATTTGTGGCGGTCTGTTTGCCGTTGCCGTTTTTCTTGCTTTTGGCGGACCCATCGGCTCGGAGTTTTTGCCGCATCTAGACGAAGGCTCCATCTGGGTGCGCGGAACATTGCCGCCCAGCGAAGGCCCCACGGCAAGCATCGATTTTACCAACAAGGCACGGCTGGTGATGGCCTCCTTCCCGGAGGTCACACAGGTGATCAGCCAGACGGGCCGTCCCGATGACGGCACTGACACAGCCGGCTTTTTCAACACTGAATATTTTGTCGACTTGAAGAGAAAAGAGCAGTGGCGGCCCGGTTTTCACGAGAGCAAAGAAGCGCTGATCGCGGCAATGGACAAACAGCTCAGCCAGTTTCCGGGAGTTATCTGGAACTACTCGCAGCCTATCTCCGACAACATGGAAGAGGCGGTCAGTGGCGTCAAAGGCGAGCTGGCCGTGAAGCTCTACGGCGACAATCTGCGCAAGCTGGAAGAGACGGCCGAACTGATCCAGACACAAATGGCAACAGTGCACGGCATTGAAGATCTGGGGCTCTTCCGCATCGTGGGCCAACCCAACCTGAACTTTACAGTGGACCGCGAAGCCGCGGCGCGATGGGGCATCAACGTAGCAGACATTCAGGACGCGGTGCAGACCGCCGTGGGCGCCAATGCTGTGACACAGGTGCAACAGGGCGAGGCGCGTTACGATGTGACACTGCGCTATCAGCAACAGTACCGCGACACACGCGAGGCAATTGAAGACGTGCGCTTGCTGGCGCCCAGCGGCGAGAGGGTTTCTCTGGCACAGCTCACAAAAGCCACCACCGACGACGGCGCGGAACAGATCAATCGCGAAGGAGGTCAGCGTTATATCGCCATCAAGTACTCCGTGCGCGGACGCGACCTGGGCTCAACGGTGGAAGAGGCCATCGGCAAAGTCGAACACAATGTGAAATTGCCATCAGGCTATCACCTGGAGTGGGCGGGCGAGTACGCCAGCCAGAAGCGCGCGGACAAGCGAATGGCGCTGGTGATTCCCATTACTGTGCTGGCCATCTTCCTCATCCTCTACACCATGTTCCGCTCTTACAAGTGGTCCGCGCTTGTGCTTGTCTCTGTCATCATGGCTTCAATCGGCGGCCCGCTGGCGCTGTTCCTCACCCACACCAACTTTTCGGTTTCTTCCGAAGTGGGCTTCCTGGCGCTGTTTGGAGTCTCAGTGGAAACGGGCGTCATCATGATCGAATTCATCAACCAACTGCGCGCACGGCGAAGGGGAACGGAGGGGTTCAGCGAGGAACACGTCATTGAGGCCGCAGTTGAGGGCTCGGTGCAACGTCTGCGTCCCATCATGATGACGATGCTTGTGGCCACGCTGGGCTTGCTGCCAGCGGCGCTTTCTCATGCCATCGGTTCTGACTCGCAGCGGCCATTTGCCATTGTCATCGTCGGCGGCCTGATTGCGAACCTGGTGATTGGCATCTTCCTGATGCCCACACTCTATGTCTGGATGGCTCGCGAGAACGATATTCTGCCAGAGACAGACGTGAACAAGGATTCCTAGAGGCTGAGAGAATATGGCCCGAAACAGAGGTCGCACCGTCCGGGGCTAAAGCCCGCTAGGTTCTGCTGGCTTTATGCGGGGGTTGAAACCCCCGCCTCCCTCCGTTTTGAACTTTTCCGCAGCATGTAAAGCCCCCGCTCATTATGGGGCATTTGCGGCAGTCAGGGCTAAAGCCCTGACCTACCAGTCGTGCCCTGACACAAGGCCGACGTAATCGGCAGGATTCCTAAGCGGATTCTGCCGGTTGCGCGACGTTGTTATTTAGCGTGCGGCGGGGCTTGTTGAGTCGCCTTGTCGGCGGCGCGGTTCTGGGCGTCGAGGCCGTGAGTGGGATCGCGGTGGAAAAGCTTGCGCGAGACGTCGGGCCAAAACTCCTGGAAGACGGAGCCGATGCCGCCCTCGGCAGTGACGATGAACCCATTGCTGAAGGTCTGGCCAATGCCGGAACCGTCAGACGGATAGTAGAGGTTGGAGATGCCGCCAGCGGCGATGTTGCCCAATATGTTGGAGTAGCTGGGCTCCCACTTGCCTGTGTTGTCGTGCTTGCAGATGACATTCGTAGCCAGGGCATAGAGCAAGCGGTGGGAGGTGGTTCCGTGGCCCAGGCGGAAGTAGCGGGGATCCTGGTGGAGGATGGAAGGCAGGATGCCGTTACCGATCATGGTGCCATCGAAGGCGTCGAGATAGGCCGCGCCGGAGCGCTTGCCATAGCCTTCAATGCCCCAGCCGAATCCCTTGTTCTGGTCGAGGGCCTCGTGATAGCCGGCAACGACGAAGGCCGTGGCGAAGGTGATGGGATCAGTGGAAGAGCGAAAAGCGAGCTTCATCTTCTGGCCTGCGGTCATGGAGACAGCGTCACTGCGATAGGAGACATTGAAGGCAGGCAGGATGCCCACGGTCCTCTGCTTCTCCTGCTCCTTAATTTGCTCGTCGGCTTTTTCGCGCTGGGTTTTCTGAGCGTCGGCCTGTTGTGCCGCGGGTAGCGAACTGGAGCTGCCCTGGGCCGGCGGGGTGGTCTGGCTTTGCCCGGCCGGGGTTTGCTGCTCCAGCGGCTCGGCCTCGGCCAGCGCGAACTGCGGCTGCGGCGCTTCGGGCAGCGAGTGAACGGCGGTCAGCCCCGAAGCCGGTTCCTGAGCAAAAACAGCGGAGGACGGCGCGAGCAGGCAAAAGCCGATCGCGAGCGTTGCAGGAAGAAAACAAGAGCCTAAGCGCATCAATTCACCAAAGATAGAGGGGACGCCTCGCCTGCCTGTTCTCCCGTGAGGGCAAATGGGCCAGCAAGGCTATATATAAGGTTAAATCACCGCGCACACCCCGTGCCGGTAACGCGACCGCTGCGGAGCGGCTTTTCATCGGGGGTGAACAATTGCGGCATCAGCGCCGCCTGCGCCCATCAGGACCAGCGAACGCTGCGCAAAGGACGAATAGACGAGAAGCGTCGTGCAAGCCAGCGCCAGTCCAAAATTGATGTGGTGCAGGAGAAGGAAGGGCGAGAGCGACCACAGCTCATCGAGGACGAGGAGAAACGGCCAAATTTTGAGGAATTTTTCGCGCGCTCCGGGCGCGTGGAAGAGCGCGGCGGATACCACAAAGGCGCGGACTGGAATCAGGATTGCGGCTGTGGCGATCAGAACAGTCAGCGCCTGAGTTGCGCGGGGGAGCGGCGAGAAAAGATCTTCAATCTCCGCGAGATTTGCCAACGCGCCGATGTAGAAACCCAGATACATGAACTGCAACAGGATGAAGAGCGTCTGCACAACGGGATACGAGGCTTTGGGAAGCTCTTGCGGCGTGGCCAGAATCCGGAAACGCGGATTGATTTCAGGCTCGGCGGGAATTGCGGCTGGGTCCGCTGCTGGCTGTCCGGTTGTGATCGAGGACGAATCTGAATTGGGGGAAATTTGTTCAACAGGAGCCACGAAGCGATAGCCGCGGCGGGCCAGGGTCTCGACGAATCGCGGATTATTTGCCGTGTCACCGAGGGCTTCGCGGATGCGATTGACCGCGGAGTTTACGCCGTGTTCGGAATCGACGAAGGTTCCCTCGGGCCACAGCTCCCGGGAGATTTCTTCACGAGTGAGTAGCTGACCGGGGCGGGCCAAGAGCATGAGAAGCACCTGAAAAGGCTGCGCGTTCAGCTTGATGCGCACGCCCTGCTTGCGAAGCTCTCCCGTGGCAGCGCCTGCTTCAAATGTTCCGAAGCGATAACGCAAGGCTGGCTGTGGGTCTGTCATGTCTGATGACCAGTGTATCCGATGGCGAGCGCCATTCGGCGCAAAGAATATCTTCGCCGAAGCCTAATTACTGCAATCAGTTGCACGGTGAGAAACAATCTTCAACAGATGAGATGCAATGCATTGCCCTGGAAAGCCGGGGCAGAGTAAGGTGCTGTTCATGACGCAACGCAAACATCCAGAAGCGCGAAAATTCTCCGCTGGCTTCGTTCTGTGGCGGCTGATTATCTTATTTGTCTTTGCGACCGCTCCGGGCCAGGTTGCAGGAGAACCGGCGCCGGCGGCTATCGGGGCTTTCAACACCTATTTCGGCGTTGTCGAGTCGCGCCTCGCTCAGCAGCATCGGTCACAAAACGGATTTCTTGCTCCGGTGGCTTCGGGGCCGGAAAACGAGATGCGGCTGAGACGAGGAGAGCTGATTGTGGAGAAGCTCACGCCTGCAACGGGCGCGGAGTTGCCCGGAGCGATGCTGCACCACTGGCGCGGCACTGCATTTGCTCCCGGGGCGAAAGCCGCGGATTTTGAGCGGCTGATGAAAGATTTCAACGCCTATCCGCAACACTTTTCTCCGCAGGTGGTGCAAGCGAAGATTCTGTCGCAGCAAGGCGATCATTTTCAGGCATCGATGCGTGTGCGCCAGAAGCACGTGATCACGGTGGTGATGGACACGAGCTACGACATTACTTTTGGGCGGCTCGATGCGCTGCACGGATACAGCATCTCGCGAAGCACGCGGATTGCCGAGATTGACTCGCCCGGCACGAGCCGGGAACGCGCGCTGAATTCCGGCGAGGAGCATGGATTTCTTTGGCGGCTGAATACTTATTGGAGTTACGAGGAGCGGGACGGCGGGCTTTATATGCAGATTGAGTCCGTCTCGCTGACGCGGTCGATTCCGACTGGTCTTGGCTGGGCGATTGGGCCATTTGTGGAGAGCGTTCCGCGCGAATCGTTGGAATTCACATTGCGATCGACATGCAACGCGCTGCGGAGATAGAGGCTGAATGATTGCGTAGCAAGCGGCAATTGGGAAGGAGACAAAGATGAATGCGCATTTAGCCACGGTGAAGGATGAAGCGGTTTTTGCGTCGGCGCGGCGAGTGAATGAGGCGCTGACGGCTCGAATGGAGAAGCGCGCGCTGCAATGGATGGCCGAGAGAGCGCCCAAGTGGGTGAGCTCGGACCAACTGACTTTGATGGGCTTCTGCGCGCAGGTGGGAGCTGGGGCCTTCTACGCATTGTCGCGCTACAACCGCTACGCGCTGTTGCTGGTGATTGTGTGTGTGGTGCTCAACTGGCTGGGAGACAGCATGGATGGGACGCTGGCCAGAGTGCGCAGGCAACAGCGGCCGCGCTATGGATTCTACGTGGATCATATGGCGGATGTTTTTGGAGCCACTGCGCTGATGTGCGGACTGGGCTTCTCAGGGTTTCTGCACTGGCAGACGGCTGTCGCGATGCTGGTGGCGTTTCTGCTGCTGTCGAGCGAGAGCTACCTGGCCACATATACTTTGACCTGCTTTCAACTTTCGCAGGGAATCTTCGGCCCAACGGAGATTCGGATTCTGCTAATTATCGGCAACCTTGCGCTGCTGCACAGCCCTTATTCAACGCTGTTCGGGCATAGGGTGTTGCTTTTTGACCTGGGTGGAACGATAGCAGCGGTGAGCATGTTCGCGATGGCGATTGCCGTCACTGTGCGGCACACGATGCAACTTTACCGGCAGGAGCCGCTGCCGTGAATACCTTTATTCGCTGGGGTAAATTCAACCTGGTGGGAGCGATGGGGATGGCGGTGCAGCTTGGCGCGCTTGCTCTGCTGAACCGCTGGTCCGCGGGCCACTACCTTTATGCATCGGCCGCGGCGCTAGAGATTACGCTGTTGCACAACTTTGTGTGGCACGTGCATTACACGTGGAGGGATCGCAGAGACGGCTCCGCGCTGCTGGCCCAATTGACGCGGTTTCATCTTTCAAATGGGCTGGTTTCCATGGTGGGGAATCTTGCGCTGATGCGAATCCTGGTGGACGTGGCGCGTATGCCACCGCTCGCCGCGAATGGCGTCGCGATTCTGTGCTGCTCGATTATTAACTTCTTCCTCGGAGATAATTGGGCGTTCAGAGATTCGGCAGCGGCCGCGACTCAGTGACGGCGTCATGCGGGGGTTGCCCCCCCGCCTCCCTCCGGGCCCGGAAAGGCCGATTGATATTGTCTGGCTTATGTACTTGCTGAATCCTCTAGTCCGCTGACCGTATGAATTTGTCCTTTGGCATTCGTGGTATCCCACCCATTCGCCAATGAAAAGGCGAATGGATGGGGCACGGAGTTGGTACAAAATCAACCGGTCAGAGATCTGGTCTTCAAATTGGCCCAGCACCCGCCTTTATCCGTTTGGGTGAGATTACTTCCTGGCTGCGACTATCTCGAATTCAGCTTGTTGGTCGGCCAGCGAGCTGCCGCCGATCCAGACCGTGTAGTGGGTTGGTTCGATGGTTGGAATGCTGTCGAGGTTGAAGAAGGAAAGTTCGTTAAAGCCCAAGGGGAAGCTGACCTGCTTCGATTCGCCGGGGGCGAGGGTCACTCGCTGGAAACCTTTGAGGCTGCGGACCGGCTGCTCGATGCTCGCGCCCAGATTGCGCACGTAGCACTGGACCACCTCAGTGGCCGCACGGCTGCCGGTGTTGGTGACGGTTGCCGTCGCTTCAAGAAGAGGTGTGGCGCGATTGGCGAGGGCCTGCGCAAGCTGGATTGCACTCTTCGACACCTTGACATCGTGATAAGAAAAGCTGGAATAGGAGAGTCCAAAGCCGAAGGGATAGAGCGCGCTGTTGGGCAGATCGATGTAGCGAGAGAAGAAACGCTCCTCGCCGACGGGAGGCTTGGAGAGGTCGATTCCCGTGGGCGGACGCCCGGTGGGGAGCTGGTTGTAATAGAGCGGCTCCTGGCCGACGGCGCGGGGAAAACTCATGGGAAGCTTGCCGCTGGGCGAGGCATCGCCGTCGAGAATGTTGACGATGGCGTGGCCGGCTTCGGTTCCGGGGAACCAGACTTCGAGGATGGCGGGGAGATGTTGTGCGGCCCAATCGAGCACAAGGGGACGGCCGGAGAAGACGAGCAGAACGACAGGCTTGCCGGTGGCGGCGACGGCTTCAAGAAGCTGCTGCTGGTTGCCAGGCAGATTGAGATAGGCGCGCGAGCCTGCCTCGCCGCTCATAATGCTGGATTCGCCCAGGGCGAGGATGACGACATCGGCTGATGTGGCGGCCGCGATGGCCTCGGCGAAGCCGGCTTGCGATGTGCCGTCGATATCGGTTCCTTTGGAGTAAAGCAGCGTGCCACCCACCTGGCGAGCGCGCTGCTCGAGAGCCTGATGAAGTGTGATGATGTCGGGAATAACGGGAGCGCCGCTCCATGATCCGACCATCTCTCTGGCGGCGTCGGCGAGCGGCCCGATGAGAGTGACACGCTTGAATGCGGGTGAGAGCGGTAACAGCGGCGCGCCGGCAAGATTATTGTTTTGGAGCAGGACGAAGGATTCTTCAGCAGCTTTGCGGACCAGCGGGCGGTTGGCGGCGAGGGCAGCGGTGACTTCGACGCCTTCGGCGTATGGATGCTCAAAAAGGCCGGAGGCAAACTTGACTCGCAGGACGCGGCGTACAGCCTCATCGACCACGCTCATGGGAATCTGGCCGGAACGGATGAGCTCCGGCAACTCAGTGTCGTAGAGATGCGACATCATATCGACATCGACGCCGGCGGTGATGGCCTTGCGGGCAGCGGCGGCGGGGTCGAGCGCAACGCCGTGGTTGATGAGTTCCCTCACCGCGTTGTAGTCGCTGATGACGAAGCCGTTGAATCCCCATTCCTTGCGCAGGATGTCGTTCAGCAGAAATGGATTGGCGCTGGAGGGCACGCCGTTGAGGGAGTTGAAGGCGCTCATGATGGTGGCAGCGCCGGCTTCGACTGCGGCATGGTATGGAGGCAGATAAATTTGGCGGAGAGTGATGGGGGAGATATCCGCGGTGTTGTACTCGCGTCCGGCCTCGGCGGCGCCGTAGGCGGCGAAATGCTTGACCGCAACGAGGACGCTACCGGGCTTGGCGAGGTCATCGCCCTGATAGCCGCGGACGCATGCACGCGCCATGGCTGCGCCGAGATAGGAATCTTCGCCGGCGCCTTCCACGGTGCGGCCCCAACGGGGATCGCGGCTGATGTCGACCATGGGGGAGTAAACCCAGCGAACGCCCGCCGTGACAGACTCTTCAGCCGACATATGCGAAAGGGCGGCGGCCAGTTCCGGATCGAAGCTGGCGGCCACGGCCAGGGGCACTGGATAGATGGTGCGATAGCCGTGAATGATGTCCGCGCCAAAGAGTAGCGGAATGTGCAAACGGCTTTTTTCTACCGCAAGACGCTGATAACTATCAGAGTGTTGAGCGCCGATGGTGTTGAGCATGGAGCCGAGGCGTCCCTCGGCAATCAGTTGCCTGACATCGACGTGGTTGCCGGTGTCGGGATTCACGGCGACCACGGCGGCAAGGCTATTCGCTTTCGGCTGAGCTGCGGATGGCGTCAATATGGCAGCAGCGCTGCCGGTGTCGTTGTATTGAACGAGCTGCCCGATCTTCTCTTCGAGCGTCATCTGGTGGAGCAGGCGATTGACACGGGCCTCGAGCGCGGGATCGGCAAGCTGAGCGTTTGACGGATGCGGGAGCTGGGTTGCGTGGGGCCGAAGAGCGGGAGTGGTTGCCTGCGTAGCCGCGATCGGCGCCAGGCATGCCACGAGTGCGGCGCAGGCGATGGCAAAGCGGAAGCGCGAGCTCGCTGCGGGAGCAGGGACGGGCATACGGACGAGGCTAATAGAATTGCGAAGTAGAGAATTCATATGCGACACACGATTTCTCCGGGACGGATTGAATGAAACGCGCACCGATTGCCAGCGGGTTAGGACAAGCATTTGCTGGAGCACCGCAAGCGATTGTCCTCCTCGCTGGCATGGGGGAGGGGAATTGCAGACGGCTGCGCAATCGTTTGCGCTTAGAGATTTTGTACCATCTGCGCTTGTAAACAGTCAAACGGAAACGACACTTGGCAATGGGTCAATTTTGAGACTCTCCCTCAGGCACTATTGATCCGGCGAGGAAAGAGTGACATGGTTTCCCACCCATTCCCGCGAAAAACGCGGGAATGGGTGGGGCACACGCACGGCATTTAGTTGTCAGATCAATAAAGTCCGGTTGATTCTGTTTGGCTTATGTATGGGATTAAGCCCGTACCCTCTCCGCTGATTTATTGGGCCAGATTGGCATTGCTGAGCCTCGCCATGCGCCTTGAGACGCGGCGCCCCTGCTTGGATGGAGGCGCACTGGACCGACAGGGCCACCTTGACACGGAAAGAGGCTAATGGTAGGAATATCCCATGCACAATCGATTGCGCATGAATGCTTTCTGATTCTCCAGGTTCCGGCTTGTGACGCAGAGGCATGGAGGAGATTTGATGGTTGTACGAAGCGACGGATGGCGCCCTGTTCCTGGCTCTGGCCTGTGGATGATGGACCGGCGTCAGGCGCTCAAGTCGATGGCCGCGGCAACAGGCTGCGTGATGGCGACAGCGGTGGGATGCGGAGGGGGCGGGCAGACGACGACGCCTCCCACTACGCCCGCGCCTCCCTCCTTGCCGGTGGGAGTTTTCAGCCCTACGGCGGCGGATTTGAGCTTTCTGGATGCTCTGGAACAGCAGGGATGTCTCTACTTCTGGGAGCAGGCCAGCCCTGTGACTGGGCAAGTGCTGGACCACGCGGCGAACAATCTGAGCGGACAGATAGACCCCGCCACCACCCAGGCCAGCATTGCCGCCACGGGCTTTGGGTTGACCGCGCTGTGCATCGCTGACCAGCGCGGCTACCTGACCGGCGTGACCCACGCGCAGATTGTGGCTCGGGTGCAAAACACACTGAGTTTTCATTTGAACAACATGCAGAATGAAAATGGATTCTTTTATCACTTCAACGACGTGAACACGGGCGCGCCCCTCTCCGGCTCAGAGGTCTCCTCGATAGATACGGCGTGGCTGATGTGCGGGGTTCTCGCGGCTCGCGCCTACTTCAAGGACGCGACAATTACTTCCCTGGCTACGCAACTTTATGAGCGCGTGAACTGGCCGTGGATGTTGAATGGTGGACAGACTTTTGCGATGGCCTGGTATCCGGCCACGGCCGCGAATCCAGGTTTCTCGTCTTCGCGCTACGATACTTATTGCGAACTGATGGCGCTCTATTTGCTGGCTATTGGTTCGCCGACTTACCCCATTGCGGCGACTTACTGGGCGAACATCGCGCGCCCGACGCTGACCTATGAGGGTTACACTTACATCAGCAGTAACAGCGATCCGCTGTTCACGCACCAATGGTCTCATGCGTGGTTCGACTTCCGCACCAAGAGTGATGCGTATACCAACTACTTCACGAATTCCATCTACGCAACGCAGGCCCACGAGACGTTTTGCCGGATGACTTATCCTAACTGGTATACGGAGAGCTATTGGGGGATAACTTCCTCGGATTATGTGGGCGGATATACTGCGTGGGGCGGCCCGCCGGCACAGGGGCCTATCGATGGAACCGCAGTTCCCTGCGCCGCTGCCGGTTCGCTGGCCTTTTTACCTAACGAGTGCCTTGAGGTTCTGGAAGCTTTAAAGTCTAACTGGGGCGCGCAGGCCTGGGGACGATATGGATTTGTGGATGCTTTTAATTCCAATTCTTCTCCAAAGTGGTATAACTCGGATTGTCTGGGAATCGATCTGGGCATTTCAGTGCTGATGGCGGAGAATGTACGCTCGGGGCTGGTGTGGAGCACGTTTATGAGCAATTCAGAGCCAGTGAGCGCTATGCAGTTAGCGGGTTTTCATTAGGCCCTGCATTCGCAAATGAGGAACTAACTGATTTAAATGGCCGAGCCAAACCTTACCTGGATGATGAGCCGCCGGCAAATGCTGATCGCAGTTGCCGGCGCTGCGGGATGTGCTCTGACGCCCCAAGGCCTCGCTTTTGAGAGCGAACCGTGGAAGATATCCAAAGAAGATGAAGCTTTCCTGGACGATCTGGAGCGGCAGGGTTGCTTGTACTTCTGGGAGCAAGCCAGCTCCAGGACCGGGCAGGTTCTGGACCGAGCGCGGAACGATCTGCGTGGAGCGCGCGATCCGCGGCGCATGGCCAGTATTGCCGGCACAGGGTTTGGACTAACTGCGCTGTGCATTGCCGACCGGCGCGGCTATCTGCCTCATGCGCAAATCGTGGAGCGTGTGAAGACGACGCTTGAGTGGCACCTGAACACCATGCCGGAGGTGCATGGATTCTTTTATCACTTCACGGATATCGAGACTGGCGAGCGGTATCGCGATGTGGAGCTTTCCTCGATTGATACTTCGCTCCTGCTATGCGGCGTGCTGACGGCGCGAGCGTATTTTGATGAGCCGCGCATTCAATCGCTGGCACAGCAGATTTACGAGCGGGTGGATTGGCCGTGGATGCTAGATGGTGGCAAGACATTTTCCATGGGATGGAAGCCTGAAACGGGTTTCCTTCACTCGCGGTGGGAGCACTATTGCGAGTTAATGATGATTTACCTGCTGGCGATTGGTTCGCCCACTCATCCGGTGGCGCCAGGGTTTTGGAATAACTTCACGCGGCCTGTGATCCATTACAAGGGATATAACTACATCAGCGGAAATGATCCTTTGTTTACGCATCAGTATTCGCAGGCCTGGTATGACTTTCGCGGGAAGCGCGACGGCTACGCTGATTACTTTGCTAACTCGATCACGGCGACGCGCGCGCACAAGGCTTTTTGCCTTTCTTATCCGGAGTGGTATGGCGAAGACTACTGGGGCATCACGGCTTCAGACTCAGAGGGCGGCTATACCGCCTGGGGCGGACCACCCGCGCAGGGGCCCATCGATGGAACGGTTGTTCCGTCAGCCGCCGCAGGTTCTCTGGCCTTTGTGCCTGCTGATTGCCTTGCGGTTTTGCGCGCAATGCGCTCGAAATGGGGAAAGCAAGCCTGGGGACGTTACGGTTTTGTGAACGCCTTTCATCCCGCCGCAAACTGGTATGACGCGGATGTGCTTGGGATCGATCAGGGAATCTCGGTGGTGGCGGCGGAGAATCTGCGATCCGGGCTGGTGTGGAGCACATTCATGCGGAATCGGGAATGTGTGTGCGGGATGCAGCGCGCAGGATTTCATGGGCAAGGGCTGGCGGGCTGACCTGGATGGTGCCCGAATTCGGTTTGCTTCGCTCGGTTCATGCGGAATTGTGTACTTTTGTCCGCTGTTTCATGGCCGGGCGCGCTATCCTTGGTGAATAACCTCGTGGTGAAGAAAACTCTGAAGCCGATAACACTGAAAGAGTTCGCGGCGATTTTAGAACTCTCTCAGTCCACCGTGTCGCGCATTGTCAACGGTGCGGGAGCGGCGCACCGCATTGCCGAAGAGACGCAGCAGCGCGTGCTTCATGCCGCCGCGCTTTATGGCTATACAGCCAATTCCGTCGCGAGGAGCCTGCGCCAGAAGCGAAGCTACACGATCGGTGTAATCGTTCCGGAGATCAGCGATGGCTATTCGACGGCGGTGCTGAGCGGCATTGAGGATGAACTGCTGAAAGACGGATTCTTCTATTTTGTCGTCAGCCACCGGCACCGTGCTGACCTTCGGGAGGGCTATCCGCGCATGATGCTGGCACGGTCAGTGGAAGGCATCATCGCTGTCGATTCGGCAATCGAGGAAGAGCTACCGGTTCCGCTCGTTTCGGTATCAGGTCACAAAAGCCGCGCAGGGGTGATCAACATCGAACTGCATCACGAGCAGGCCGCGCGGCTGGCGCTCTCGCATCTTCAGACGCTGGGACACAAGCGCATTGCCTTCATCAAGGGGCAGGCCTTCAGCTCGGATACAGACCTGCGCTGGCAGGCGATTGTGGATGTGGCTAGAAGCCTCAGCATTGAGGTTGATCCACGGCTGGTGATGCAATTGCAAGGCCCGGAACCCGGTCTCGGACCCGGCATTGAAGCGACACGGAAGCTGCTTGAGACCAAGGTGCCTTTCACGGCGATCTTCGCCTTCAACGACATTACGGCGATCGGGGCTATCGTCGCGCTGCGCGACGCAGGGCTGCGCGTTCCCAAAGACGTGTCGGTGCTCGGCTTTGACGACGTGCTGGCAGCTTCCACCAACAACCCGCCGCTGACCACCATTCATCAGCCGTTGCGGGCCATGGGACAAGCCGCTGCAAGCACGCTGCTGGGACTCATTCGGGACGATATGCCCCGCCCGCACCCGGCCGTCATCACGGTCTATCCCAAGCTGGTGGTGCGCAAGTCCACGGGCCATGTGGCCCCGCGGACTGAGGCGCCTCATGGGCAGGGGAACGATTAGAGCAATTGGCACGTTACGCAAGTAAGATAATGCCGGAAAGCTTCACTGCAAAAAAGGGTGCGCATGAAAATGCGCACCCTTTTGTAGTTAACAGTTGAACAGGTTAGAAGTTGAAACGCGCCTGGAAGCTGACAGTTCGCGATCCAAGGATCACAGTGTCTTGCCCGAAGTTCGAAGCGGTAATGTCCTGTTTAATCTGGCGCGCATCAAGGTTCGTGTTGTTGAGGAAGTTGAAAAAATCGGCACGGATCTCAAGTTTCGCCGCATCGCCCAGCACCCGCATCTTCGGCAAGCCGAATGCTTTGGTCAGCGAAGCATCGAGGTCCTTGTAGCCCGGACCAGCAAAGGAGTTACGCGCAAGCCCAGGCGCCGGAGGAAGCCCGGCATTGGCTACCGGCGCCGTTCCGGTGGAGGTGTAGGTAATTGCCTGCTGGAAGTTCGGAACGCTGAAGTACTTGTTGGAATACGCAACGACAGTTCCAGCATTCCCGTTAACCGTGGCTGTCGTAGAGGTTTGTCCCGTCAGAATATTCGCAAAGTTGCTGCCGGATTCGAAGGCAGCGTTGCTCGTAGACTTACCCGCGCCTCCGGAATAGGAAGGACGCAGGTTATTGTAGCCGCAAAGGTTGCAGTATAGATTGTCCCCCGTTCCAAAGTTCGGTGTCCAGCCAAAGCCCGTGTGGAAGTTAGCGATTCCGCTCACCGTCCATCCGCCAGCAATCTTTTCCATCCAGGTGTTGCTGCCGTGGAAGATCACCGGTTGCCAGACCGCAATGAGTTTGAGCGACCTGCGCACGTCGAAGTCGGAACGCCCCCACTCTTTCTTTGAATCGAAGAGAAAATCGTAATTCTGATAGGGGCCCGAAGCGTTGTCCATGCTCCTGCTCCACATGAACTGGGCGTCGGCAGAGAAATGATGAGCCATCTCGTGCTTCATTTCCAATAACATGGCATTGTTGTTTCCGCTGCCGCCATTCGCGTAGTAGTCCACCTGTTGTACTAGCGGGTTCATGGCCAGCCCCTGAATCGCCGCGATTGCATTGTAGTTTCGAATCTCAGCAACCATGTGCCGCGTCTGACTGCCTTCATACCCCAGGGTCGCCACCCATTGGGGGCCGACAGTGTAATCGGCTTCCAGCGAGTAGTGATAGGCATATTGCGTCGGGATGGTGCTCGGATAAGCGGTTACCGTAGCGCCTCCGTTGACTGGAAGATTGCTCGAGTTGTAGGTGGTAATGGTATTGTGGTTCGACGGAAAGCCGGCAAGAGAAGTGGGACTGCTGGAAAGCGCATACACTATTCGATTATCGATAGTGTTGGGCGCCGTAGAATTGCCAAAATAGTAGTAGGCTCCGGTTGGAGGATTATTTGCTGAGTTCGCTGTTAGCGCAATTTCCTCCTGGTTGAAGACCATTCCGGCGCCGCCACGCACCACCATCTTGCTCTGGAAGTACGTCGGAGCCCAGTTGAATCCCAGCTGCGGTCCGAAGTTTCCCTTCTGGGGAGTCCAGAGGTTTCCACCTGTCTTGATGGTCATTCCGGTAAGCAAGGCGGCTCCGCTGCCAAAACTCGATACGCCAATATTGCCCTGTTTGTCATAGAGCGAACCGAAGTATGAGTAACGCAGCCCGCCATTAACCGTGAGATTCGGACTAAGTTTCCATTCGTCCTGAACGAATAGACCAAACATATTCTGCCTGTCATCGTCGCGTATCTCGTTGGGAAACCCCGTGCTCGCGTTGAAATCTCCGCCTTCCGCCATCGGAGCATCGTTCATAAAATCCCAGATATCAAAGAAGTTGTATGAGGGGGCGTTGATCGAGTTGTTGAGATAATACAGCCTTGTGAACTCGCCGCCGGCTTTGACGGTGTGCCGGTTCAGCACCTTGGTCAATACGTCCTTGTAGCCATAGGTCCACTGATTCAGATGGCTTCCGGGACCGGCCCCAAACGACTGGAGGCCAAGTACATTGATATTGTCCGAGGGCAGACCAACCGGCCGCTGGGGATTGTCGGTAAGTTCGTTCCAACGCCATCCGGCAGCATTGACGCGCGCCTCATTGAGCAGGGTCGGGGTAAAGGTATGGTTCCAGATCAGTGAAGTCGCCTGGTTCACCTGATCGTGATGGAAGAAATCGTAGGCGCGCGCCGGACCGTTGTAAGACGTATTGCCCTGCGGTACCCAGTAAATAGCGAACGACAGGTGATCCTTGCCAGTCACATCGGCATCCAAGCGTCCGTTCCACTGCCTGTAATAGGAGGTGAAGGGCGTGGACGTAATATATTCCGCAATATCGGCAACGGTCGACAGACCGTTACCTATGCCGGGACTGGCAATTGTATTCTTCGCTGTCAAATCCTGCGTGCCGAGCGTGGAGGTGAGCGGCGAACCAATGTTCAGGCCCCCCGTGACGGCATGACAGTTCGTACCTTCCACGAGACCAAGAGCTTGGCAGGTTGTGGTGATAGTGCCCGTTGAGGCGACTGCCGATCCCGTGTAAGTCAGGTACTTCGAGGCGATGCTTCCCGAAGGCGCCAGAGCATCGAAAGCCGGAGTGTCATACCAACCGGACCCGACGTTGTTCGAGTGATTCGGCACGGACTCAAAGTCGAAGAAGGCAAAGACCTTGTTCTTCCATATTGGACCGCCAACGCTTCCGCCATACTGATTGAAGTCTTGCGTGTCCCTTTGTGGATTGGTGCCGTTGGGGATATCCGGTTCAACGATCCTATGCTGGTACGCATTCAAACCTGGACGGTGAGCGCCGAAGAAGGCGCTCCCATGGAGTTGATTGGTGCCGCTTTTGGAAGTGACGATCGTCTGGACGCCGCTGAAGCGGCCATTTTCAACATCGTAATCGTTGGTCACGATGCGCACGCTGGCCACGGAGTCGGGGTCTGGCGTGATGATGCTGGTTCCACCCCAGACTGCGCTGACAACATTGATGCCGTCGATCGCTACGCTGTTTGTCGAGTACTCGGCGCCATTGGCGTTGGCCAGGATGCCGTTTTCTGTTGGGGCCTGCCCATTAGTGCCCGAGCCGTTCGGTCCCTGCCACGTCGCGGAGGTCGTGTTGTAGGTTCCGCCGCCGCCACCCTGCGATCCATCGCTCACCGTCCCAGGGGCCAGTTGGACGAGCGTGAAGACATCGCGCTGAAAGGCGGGCATGTGATCGATATCGTTGCTGCTGACAGTGCTACCGATGTTTGCGGTTTGCGTATCCATGGCCGGCGCGAGGGAGGCATTCACGGAGACCGACTGCGTTACTGAGCCAAGCTCCAGCTGCACGTTCAATGCGTTCGGCTGCTCGGGAATCAACTGCAGATCGTTGAGAATCTTTTTCTTGAACCCCTGCTGCTCGACAACCAGAGTGAAGTGGCTGGCAGGCAGGGCGTTGAAGTTGAAGACGCCTTCTCCGTTGCTTGTTTGAACAATCGCCTTGTTGGTTGCCAGGTCAGTGAGGGTAAGGGTTGCGCCCGGAATGACTGCTGCATTCGGGTCCGTCACAACACCCTGGATGGATGTCCGGAACTGGGCATGAGCCGGCACAGCCAGGAGGACGAGCAGTAGAAATGCCGGCGTCCACCAGGCGATTCGCGCGGAAAGGGTCTTCGTCCTCGTCCGCATTTGGTTCAAATGAGTTTTTAAATCAACAACTTGCATACTGATCTCCTAAAGGTGAGTTACGGTGGTTCACGGAGCAATTTCGCTCTGCTGAGAGCGAGGGTTACATTGAGCGCTTTTGCGCAACCGATTGCGCACAGAGATATTGGTACTCCTATCAGGATTTTGTTGTCAACTGTCTTTTTATGCAGGGGGCGGCTGCGGGGCGCTGGAGCGTCCGGATGCCCCTCAATTCCCCATAAATGGCCTGTTGCGCAAGCTACGGGGAACTCGTGCTCTTTGAAGGGCGGTCAGGAGGGATCTGTCTTGCGTCACGCGGGGAGCAAAAGCGTGAATTGCCCGCGCTGGCAGTTCGGGGGTTGGCGCTTTCCGCTGCCTGGCTTTGGCGGAACTAATACGACAGTTGCATATCTCTCAAATCTCGGGAAGTCCGTGAAGGTCCGGGCCTGAAGGCCCTTCAAATAGATCCCGATTCAGAGGGCTGAAGCCCTCTGCTCCCTCCGAAGTCTTCGATCTGCAACTGTAGTACCAGAAAGAAACAGGATAGCGACGATGTTGCAAATCGAACAGCCTAAAGGAATCGCGCGGGGAGATCCTTTTGGATCGAGTGCGGCGAGTTCGGCTCCGCTGCGCGGAGTTGGCGAGTTCGCAAGTTGGCGGGTGGCATCGGCCTAGTCGAGTTTCATTCCTTCCGCAGGTCTGAGAAGCCGGTAGACGACTATGACGGCATTGCGAGAACTCGGATTTTTCATGCCTATTGATCCGGCAAGAAAGAAGTGGCATTGTCTCCCACCCATTCCCGCAAGAAACGCGGGAATGGATGGGGCACCCGCACAGTATTTAGTTGCCGGATCAATAGCGAGTGGAGGAGCGCTCAATCTCGGTCGAGATACCAGGGAATGTTGATGACGATAATGCGCCTGTTGCCGCGGAGAAGCAGGATGACCTTCAGCATATCGGCGCGGCGGTTATGGAGCAGATTTTCCCACCAATGGTGCACCACCAGTTCCGGCACCAGCACACAAACCTTGGTAAAGGTAGACTCGCGTTCCACGGAAAAAATGTAATCGACCACGGGTCCGAGGACATAGCGGAAGGGCGACTGCAGAATTTTGAGCGTGGGTACGCACTTGCCGGCGGCACGCAGGGGTGCGGCTACATCGGTCTCCCATGCCAGGGAGATCGGGTCCGGATCGTCGCCGGCCTGAACGTGGACGCAGCGAATATCGTTGGACATGCCGAGCGCAAAGGAAAGCGCCTTCTCGGTCATGCGGCTCCAGTGGTCGATGGGCAGCACCACGATGGGCTGGGTGATCTGGGCAGGCGCGATGGGGCGGTCGAGCGCGGTGTCGCGGTCCACGCCGACGTAATGGCGATGAACGGCGCGCATCAACAGGATCATGACGACAATCAGAAGCGCGGTGATCCATGCGCCCTGAGCGAATTTGGCGACAAGCACCACCACGGCGGTGATGCCCGTAGCAACGGCGCCCAGTCCGTTGACGGCCATGTGAACGCGTGCACCACCCTGACGCTTCCAGTGCATCACCATGCCGGCCTGCGAGAGGGTGAAGGCCATGAATGCGCCGACGGCGTAAAGCGGAATGAGGCGGTCGGTGACGCCGCCGAAGACAATCAGCAGGATCGCCGTGAGCGCGACCAGCACATAAATCCCCCAGGAGTAGAGCAGCCGGCGGCCGCGCAGCAGAAAGATGTGAGGCAAGTAATCGTCGAGGGCGATGACGCGGGTGAGACGCGGGAAATCGGCAAATGCTGTGTTGGCAGAGAGCGCGAGCACCAGCAGCACCGAGGCGATGGTGATGTAGTAGAAGGCTCCATGTCCCATGACGGCTCGAGTCAGCATGGAGAGCACGCTCTCGTAGCCGGGACCTTCGGGGTTGGTGGCGGCGATGCCGTAGGAGCGGCAGAGCAGAGCAATACCGGCCAGCAGCACTGCCAGCAGGGCAACGATGATGGTGAGCGTGATCTTGGCGTTTTTGCGCGTGTCGTCGCGGAAGGCCATCACGCCATTGCTCACTGCCTCGACGCCGGTCATGGCGGTGCAGCCGGAAGAAAAGACTTTCAACAGAAGCCACAGGCTGACAGCTGTGGTGGCCGCGGGCAGCGGGGGCAGCGCCGTGACAGGATGGGGCGGCCCGGCGCTGTGCAGCACTTGCCACAAGCCGACGCCGATGACTATCAAGAGAGTTCCCGCGAAGAGGTAAGTGGGAATCATGAAGACCACGCCGGTGTCGTGGACGCCGCGCATATTGATCACAGTCAAAATGGCCAGCACCAACAGGCATAATTGCAGGGTGTGGGGCTGCAGGCCGGGAGCGGCGGAGATGAGCGCGCCCACGCCGGCAGAGATGCCCACGGCGGCAGTGAGCGTGTAGTCGATCATGAGCGCGGCAGCAGCCAGCAGCCCCGCGCCCTCGCTCAGGTTCCGGCTGGCCACGGTGTAAGAGCCGCCGCCCTGAGGGTAGGCGTCGATGGTTTGGCGATAGCTGAAGTAGACAATGGCGAGCAATGCCACGATGGCCGCGCTCACCGGCACAATGTAATGAACGCCGAGGAGACCGAGCGGAATAAGCAGCGTGAGCGCGGCCTCGGGGCCGTATGCGGCCGAGCTGAGGGCGTCCAGCCCAAAGACGGGAATGCCAGCGACCGGGCCGATGTGTTCGGCGCGCTCTTCACTGTTAGCCAGCGGCCGGCCGAAGAGCAGATTCAACATGCGGGAAGATTGGGCCATGTTATGTTGTCCGGCACTGGAAAGAGACGGCTGCCGGATAACTCGATCCTATACGATTGGTTGCGCTCAGGCTTTGCGAACGGCAGGCTTTCGCTTAGGCCTTCGCGAAACGCTCGACCATTTCATCTGCAGGTATTCAAACAGTTGGGTAGTTGATAGTCCGCGAAGTTTTTCCATAGATTGCGCTGAAATCAGATGGCGCTTGCGAATCTCGGCTTCGCGTCCCGCGAATAGCGTCTCGACAATGTGCTGACCCAACCGGCGGTAACTCTCGAATTGCGATTCCGAAAACCACTGATCCACGGTAGATTGGTGCGGAAATGTCGCGTGGCACGTTTGATAGTTCAGCACGTCCGCCGGTTCGTTTCCTGTCAGCGACGCTTTGATGTACACGAATACTCCCTTGCCTCCTGTTGGGTCTGCCGGGTCGACTGGGTCGGCCATGTCGTAGTGTATGGTGCCCAGCACGCAATGCTGCGCGGTCAGTTTCTTGTCGCCGTTTGCGCCGCTTCTTTTGGGAATCAGCGTCGTTGTGTCCACTTCGATCTCGACTCCAATGTCTTCGCGACACTTACGGATTGCATTTCCCAGATCGTCGAACGCGTAGTCAGGGTCAGCGCCCGCGTCGCACGCCACGATGAATTTGCAGCGCCGCTTCACCAGCTCGTAGACTCCAAGATTCTCGAAGTGGCCCCCGTCGGAGAGATAGACATACTTGGCGTTGTCATTCGTCATGCCGGTCAATTCGCGGAGTAACTGATCCAGTCCAACTTTTGGGCCTGGGTCGGTCCAGGTCTTTCTGTTCCTCGGATTGCCCGCCCAGAAGCCCAGGCGCACATTGAAGAATGTCATCAGTAGCGCCAGCGACGGCACCGAATGATATCCCATATTAGGGCTGGCCGCAGCTCCAGAGATACTCATCGCCGTTCCCACGTACAACCCGTTATTCGCATAACCATAATTTTCGGTGGGACGAAAGGCAAACTTTGTTATGTCGTCAACTTTCTTCAGCGCTTTGTCGATGGCGTAATTCTTTTCCAGGTTCCGTTGCTCGATCCAGGTGTCAAAGCCGCAGCGAAGAGGCGTCATTGGAAAGGATTCCGCTTTTCGTTCCTGCCAAGCTAAATCTCTGGTACTTACCAGATTCAGAGTTCCATTGAGAATGGGCAGCGGTCCCGAATATCCCTCGGAACTGCGCAGAGCGGAGAGGAACAAATCGTCTCCGGAATCCAGCCCGGAAAACGAATTCGGCTGGCGTCCGTGATGCGTCGCTCCCAGATAGCAGCGCACCAGCCGGTTCCTGTACATCAGGTTCATCGAGAACTCGTTCAAGTCAACTCTATACGACAGCCACAAACAAACCAGGAGAACCACGGCACAGACTGGAATCAGCCACGCACTGGTCACAATGCTCAGAATCTTGAAGTGGGCTAACAGGTACGACGGTACTCCATGAGGAGCCGATGGGGATGATAACGATGTTGTCCCGCTGAGTGTCACTGCACCGGCCGCGACATTCCCGCTTACCTTCAGCACCCAGTTGGCAACCTTCTCAACCGTGGGACTCTCCGCGAGAAAGAGATTCCACGCTTCCGCCATTTTTGTATTTGCCATGTAGCAACTGGCCAGTATGAGTTCCAATGAGAGCGATAACAAGGAGACCAGCCCAACGATGAAGATATAGGGCGTGAGGGAAAGCAACTTTACTTTGACACCACCGGTTTCAACGTCACCTGTTTTATCGCTCTTTCCTCCCAATACTCCAGCCGCCGTGCTCGCAATCCACGCCAGTCCTCCGGCCTTCAGCCAGCCACGCATCCACAGCAGTCCCACCGGCGCATAGATAGCCAATCCAAATCCTGCCGTCCAGATGATGGCCAGAATGAGAATCCATGCCACCACCCGCGACCACCATTCGCGGTAGGGATCGTAAAACGTCCGTCCCATCAAACCAACATGGAGGGCAGTCGCCGCCAGAAAAACCAGCAGCATCAACGGAACTCCCAGGCTCAGTTCGTGCCAGTCCGCCCCGCACCATGCGCTCATGGGCACGAATGCATGGTGAACCACGACCTTCATCAGCAGCCCGCTGACCGCTCCGGTGGCGAGGGACGCCAGAACCCACCCCATCTTCGGGTTGTGCAACCACCCCAGCCTGTATCTCCGCAGCCACTCCACAAATTGATGCCGAAACTGATGGCTTTCGTCATTGACAGCCTGTTGGCGCGGCGCAAGCAGCGAGCCGATAACCAGCGGCAAGCCGAACAGCACCATCCCTCCGAGAGGCCACCAATGCGCGGGCAAGGCGTCCCATTTGACTGCGTTCGGCCACAGCCAGGCCGTCAAAACCCACAGAGCTACGGAGAAAGGAGCAACAATCGACAGAAGCACCCAGCGCTCCTCCTGCGGAGGAAGCCACGCCCTGGTTCGCTTCACTTTCTGCTTTGGGTCAGTCAGGCCGCGCAGGTTTCGCGCGCCCACAGCCAGCGCCCAGGTCAGGAGGACGAAGACCACGAAGGGCGCCGCGCCCATCAACTCGACAGGCAAGAAATGGGTCAGCCAAACCGCAATGTAAGGAATCAGGAGCAGCGCAAAGAGAAACAAAATCAGAATTGTCTGAATAAGTAACAGATTGCGAAGATAGATGGTGATAAGGGTCCATGTGTCAGCGCCCAGCGCACCCAGCCGCGGCGTTAAGTAGTTACTGTACTCGCGCAGAAAGTGAATCGGCGGCGGCTCGGTATGCGACTTGGCATCCTGCGACTCGCGCTTTCTTAGGCTCTCCAGCCGCTCGGTCCGCGTGGGCCGCAGCTCCTCTTCGACGACATCAATTCCATCGCGGGGCGCCTGACCCTCCGGCAGCTTTTCTTCCTCCGGCCCAGGGCGCTTGATCCACGCTTCCAGCCAGTTGCCGATGTAACCACCTCCCGAAACTGTCGAGAGATAGTCGAAGGTGCGTACCTTATTGAATTTCGCCAGCCCCTGGAGTACGCCCAGATTGAACGTGGCGCTGCGGATGCCGCCGCCGGAAAACGCCAGACCTGCCAGCTCCATTTGACGGGCCTGGCCCACCACCAAGGTCGCTTGATCCGCCGCATCCTTGCCTTCCTTGTCCTTGCGCCGAAATGATCGTGATTCCTTGGCTATCTGTTCTACGCTCTCCCACGTCGAGGCAGACCGCGAATCCAGGTGGCCTTCAACCTTCCGTTTTTGGCGCAGCGCATCAACTTCTACCAGCTCTTCCGCCAACGCCTCGGCAAAGCTCACCGCGTGTTCATGATTCAAGAGGTTAGGCATCAGCTCCTTCTTTCCGCATTCAAGGGGAGATTGCGATGTTTGGAGTCAAGCAAGTTTTATTACGCGATACTTGATGCGCGGCTCTCCGCGCATAGGTCAGCGGCAACCTATGCCATCCGGTTCATTTTTCGAGAGGCCGCTTCATCGCCGGATTGATACCTTGCGGGATATTCCCTAAGTCCTCTGACCGTATAAATTCGTCTTTTGGCATTTGCGGTATCCCACCCATTCGCCAGGAAAAAGGCGAATGGATGGGGCACGGAATTGGCAAAGAACAATCGGTCAGAGACTTGGAGATTTTGGGAAGCCCCGCTCGCAGAAACCAGATTCAGAGGAGTTAAAGGGAATGTTCATCTCCGCTGGGTATCTGTCTCTGCTCTTGAGGCGAAACGATATAGCAGCATGTTATAGGTTGTCAATAAATTGTTTTTTGAGCGACAACAGGCCAATTCGGATGAACATTCCATCGGGAGCTATAGCCAGCTCGATTTTTGCATGTTTACGTGGACCCCATCTTAAGCATCGGGGTCCATCTCCGGCATCCGTAGCTTCGCCAACTCGAGAGCTTGAAGCACGAATGAGTTCCATGCGAATACACGATGATATCCAAAGAATGGATTCTTCGAATCGGTCGGCAAATACTCCTGACTTGTCGGGAATTCCTCGTCAGTGTGGATTTCAGCCCAGAGCCGGTTCGCAATCGCATGTTCCGCCTTTTGCCATCCGTGTAACTTGCCCGTGACATAACCGCAGACTTCGAGCCGCATCCAACTGCCGCCGTTATAGTAAACGCCGTCGGCCGCCTTGCAGGCATAGCTGGCCGCGTAGGAGTCACTTACCATCGGGTGCCACTTTTCCGTGAAGTAACTCCACTGTGTCTTTGTTCCGGACAAGCCGATAAAGATTGGTCTGACCGAGCCTCCTTCCGCCGGATAGGGGCAGTCGTCTCGCGGTAACATCGCCGGAATGTGGCTGAGGTGGTTGACGACCATATCATCCGTCAGGATTGCCCGTTTAAAGAGCCAAAGTGAAAGAAACTCGGGAAAGATATCGGAAAATCCTATTGCGTCATGTATATTGCGAGCCGGAATGAGAAAGCCGCGGCTTGCATCATAGTAACTGCGATATTCTTCTTCCGCTTTAGCAATGTAACTCTCCGAGATGGATGCGCTCACTTCCGGGATCTGAAGTTCGCGGATCACTCTGAGCAGTACGGCAAGCATTCCCTGGTTCTCACAAAGAATGTTAGTACCCTTCGGATAGCTAATCACGTCGAGTTGACCAATGACAAACTGAGCAGTGCAAATGGCTTCGTGCCTGGGGTCGTAAGCGGCCAGACAGTATTCAGCGGCCCGTCGCACTTTATCCATCGGCAGCGCGGTACCAAATCGGCGGTGATTGAGCAGCGCCCACATTAGCCACAGAGGGGTTGAGTCATTGGATTTGCGCTCGACGTTTGCAATGCCTGGTTCTACAAGCGTGTTGATCGCTCCGTCGGCGCCTTGATTTTCGCCCCAGAGGTTAAAGACCTTCTCATTCAGTTCGCGGTTGTGAATGCCGTTGAGAGCGTAGAAACTATCGCGCAGATACATCTCGCCGGCGGCCGAATACCAGATGCTGGGAGCCAACATGGGACGAGTGCTATCCTGTTCAGCATTCCAACTCAGCATCATGACATCTGCGTAGAGTACCTTCTCCGTCTCGCCGCCTTTGAAGCCGAGCGCCTCAGCCAGGCGAAGCTGACTTGCGAGCCGATAACCGCGAAGTGTGTCGGGAATCGCATCGCTCGCAAAGATGAAGACGGTTCTTGTTTGCGTGCTCCCCATCTCCAGGCGATGGTAGGGTTCGCTCCGAGTCGCAACACGAGAAAGCTCAATATGTCGCACTTCGATTGAGGGCGGTTTATCGCTGCGACCATCGTTCGCGCACCCGCTTTCAAAATCAGCAAGCGAGAAGGCAAGAGCAGCGCCTGTGCCTTGCAGCGCGGGAACCACAAAGGACTGATGAAACTCGCTGAAACTCGATGGAGACGCCGGCGCCGTGTCATCAAAGAGCGTGAGATCGTTGAGTTTCTGAAACTGATTGTCCACGTCCCACGCGTGAACCTGAATCGGAACCGCGGAGCGATACTTCAGATGCACGGAATAAATTTCGCCTCCGGTTGCGGGAAATGGCAAAAGTGCGAAATCATTTTTGGCCGCTGGAGACAGCGTGACGATGCCGTTATTTTGCTTAACCTGGATTTCTCCGTTTCTCTTCCACAGGGAAGCCACGGGGAGATTGATTGGAGTGCGGGAACCCTCGCCGGACAACTGGACCGTCGCTTCGCCGAATGTTTGTTGGATAAACGAGCCTTGCTGGGCGCGATCGGCGACTTTGGGAAGTAAGTAGAGGTTGAGATCCGGAATGCTGACTGGCGCGGGCTTCACGGGCGTTCCGTCTCGCCGTATGATCCGGCTCCATTGATTGCGAAATCCCGAATCGGTAAGCAGCCCCACGGTAACTCCACCGGGTGTGCGGAAACCGGCCGCGGGAAAATACTCATGCAGCGCTCCGCCCTTGCAATCCGCGTGATCGAAACTCCAGAGTTTTGTAGGGTCCGCCTCAGGCTCCAAGCGATTAGTGAGTTGGTAAAATAGCGTGAACATATCAGCCTGACGCAACTGAATCGTCTTCTTTACCACTTGCGATGGCATAACTTGGTACAAGACATTGACAAAGACGGTTGTACGAAGGTTCGCGAGTTGCATTTTTCCGGTGAGCTTGATTCGCGTTTGATCTCCGCTCCACGATGTGGCTTTCCAGTCATCGGTCCGGTCTTCGAGACTGCGCTCGCTGTTTTGGAAGATAGCTGAGAATTCGCCGCCTGCATGATGCCGCGCGATAGCTTGACCGCGATAGACGATTGTAACTCCATATCCACTTTGTGCATCCCCTGTCACCTGGAGAGAAACAAGGCCGGAGTCATTTGGTATAGCGGCGTGCAATGACTGAGGCAGAAGGGTTGCTGCAGTCGTGAGGGCCGAAAGGGCAAGAAACTCGCGGCGATCCAGTTGTCCAAAGCTGACCATATTCTTTTGTTCCTCGCGTTGTTTGGGACTCTTCATACCAAGTCGTCATCTTTGCAAAAAAGGACCGGCTCAAGTTCACGGCAGGTGTGATGATGTTGTGGGAGCCTGCGGCTGGAAACTGGCCGCCCGCTCGCGTTGTTCGCGAAGTGCCTGATCGCGTTGCGCATCCAACAGAGTGTGTGTTTGCTTGGCTTCCTGTTCGGCTTTGGAGCTCAGGCCCAGATGCGCATAAACCCTGCTCAATTGGTAGTGAGCGGACGAGGAGTTAGGATTCAATTCGATGACATGCTCAAGCGCCGGCCGAGCCTGCGGCCAATTCTGTTTCGCCGCGTAGAGCTTGCCCAGTTCATAAGATGGATCCGGGGAGTTGGGTTCCAACCGCGCTGCCTTTTCAAGCGCAAGGATCGCCTCCTGCTCGCGGCCCAAGCGACTGGCCAACAGGCCAAAGTAATACTCCAGAAGGTAATGGTTGGGGAGTTTCTGGCGCGCAGCTTCAAGGATGCGAATGGCCTCGACGTCATTTGCCTCGCGAGCATAAGTCTGCGCGATGCCGACATAAGCAGCATCGAGTTGCGGATCCGTGACGAGCGCCGCGCGGAAGGCATCGCGCGCTGCGTCGTAGTTGTTCTTGATCATCTCCACCGCGCCCAGACGCAACTGAAGGGGCGCGGTCGCGGAGGTCTCAGCCATGCCGGAACGGACAATCTGGATCGCCTCGTCATAACGATCCATGTCCATCAACAGACGCGTGTAATCAAGCGTTCGGTCGGGGTTGGAGGGGTCGGCAACCAGAGCGGCGCGATAAGCTTCCAATGCTTCGGGCATTTTTTGCTGCATCTCGAATGCCGAGCCGAGGAACATGAGTGTGTCGGCATGCGCAGGCCGCTCGGCGTGCAACCCCGCCAGAAGCGTGGATGCCTCTGCGGGCTGGTTGTCATAGAGCAGCGCCAACGCCAAGTTATAGCGATTTTCCCAGGACGGATCGAGCGTAGCAATTCGCCGGAAGCAGTGGACCTCCTGGCGATAGAACGCGTGCTGACTAAGAAGCACGGCGATCGAATACTCGCGCGAGGACGGAAGCTGGTTGGCTTTTTCCAGGCGCTCGATAGCGCTGTTTGCATCATCCACGTGGCCCATGCGGATTTCCGCTTCGATCAATCCGGCGCCAGCCTCCGGATCGTTATCGACTAACTCGCCGGCGCCAGATGCCTCCGCCAGCGCTTCGCTATCGCGGCCTGTGGCGAGCGCCAGCAACATGAGATAGTAATGGGCAAAATAATCGTTGGGGTCCAGGCGCGATGCCGCGCGCAGCTCAGGCTCAGCGCTGACAAAATCCTTTGAGTTAAGCAGATTGAAGCCGAGATTTCTGTGCGGCGCCGCTTGCGAGGGGCCTAGGCGGATTGCGTTGCGATAGTGGCTGTCGGCAATGTCGATGTGGCCGAGCCGGGTCTCGGTAATCCCTAGGAGGTTTTCGACGGTGGCGTTGCGGGGCGCAAGGCGATGCGCTTCTTGCAGCTTGGCCAGCGCCTGATCGAATTGCCCTTCGCGAAAGAGCCTAACGCCTTCGTCCAACGCGTTGGGCTGCGCGCTCAACGAGAGTGCCAAGGCAACGAAAGCAAGCGGAAGAGCAGTCAGGCAACAGCATTTCATTGTTTTGCTCCCTGGTCTGCGGCGTCACCGGCGGAAGGCGTGGCCATTTTTTCGTTTTTGATGGCCTTCACCTGGGCAAAGACCTGAGCCGCTTGCGCGGTCTTGCCCTCAGCGCGAAGGACCAACCCAAGCTGAAAGTGCGCAGAGCCGTCGCGGTCATGCGCTACCGCGCGCTTCAACATCTCCTCGGCGCGTCCGTAGTTCTTTTCGATCGCATACGCGCGACCCAGTTGCAGATATGCCGGCCATAGATCGGGCATACTGCGAATAGCCGATTGGAGATGCGGAATCGCCTCGGCGTCGCGCCCTTGAGCCACCAGGATTGCGCCCAGTTCCCCGTTGGCCTCGGGATGGCCGGGGTCGAGTTCCAATTCCCGCGTCAGCTCCGGGAGCGCATGATCCGCATCGCCGTGCTTCCAGTAGAGGTGCCCGAGCCAGAAATGAACGCCGGGAAGATCGGGGCGCGCGGCCGCAACGGCGAGATATTCGGCAATCGCTTTATCGTCTTCCTGCAAGCCGTCAGAGGCTTCATTCGCCATGGTGAGACCGGTGTATAGCTGGCCGAGCATCTGATGGACATGATAGGAATCCGGCGCGACCTCGATCATGCGAGCAATTTGCGCCATGGAAATCTGCTGGCGCATCATGGCCAGATCGTAGCGCGCCATACGGTCGCGCGGATGAGTTCCCAGCCAGCCCAAGAGCAACGTTTCAGCATCGTCATAGCGGTGCTGGTGCATGGCCGTCATTGCCCTGGCAAAGCCGGTCGCGGACGAACTCAGGCTTGACCGGACGAATTTAATTTTTTGATACGCTTGCGACGCATTGTCCTCGTCGCCGACTAGCGCAAATAAAGCCGCAAGAGCGACATCTTTGGCCGGACTGTAAGTTGGGTCTGCCTCCAGCTTCCGCGCCGCTTCGCGACACAGCGGTGGGAGTTCGGCACCGGCCTCGTCGCTTTTCACGCTGCGGCCAATGCGGTCTTCTACTGGAAGCCCCAATGCGTCCAGCGTCTCGCTCCGGTCGATTTCGATGGCTTTCTGGATACGCGAAAGGCCTTCCCCCGGTTGCTGCATGAGGAGCAGCAACTCTCCGTCGCGGGCCAGCGCGGAAGCGGATTGCGGCGCTAGAGTCATGGCTTCTTCCAACTGCTCCTGAGCGGCAGGCAGATGGGCTTGCTGGAGAAAAACTTCGGCCAGTTCCAAATGCGCGTCGAGCAGGCGCGGGTCGCGCTCGATGGCGCGATGAAGATGGCCCTCAGCCTTGGTCCACTCGCGTTCCCCGGCATAAGTCGTTCCGTAGATCAGGTCGGAAAGCGCTGTCCCGGAGGATTCATCGAGTAACTGCTCAATCTGCTGGACGGCGGCCTTGCCATAGGCCTCGCCGAGCGCGAAGAGCAGATCGGGATCGTCGGGAAACTGCGCGGCAGCTTTGCGCAGTTGAAGGAGGGCCGCATCCGTTTGCCCTGCATCCCAAAGCGCTGTTCCCAGCCAGCTTTGCGCCAGCTTATCCGCGGGGTCTTGCCGAATTGCTTCGCGTAGAAGCGCGGCGGCCTGCGTCGGCCGATGCAACTTCACATCGTCGATTCCAAGCCAGAGGCTCACGCCGCGCATACCGGGCCTCAACTTGTTGGCTGTTGTCAGAGCTTCGGCTGACTTATCGAATTTTGCCTGAGCGTAGTAAACCAACCCAAGGTTGATGTATACCTCGGGCAATTCCGGTTGAAGCTGCAAAACTGCCTTATATTCACGCACGGCGTCATCAAGCAGGCCTTGCTGCTGATCCTGCTGCGCCGCAAGGAAGTGTTGCTGCACCAGGGAGCCGGCCTGCTGCGCGCTGCTCGACGGCAGGAGCACACCGGCAAAGACAATGACACCGGGAAGCAGCAGAAAACGGCATGAAAGGGTAAAAAACATAGGTTGATTTTATCTCCCGGACCTCTATGAAGAGGTCCGGGAGAGTTTGGTTGTTTTCAAACCTCCGACGCTACAGGGCTGATTTGCCCGGCGGCGTCAGAATTTGATTCGCAAAGAGCCCTGGATGTTTCTCGGGCCATAGGCAAGGCCCGAAGCCTGGCCCTCGCCCGATGCTTCGCAGTTTTCAGTCGCTGACGGGGTACAAGTGATTGACGTGTTAAAGCCGGAGAAACGGTGCCGGTTAAAGACGTCGAAGAACTCCACGCGGAAGTCGGTGTGGACCCGTTCGGTGAACATGGGGATGGCCTTGGTGACGTTAAAGTCCTCGCTCGTGTTGAAGAGTTCGCGGAGGTTGCCGAAGGCTTTGGGCGCGTTGCCAAAGGTGAAGCTGGGCGCGGGCGTAAACGCCGCCGGGTTGAATCGGAGGCTTGTCCCATAGACGAATTTACTATTACTGCCGACACCGTTCGGATTCACCCCCGGAACAATGTTGGGACGGGCGTTTCCGTTGCCGGTTGCGCCCTGGTTCCCGGCAAAGATGCCCGAGGTCCAGCCCGACGAGGATACGCTGAGTGGGGTGCCGCTTTGGTACTTCTGGACGGCGGCAATCTTCCATCCCCCGGCCAGCACATTGACGGCTCCGCCCTGATTAACAAAATGCTTGCCCTTGCCGAAGGGCAGATCGTAAGTCCAGGCCAGGACGACGCGCTGCGGGATGTCGAACTGGCTGAGAGCCTTCTCGACCTTCAGATTGTAGGTGTTCAGTGCACCGGCGTTCGAGTTACCTTCCCAGCCGGCCTCGCTCGGATACTCCGAGTCGGCATTGGTGATGTTCTTCGACCATGTGTAGCTGGCCAATACGGTCAGGCCGGCGCTGGTCCGCTTGGTTACCTGGGCCTGAAGGGCATGGTAGGTGTAATCGCCAAAGGGATCGTCCATGGTGGCTGAATCCACCGTGACGGTTCCATACTGCGGGAAAGGACGCAGGGCCTGAGAGACGGTGCCGGTGAACCCGGCATACGGCGCGGCTACGGGAGTTTGGCCCGTGCAGTTTGAACTGGTGGATTGCTGAGTGATGTCAACTCCAAGACAGGCTCCGCGCGACATGTTGGCCGGAAGTCCCTGATTAGGGTCATGGAGGAATGCCTGGAGGTGGTCGCCATGAGCGCCGACGTAGGCAACGTCCACAAGGGTCTGGAAGGGCAACTGGCGCTGCACATCGAGAGTCCAGTTTTGGACGGTGCCGGGGCGGTCGACCTTCGACTCAAGGAAGAGGGCGTTGCTCTGCCCGTTCATGACCGTGGGGTCGATGAAGGGCGGCTTGTTGCCGGGATAGGCGGTGATCTGCGAGAGCACAACGGCCGGGGTCTGGAGGCTGGCCGGAGTGTTGTAGGTGTAGCTGGAGGAGAAGCCCTGGCTGTCGTTCTCGGCGAAGCCGCCGACGCGTTGGGTGGAGAAGTAAATGCCGTAGCCGGCGCGAATGACGGTCTTCGGATCGACCGTGTATGCGACGCCTACGCGAGGACCGAAGGCTTTTTTGTAGATCGACTGCGGAGAGCTGCCGCCGAGCCGTCCCGTGCCGCTGCCTTCAAAGACATACGCTCCGGGAAGGCCGCCCGCCCCAGGGTTCGCCAGGGTTGGGTCCACAAAGGACATTTGGTCGTGCGCCTCTTTCACCGGGATTGGCATGTCGTAACGCAGGCCCAGGTTGACGGTGAGCTTGTCGTTGACCTTCCAGTCGTCAGAGCCGAAGAAGGCAAGATACTTGGCGCGCCATCCGTCGATCTGTGGGATGTCAATATACGCCTGGGAGGCTGCGCCAAGATAGAAGCTGGCGAAGTTAAAGCCGGAGTTAAGGTCAGTTGTATTGCTGGTGGGGCCCTGGGCGAAGGTGAACTGTCCGGCGCTGCCGGTCAGGATGGCGAGGTTGAACTGCGCCGCGCGGAATTCGCCGCCGAACTTGAAGCTATGACGGCCCTTCTGCCACGAGACCGCGTCGTCGTATTGAAAGACGTTGTCGTCGAAGGCGCTGGCTCCATCGCTCGGGCTGTTGATGCCATTGTGCGGATAGTTGTAAGTGAATTTGGGGAAAACCGAGTCCCCTACGCCCTTGAGGCCGAACTTGCTGGCCCAGTCGCCGCCAAATCCGCCATCGCCCGAGCCCTCGACACGATGACGGCGAGTGAAGCCGGCATTGAAGTGGTTAAGCATGGTGGGCGTGATGATGTAGTCATATCCCAGACGCAGATACTTGTTGCCCTGCGTGTCGCCGCCGGTGTAGAGCGAACCGAGACTGGAGGTGCTGACGTAAGGCATATTGCCGGTGAAGTAGCTGGCTGAGATCTTGTTGCGCGAGTTGATGTTCTCGTCCACGCGTATGGACCACATATCGGCCTGCTCGTGGTTCGAACTGGTCACTTCGATGTTGTCGTAAGGGGTGGTGGCGCTGGAGGGAGCGGAGGGCATCACCTTGGATGCGGCGGCAAAGACCGGGTCCGCGGCCTCGGTGATTTTGTTGAGCGGATAAGCCTGGCAGGTCTTTCCCTGGTTGGCGCCAGTGCAGGTTGTGTAGTCGTAGAGGATGTGGGCCGGCATGGTCACACCGTCGACGATCGAAGAGGTCAGAAGGGAAGAGAAGTCGCCGCCGAGCATGGCCTGTGTGGGAGCCGACATCTGCTGGGTGCCACCGTTCACTTGCCGGAAGCCCTCGTAATTGAAGAAGAAGAAGGTCTTGTCTTTGCCGTTGTAAAGCCAGGGAACTCGCACCGGCCCTCCGACGCTTGCGCCGAAGTCGTTCTGGGTGTCGAGGGGCTTCTGGTCTACGATCTTGCCGGCTTTCGCGTTAGCGAGGTTGTTGGTCCAACTATTGGCATCCACCTCGCGGTTTTTGAGCAGGTCGTAAGCCGAGCCGTGAAGGCTGTTCGTTCCTTGCTTGGAGACAAGATTGACCACGCCGCCACTGGCGCTTCCAAACTGTGCGTCGAAGGTGTTGGTCATGACCTTGAACTCGGAAACGGCCTCGACGCTGAAGTTATAGGTATCCTGCATATTGGCCGAGGCGAGCTCGGTGGTGGAGCCGTCGAGCAGGACTTCGCCGCCGCCCTGTTGTCCGCCGCTGAGCTTGAAGGCTCCGGCGGGTGGCGAGGCGGGGTTGTTCGTCATAGTGCCGGCGTATCCGGGCGAGAGCGCTACGAACTCGAGCGGGTTGCGGATCTCACCGCCGAAGGGCAGCGGAAGCGATTCCAGTTCCTGAGGCGGCATCGTGAAGCCGACATCGGAAGACTCAGACTGCAACTGCAAGGCATCGCTGGTTACGGTGACGCTCTCATTGGCCGCGCCGACTTTCAGCACAGCGTTGACTGTGGCGCTACTGCCCACGTTCACCGTGATGCCGACTTGAGTGTAAGACTCAAACCCTTGAGAGGTTATTGCCAGGGTGTAGGTTCCAGGCGGGAGTTCCGGGAAGGTAAACAGGCCCTCGACGTTCGCTATCGTTGTGAAGCGGCTGCCTGTATTAGCCTCCGTAAGCGTGAGAGATGCTCCGAAAACGCTTGCGCCGGCTGTGTCCTTTACCGAGCCGTTCAAGGTTCCTCTGTTCGATTGGGCCAGGCTTGGGATGCCGGCGATTAGCCAGAACACCGCCAACAGCCAGACCGCATGGCACCACGTTCTTTGCGCGGTTCGATTTGTGTGAATCATAGTGTGTCTCCTGAGAATCATTGTTTTCATGCCTCCAAAATGTGTCCGGCGAGACTAGCGGCGGGGGAGGTGGTACCCGCCGCGTCCAGACCCCGAGAGATCTGGCTAGCTACCCGGATAGACAACAACTGCACCAGCGCGATCACTGGCAATGCGTATTTGAGCGCTGCGTTTCCAGACCATCCGTAAGCGATGCCCAGGAATAACCCGCAACCCAGGCAGCGGCCCGCAAA
>Ga0302155_10000264_pt1 | contig 43326 bp, 76 predicted proteins | sample I_Bog_N3_1_FD_193508 | JGI IMG/M metagenome (GOLD analysis project Ga0302155, IMG submission 193508) | Peat permafrost microbial communities from Stordalen Mire near Abisko, Sweden - I_Bog_N3_1 | ecosystem: Environmental > Terrestrial > Soil > Wetlands > Peat | place: Sweden: Abisko, Stordalen...
TCGATGGCGTACTTCTCGATCAGCGGTCCGCCCTGACTCCAGTCGGTGGATGGCCGCCAAAATTGGGGGAATCCATCATAGTCCCGAAGTACTTCGCCATGGTATATCCGCAAGGAAATACCTTCAGCCTGTGCGACAGCCCAATCCAGCAAAGGCCCGATCAGTTCAGCGGTTTTGACTTCGATCATTTCCATTTTCTAATCCTCAAAAAAAAGGATTCACCTGCGCCCTAATCACCGAAGTGACTCTGCAAAAACCGGATCAGTAACCGGCCAGGGCGCATGTGAATCCTTACTAATTTTTACCGGCTTGCAGGCCCGTTCGCACATCATAGCCGCTATTTCTCAAACCCCCAATAGTCCTGCGTGGTAAATTTCACTCCCTGCTCGGCGGCGAATGCCTCCATCACCTCAAACATATCGTTGAACCATTTCTTTGACTTGGACCGCGTTGACACGCCCATCACCACAAAGCCGCCATCGAGCCCTGGCAATGCGCGCTGTTTCTCGACCGAAGCCCCGAAGATGTGCTTCCAATCCTCGCTGTGCAGCTTCTGGCCGTGCCAAACAACCTGGGATGAGATATCTCGAAGCATTGCCCACATTCGTCGATTCTGCGGGTCGCTGCGTACCTCTTCTTTTAGCGTCCAGGTAAATTTTTTATCCAGCGGAACCTGCTTGAGGATTTCAATCGCCCGGTGCCGATCCTGCTCGCTCCGCAGCGGGAAGCTTGGCATCGTCATGCCTGCTTCTCCATCTTCTCCAGGCGCCGGGCAGATTGCTCGACCAGGGCCGCGTGATCGGATTTTCCAGTCACCGGCATCGGAACGAACAGAACGCCGGCGGCAACGAGTTCATGCGCAAGATCCAGGGCTTTGCGCAGGTCAGCAGGGCTTGCGCGCTTCATGGCTGCTCTCCCGCATTGATCGGCGCCATCGGCGTGATCCCCGGAATCATGTTTGCCCGACGGATCAGGACATTGGCTCGCTCATGCGGCACACCAACCGCATCGGACACGCCATTGCGGTGCCCGTGCATGTAGGCTGCGTTCCGGCGCTGCGGCGGTAGCGAGTCTTTGCCGCGCATATAGCCCTGGACCATTTCCCAGTCGGCATCGGTGTATAGATCTGGCTTGGCATAGGTCATGGCTGCTCTCCCTTGCTCATGGCGGCGCCCTCTTCTTCCCACGGGAAAGGGCTGTACGACTCGAAGTCGGTCTCCCAGTGAGCGGGCTCAGTCATGCCCACGTTGTCGTAATGCGCCTGGTAGTGGCGGCACTTGAAAACGTAAAGTCCCGGCCCCTTCTCGAAATAGTCCTCCGGATATTCCAGGATCTCAGCCTGGATCAAGGCCAGTTGCTCGACGGTGATCTGGCCGCTAATAGCGCTGATGAATGGATCATCGCCTTCGCTGTTAAAGACCTCGATCCAGACCGACTCTTCACTATTGCGCCAAGCGTTCGCGCCGTACTGATTCTGCTCGACATCGTCGCGCAGCCCCTGACAGTCAAGACAAATCATGATCTTCCCGCTGTCACACGGATACCTGCTTCGCTCTCCGCATAATCCATAATCGCCAAACCCATAGACGACCTTCATCTTTCCGCAAGCCGCTACCTTGCGTAGCGCCTCGACCTCGGCGCGGAGATTCGCGATCTCCAGTAGTTGGGCCTCATCGCCATTCACCACGTCGCCGTACAGGTCAACCATACTGCGAAGTGTCGGCCTGGCGATCTTGTGGGCCTTCATGTTGATAAACACTGATTCCGGCGTGCTGATAGCAGTCTTTAACTGCTCGCGTTCACGGCGCGCAGAATCTCTTGCGGCACATAGCTTTCGCAACTCACCACTATCGCGGGCATGTTGAGCGTGAAGACCTTCGTTCTGGGCGATCAGAGCCACGACTGCGGTGGGGTTAGCAGCGGCGATGAATTTCGCATTCAGCCAAGCCTGGTCGTTTAAACCGACCCCGCACTTAGCGACCTCAAGCAGAAGGCCGAGGCGATCTTGAGCCACATAAACATCCCCGCCTGAACCGGTTTCAACCCATGGCCCTGGCATTGCAGCCTCGGCCAGCTTCTTCAGTTCGCTGTAGTCGGTCATTTCGAAGCCCTCGCCTTATTCCAACCTTTTATCCATCGGCCATGATAGTACGGAGATAAAGCCGAATTAAACGGATTTTCCTTTTGGCTAATCCCATCAAGGAACGCCTTGTAACCCTGTTCGAAAGGAGTCATTTCGAATTCTCCAAATCATCAAGATAGGCATAAAGTACAAAAGGCCAGATAATTGCCAGAAGGAATAGTATCATCCAATCCTTTTTCGGTAATTTTTTATCTTCTTGGAATATAGATCCGACGAATATACCCAGCGCGAAGCATGAGATCATGAAGTAAGCGATGATCATGGCCGCATCCCCCAAATCAAAAGTGCATATAAACCGATTGCAAGTACAAAGGCTCCAGCAATGAAGCCGAGAGTGAATTCAGTCATGATCTTTCTCCAGGCGATAACCGGCGTCATAGAGCGCACGAGCACTACTTTGAGTAATCTGATAATTGGTGGTTTTTTCCATATCGCCAATCGCTTTCTCGCGTTCTTCAGCCGCGATCTGCTCAGCAGCTCTTATTGGCCTATAGTGTATAAAGAATGCAACGGTCGAATCATCTTTTCCAAATACTGCCAAGGCTTTCGGAGGATTTTGCGTAGTGTGATGAACGATTTTACACTTCCCCCATTCACCGGTTTCGTCCATCCCTTCGCATTCCGTGCCGATAGGAGGAAGACCCCAGCCGCCCCAAATACGCGCAATAACATCTGTACGCTCCAAGTTGAATGTACTAGATGAATTGCACTCTACGAGTGAACCATTGGCTTGAATGGCCCAGGCCCTTACAGTAACCCCCTCAATTACTCGCCAGTAAACAGCGTTCATGCCCGCTTCAGGCTTCCCTGGCGTGTAGTGGGTAGCTAGAGGCGCCTTGCTCCAATCGACAGCCATGTCATCGCTTGGGAATTTAGGGATGTCCTTCAGCGCATCGACTGCGGCTTGCCATTGGGCGCGGGTGACGACCGGATATGCAGCTTCAGTGTGAGATTCATTTGCGTAAAAATTAGGCTCAAACGAGAGTAAAGGGCTTTTACTTTCACCATCCCGAGCATCATAAATCTCATAGTCTGCGCATGACTGCGTAATATGCGTGATTCCTTCCGGCCAAACCTTCAAATCCCTAGCCAAAATATCAACAAGTTTCATTTTTTACTCCACTGTGCAATTAGGCCAGATACACCGCGCTTCTCGCAGGGCTCCAGCGTGGTCAAGAACTCCGTCCAGAAGAACCATTTGGAAACTTGGATATCCTGGAGTTGTTACGGTCCAGCAGCGTTTCATAGTTCGTCCTCAATCAAAATCCGGGCTCGTAACTCTTCCCCTTAGTTTTCTTCTGGTTGTGCCCCTCAATGTGATCAATCATCGCTTGAGGTGCGGCCGATACAAACCGCTGATAGTTACCCTGGAACTGAAGTACGCAAGATCCTGGGGTTGCATGGCGAACCTTTGCCACGTCCCATGTAGTTATACCGTTTCGTCCGCGCTCATCATCGCCACGACTACCCAGGATCACGATGTCTGCATCCTGCTCGATCTCGCCAGAGTCGCGAAGGTCAGACATGCGGGGCTTTGATTCGCCAGCCGCACGCGATTCAGATGCTCGGTTGAACTGAGCAAGCACCACGATTGGCAAATTCAGCTCCTTGGCCAAAGCTTTGAACCCGCGGGTGAATGATCCGATTTCCTGGCTGCGAGTGCCGAATCGGTCCTCCTTGTCAGATCGGATCAGAGTCAAATAATCCACCACGATCAAATGTAATGGCTTAGCACGATGCTGAAAGCGCGCGATGTTGCAGATCCGGCTGAATGTCAGAGACCCTTTATCGCAGATCCGAACATCTGAACCCCTGAGGATATCGACGGCGGATGTGAACGCAGACCAGTATTCGTCTGAATCCTTGCCGCCAGCATCAATCCAGCCCTTATCTACGCCTCCAGCGGCTGCTAGTGCCCTCTTGACAAGCTCTGCACCTGGCATTTCCAGAGAAAAGATCAGCGAAGACTTTCCTTCCTTGCTGGAAATTCGATCAGCAAGGTTGGTGCCGAGTACGGTTTTACCAGTACCAGGTTTTCCTGCAATGATCACCAGATTTCCAGGTCGCAACCCCTTGAGTATGTCGTCAATATCTGGCAGCCCAAAGTGAAGGCCAATTTCAAGAGTTCCGTTCAGACGAGCATCCATTTCGTCAATTACGCCCGAAAGCATATCGCAATAGTTCTGAACGTCTGGCACATCATCGTTAACCGCCAGATCGAAAAGAGACTGCTGCGCCTCGGCTATCTGAGCCTGCAATGATCCTTTTCTGCATGCTAACTCCATGATCCGCTGGCCCGCATCGTAAAGTCGGCGAGCCACAGATCGTTCAACGATGATCTTTGCGTAGGGGATGGCATTAGCCGCACTTGGGATGTTACGACTGATACTCGCGGCGAGGAAGATCGTGCGGTCACCACCAGGCATAACCTCAAGCATCTCAGACAGAGTTATCGGATCAGGCCTAACTCCTTTCGAGTGAGTAGCCAGGATCATCGTGTACATCATCGCCGTATCGTCATCGCTGAAATCCGACGCACTCAGGAAAGCTCCAATCTCCTCGCACAGATCAGGATTTATCATGAGTGCTCCAAGCACCCCATGTTCAGCCTCGGCCGATACCAGGTCACGCTGGTTCATCAGTGAAAACCCCTTCCAAAGTCATTTCGTCAATAATCCGATCAACTGAGCTTGTGCGTGTCACGAACTCAAGGCTCGCTTTCCAGGTGCCAGTTTCACCGCACCAATGAGGATCACGTAGGCACCAGGTGAAGTAGTCACTCCAGAACTGGCCGCTCTGAAATACAAGTTTTCCATTCACCTTCCGATTCCAGCATTTGGTGATGTTCTTGCGCCGCTCTGTAGTTATCTCTGCTGCCCCCTTGAAAATCCCTTTTGTCACCTGCTGGTAGATTTCTAGGATTCTCTTGAACGCTGCCTCTTTCCTTTCCGTTTTTTTCGTGGGCGTAGCCGAAGGCGACAAGTGCTTTTGATCTTGATCTTCTATTTGTGAAGGTGAAGGTGAAGGGCAGGCATTTGCCAGGCGTTTTGCCACCAATTCTTTCCAGTCTTTTTGTCTGAAATCTTCAGACTCTGCCCCCTTGGAAGCGTTGCAAGACCTGCATAGAGGCTGGAGATTGTCGATTCCATCAGAGCCACCTTGGTAGATAGGTTTGATGTGATCTTTAACTATCTCGCCATCGCCACCACACCTAACACAGCATCCACATACTGACTTTAACGCCTGCCACTCGTCGTCAGAATGCGTGGCAAGACGCCTGGCATTTGCTAGGCGTTCTGACCTTGTGGTTTTAGCTGTTTCTGACCCCTCACCCCATTTAGATGCGGCCCCTTTTGAGCCGCTGGCGGACCGCTTTGATTTGTTTTTTGTTGCGCCGCTCATTTCAAGCTCGATTCTGTGGTGGGTCATTACTCCATTTTCTTCTTCAAAGAATGCTTTGATGATTGCGCCTGATTTTTTCCATTGATCCGGCTGAAGCCTGCTAACCGCTGACAGATACCCATCATCAGAAGAGATGGCGCCGCCGTTCTTCCAATAGGCCATGATCAGGAGCAAATACGCCCCGTGCTGCTCAGTGGTCAGGTGCATGGTGTCTGCCAGATAGTCGCCGATATACAGCGGCATCCAGATGTCTGGCTTAGCCATCAGTCAGTCCTCGCCGAGGGCAACGAATTCGCTAACCTTCATGTCGAGCGCGGCCGCAACCTTATTCATCAGCTCGCCCTGCAGCGAAACCGATCCCGTAGCCAGGCGACTCATGTGGTTTACGCTAATGCATATTTTTGCAGCCAGGTCTTGGCGCTTCATGTTCCTCATTGCCAGTGCCACGCGGAGGGCCTTTGCTACGTCTGGTGCGGTGGTGCTCATGGGTAATTCCTCTTTGTGAATGGTTGCTATATTAGAGCAATATATTCCGAAAAGAAAGTGGAAAAATATGCTTGACGAGAATATTTTGAGAATCTATAGTTCGTCTCAAGCAACACGAACACGGCAGCGATGCCAGGCAGACGCCGAACGCTCTTTAGCTGTACCACTTGCCGGATCAACACCGGCCTCAGATTCAAGGTAGCGAGCCGAACGCCTTTAAGTTCGGTACAGGGGATGCCTCACCCCGTGGCCAGCAGCGTAGATGGCCCTAGATCAAAGAGAGCTGACGGGTGGGATGCCATTGCATGGACTACACCGCGGCCAGCAGAACAACTTGAGATAGCCGGTGACCGACGCCAGTAGCGGGTCACGGCGCAGATGAAGGGGTGCTGATTCACCCCTTCATCTGGTTTTACAAATGCCTCTCCAACCCCGGGAGGCATTCGAAAGCCAACAGGAGCAACAGTCATGACCGAGACAACCACGAAGTGCACCTACTGCGGTAAGCCTGCTGAAAAGGTGGTGAAGCGTGAAATTCACGATCGTAGTCGAGACCCATACACCAATCGACCTTGCGTTCGTACTCGGACGATGGAGTTTTGCAGTGCCGAATGTGGTGGCCACTATCAGATGGGCTGTGAAGGCTGACGAACCTTTCCCTTCTGCACCTGGTAACGGGTGCAGCGGGAAAACAGAACTCTGCGTGGGGCGAATAAAACCACGACGGCGCCGGGAAGTGCGGCGTGTAACACGACAGCCTGTCGTTAACTGCCCGATCCTCTCTATGAGAGCGCATCGGTGTGTCACCTGCGTCGCTGGGCAGGGTAGCGGGTAGCGCTGCTCGCCCCGTAATGGGCCGTACTTGCACTACGGCACCGCCCAGAGGTGGCACACCGATGCGGATGACCACTACACACCGCGCAAAGCGGCCCCCTGCATCACACCTCTGACGAACCACCCCGGCCCGACTCCAGCAGAGTGACCGGGTACAGATGGCTCCCTGCTGATTCAGGTAGCCATCTGGTTTCACAAATGCCTCTAGACCCCCTGGAGGTATTTGGAAGCCCTATCAACTGGAGTAACACCATGAACGCCAAAAAATGCAAAGCCATCCGCCAACTGCTGAAATCCGAAGGCGTTGATGTGAAGGAAGCCGCCTACACAACCCCCTCTGAAAAGTTGATCTACGAAGATCGCACACCAATTCAGCTCAAACAGTGTGGTCGTCGCGCCTACAAGAACGCCAAGCGCACAACTGCCTAACCCTCTCCTTGCACGTCCGCCAGACGAAAATTGGTCCGATCCTTTCCTTGGGGAGACTCGTATAGGGAGAGGCTGCATCGGAGAGTGATCGAAGCGTGCTCAAGCGGGCTACAGCGCTAGGATCGCAAAGCCCCGTAAATGTCCTGAGCCGGTATGAGCGAGACGGCCAACACTAAAAACGCGGCGGGAAACAAGCGGGAGTAGCGCCCCGGTGTTTCGATCACTCCCCGATGCAGATGGCACCTGGGCTTCTGCATCACCCAACCAAACCGGAGATCACCATGCTCCTACTGTTCCTGATCGGCGCAGCGCTCAGCCATGCGCGGCCAGAACCGCCATCTGATGACGGCCTGCCAATCGGTCCCGTGCGCATGCACAGAGAGCGCTGGCGTTCTCGATCGGGGCTATCGGCGTTCTGGCGCTGAGTAGTCCCGCCCAAAATACTCGACTCAGAGAAACAACTGCATCGGTGAAAGCCCCGAACGTCCAACGGGGCTTTCCTTTTCCCACCTCTATTACGTCAGCACCCCCCCCCCCCCCCGCGCGCATCGACAACCAGCGGGAGGCTTGTGTGTTGACGAATATAGGTGAACCAACACTGAGGAAACCGCGATGAAAGGGTTTACAGGAAAAGCATATTTCAGATGGCTCGGGTTCCAGAACGGCACCCGCAAGATGTTTCGAGCCACGAGTAAATCGCTGCCCGCCTGGGCACAGGATGCATACGGGTGGGGATGGATTAACGGCTTTCACAGCATATCAAGCTGACTTTTACCGATATCAATAAATCCACGGAGCAGGTCATGAGCAAAGAAATCAGTTTTCTCGCACAGCAGGTTTCTTCGGAAGCCGGTTATTTTCAAGACCGCCAGCGTCACCACATGACGAAGGTTAACGCCACGCTTTCTAGCGTTGAAGAAAGCGACATCCTTTCCCAGTTCACCCCGGAAGAGATTCTGGACCATCACGACCGTGATGCGTTTCTTGAGCTGATCGGCGAGGAATACGCCCGCGAGTACTTCGGTATCGAGCCTGAAGCATCCGCCGCCTAACCCCAAACACTGGAGGTCGCCATGAGTGATTGGAAGGAAATTGCGAGTGCGCCGCGTGATGGTACCGAAATCATCCTGCGAAAAGGCGACCGCGTGACAGCGGGGGCCTGGATTGAGTGGAGCAAGTCAGAATCTACGTTCAACAGCCGAGGAGACTATCTCGGCCAAGAGGAATACGACTCTGGCGCGCACTGGTGCTCATGGGATGGTGGATTCTATGAAGACGACGAGCCGACCCACTGGCAGCCATTACCGAAACCGGCCGCCGAATAACTCCGCCCTGGAGGCGACTATGACCGTCACAACTGAGAATGCTGAGGTATTCCGTGGCGGTGGGCGCCGATGGTTCACCTTGCGAGCTGCATGTCGGGCTGAAGCTGCCGCCCTACTCCGCAAGCATTGCGACTGCGACTACTTCGAGGATGGTGTAGGGCAGCGCTGTGAGCTGTATTGCCGCCTTCATCATCCCGACAGATACCCACGAATTATCAAGCGCCTCACCGACGGCTATGTGCGCCGTTATCGGGCGGACACTGCGAGGATGCAGCCATGATTTACGAAGTGATTGTTGCGGGATTCTGCCTCCAGGTGGAGGTGACCCATTGTGATAACCGGCCGGCGCAGCCGAACAACCGCGACAGCGATTGGGATGCCATGGGCACCCGCGAGCTGGAGTTTGTTTTGCTGTCGGCCATCTGCTACGACGAAGATGGCGTCCGGATGGATGTTGAGCGGCACATGCTGCCGTTGCTGGCCAAACAGTACTGCCCGCAGATCGAGGTCGCGCTCTGGATCGAGATCGACGCCGCAACGCGCCGGCGGCGGTGGTCGGCATGAGCCGGGCTCACAGTGTTGCGGTCGGCATGATCGATTCGCGCTTCGATTGTCTGCGCGCCGGAGAGACATCCACGCAGTTGTTCGCCGAAACGAGCATGGCCATGGAAATGGCCTATGCCCTGGGCGCCATCAATGACATCGAGTTTGGCAACTACAAGGCCCGCTTTCATCGCTTTCATGAATCCCAGGCCGCTGAATTCGTGGCCGACATCCGGAGGACGGCGCCGTGATCATCATCGCGAAAACTGCAAAAGAACTGGCCAAGGCCCTGCAACTGCAGGGCTTCTTGTTTCTGGTCGATGTGAAATGGATTCGCCAGCCAGCCCGCGTCAATGGCCGCTGGCGTTGTGAGGTGATGTCGTGATCAAGCCACCAAAAACCCAACACTCGCCCTGGCGCCCAAACTACTGGATCACCGGCAGCGGCTGCGCACTCAGCGAGAAAGAACTGAAGGCCGGATGTGATAGGCCGTGGCATTGCCAGGACCAGATCAGCGCCATGTCTGTAGTCAGGCAGGTCATTTCGAGGATCATGAAGCCATGAGCCAGATTGAGATAAACGAGGGCAAGATTTTCGCCGTGGCGATGTTGTCGGCGATCGACGGCATGCCCAAGGCGTTCTTCGAAAAGGATGGCGTCACTACGGTGCTGGAAAATCTTCGGATTGCCGCGAAGGATCGTCCAGCCGACTACGCCACCGGGATTTTGCAGGTAGTCAAACAGGTGGAGGGTGCACTATGAAAGCCTTCTGGTGGATACTCATCTGCGGCCTGGTCATTGCGATGTTTCAGTACGGCGCGTTCCACGAGAACGGCGATCCGCGGCAGATCCCGGCATTCACGGTGCGGAAATGACCAGGCGCCAGCGCGCCCGGTGCCTACTGATCTGGCGCGGATCATTCCCCGTACCAGCCCTTCTCTCTTTCCTGATGCTGCTCAGCGCTCTCGCCGACCGCATCACCTCATAACCAAGAATTTTCAAGGCTGCGCTCGGCGCGGCGAGGGATTGTCATGTCCAGCAAAATTGTAGCCTTCAGAAACAAAGGCGTAATCGACCCAAAAAGCATCACAACCTTTGGTGTTTCTTCCAAAGAAGGCGAGGGAGCTATCGGGTTCTTCGGCACCGGATTGAAGTACGCAATCTCCATTATTCTGCGTCAGGGCGGCTCCATCACTATCTACGCCGGTATGGATAAAATGGAGTTCGGGACCCGGCAGGAAAAGATCCGCGTCGACGAGTTTACTTTCGTGACCATGAACGGCCACGCGCTCGGCTTCACAACTGAAGTAGGAAAGACCTGGGAAACCTGGCAGGCGTTCCGCGAACTGTATTGCAACACCCTCGATGAGCAAGGCGAATGCTTTGTGACGGATAAGGGCCTGGAACCAGCAGAAGATGAAACCCTGATCATCGTAAAAAGCAAAGAGTTCCACGACGCCTGGGTCAACCGGAGCGAGATCATCCTCGGTTCAGAGCCGCTGCATACCCTTGAAGGGATGGACGTGCATGCCGGAGCATCGGAGTTTGTTTTCTACAAAGGCATCCGGGCGCTGAAGCTTTCCAGCCCATCCATGTACACCTACAACATCAAGTCTTCGCTTGATCTGACTGAGGACCGGACGATTAAGCATTCGTTCTACGCCGACCACTACATCAGGCAAGCGTTGAGCAGACTCACAGACAAGCACGCGATATCCAAGGTGGTTACAGCCGGCGATGGACTCTATGAGCGATCGATCGACTTTTCCAACACATCACCAAGCGAAGAGTTTTCGACCGTTGTTCGAGTTCTCGCGAAGACGTTCACAAAAAATCTGAACCATTCAGCAGTGACGGCATGTCGTGGCAATCTCCTCGACTCGCTTGCTGAAATTGAGCACATGCCGCTGAACAACGTTGACCAGATGCGCATGGATAAAGCGATCAGCTTCTGTCGGCGGATCGGCTACAGCGTCGACGAGTACCCCATCATCGTCACTGAATTTTTGGGGGAAGAAGTGCTGGGTCGCGCTCACAACGAGCGAATCTTCATCAGCAAACGCACGCTCATGATGGGGACGAAGATGCTCTGTGGAACGCTCATCGAAGAGTTCATTCATCTGCGTCACAAGCTACGCGATGAATCCTACGCCATGCAGAACTTCCTTTTCGATGCACTGGTTTCGATTGGCGAGCAGCTGACCGGCGAACCGCTTTAAGTCCTCCCAACACCCCAACTTCACAGCGCCCCTCTCTAGTGGCGCGGAGAGCAATCATGTCCACGAATATGCGGATCTGGGATCAGGTCGAAAAGACCGACACCCGCTTCACGAAAGACGCAAAGGTCGGCGGCCAGCAGATCACCAGCCTGAGCGGCACTGCGATGATCATGAAGGCTACCGAAGTGTTCGGGCCGGCCGGGATTGGCTTCGGCTGGACTGTTCTCGAAGAGCGGTTCGACCCTGGCGCCGAGATGTTCAGCGGCGAAGGCGATAAGCGCGTCAGCCTGGGCTTTGAACTGAACCACACCGTCAAAATCAAGTTCTGGATCAAGCAGGACGGCGAGCGCGGGGAGTTCGAGCAGTACGGCTGCACGCCCTACCTCTACAAGTCGAAATACGGCACCACCACCGACGGCGAGGCACCGAAGAAATCCCTGACCGACGCTATCAAGAAGTCGCTGTCAATGCTCGGCTTCAGCGCTGACGTGTTCCTTGGCATGTTCGACGACCGCGACTACGTTCAGCAGCTTCAGGCTGAGCAGGCCATTGAGCAGGCCGAGGACAAGGAAGCCGAGATCGAGCGCCAGAAGCAGGAGCGCCTGGACTACATCAAGTCGGTCGTCGACACCATGCAGGGCGCCCAGTCGCTGCAAGAACTGAAGAAGTTGCATGATCACGCAGTTCGCCGCCTGACTGCCCGTAACGACGATACAGCCATCAAGCGCATCGCCAAAGAGCTGCGCGACCTCTCCCCTAAATTCACTCAGGAGACAGCGGCATGACGCAGCTCTACGCACTGACCGGCAAGCTTGTCGAGCTTCAGGCCATGGCCGATACCGACGATGATGGCCTGAAAGAGGCCTTGCAGCATGCCATGGACGAGATCCAGGGCGACTTCGAAGTGAAGGCTGACAACATCGTCATGCTGCGCCGGAACATCGAGAGCGATGTGACTGCCATCGATGCAGAGATTGATCGGCTCAGCGAGTTGAAGCGCATCAAGTCAAATAGCGTGGCTCAGATCGGTGACTACCTGAGACGCAACATGGAGGCGGCCAACCTCAAGTCGATCAAGCGCCCGCTGTTCACTATCACTCTGTCCGCTGGAAAAGAGAGGGTGATCATCGACAACGAGGAGGCGGTCCCGGACGATCTCACCGTGGTGAAGTCCAGCATTTCCCCAGACAAGAATGCCATCGCAGCCAAGCTCAAGGAGATCCGCGAGCACAATGAAGCTGTGCGCAAACGCGTGGAGGCAGGCGATGACGCCGAGCACGAACTGATTGAAGAACCGGCCTGGGCGCACCTTGAACGTGGTGACAGCTCAATCCGGATCAAGTGAGGCCGCCATGATCAGTCACGAACTCAGCATGATCAAAATGAACGATCCTCGGCGTGCCGAGCTTGCGGAGAACATCGAAGCGTTCCTGGCGGCTGGCGGACGGATCGCCGAACTCAAGAGCCCACCGCGCAACCCGCTGCCACCTGCTCGCTCAACGAAAATTGACCCCGACACGGTTCTCAAGCGCAAACCCAGGGTTCTGACCCGGGCCGAGCGCCAAGCGCTGCGCAAAATGGCGGACGCATTATGAGCAAGCGAAAGCCGCACAATCTCAAGGCCCGCATTGACCGATCCTGTCGCGCCCTCCTCGCTACCAATCACGTTGCAGTCGTCAACATCGATCCCAGCGGGCGCCAGGGCATGATCAATTACAAGTCGCTCAAGAACATTGCGCCAGGAAAGATCGGCCAGGCCGTATGCGGCATCCCCCACCGCTGGACGATCTACCTCAGCGTCCTGTGTATCGATGCCCGCGGCGACCGCTACAGCAAGTCGGTAGAGGTTGCGCCGAACGGCAACTACCTCTCCGACCACCTGGAAGACGTGATTGAACATTGCTACAAGGAACTGCGTGATTCGGCGAACCCGGGCCAGATTGTGGCTTCCGGCTGGATCGCCATTCCGGAAGCGATATCGCTCGACGAAGCGCACGCCGCGCGGATCTTCGAAGCGGTTGGAGCTTGGAATCAGCAGAAGGTCGCTGCATGCGCCGCATAGCCCGCGTCCAGCAACGCAAACGTCAAATCTGGCTCGCACTGCCGGCCAGCGGAATAGAAGAGGTAGGCCATGGCCATGGATCAGCAGGTTCGATCTGCGAATTGCAGCAAGAGGCGGAAAGAGCGCGGCGAGGAAGAATTGCGGCACCGTGTTCGACAGGGCGAAAAGAAGATGCTTGCCGACCTTATGGCCTGGACTGAGGACACCGAGCAGGCGTCAGTAATGGCCGGCTCTCTGCGCTACGTGCACTCCCTCGGCCCGGACGGCGCGCGCGAGGCTCTTCGTTCGCGCCACAAAATCAAAGTTAACGAAAACGTGGCGGCAGAACTTTACGCCATAGGCCAGCGCCAAGCATCACGGCTCGACGCCGAAGAAGCATAACCCATACCCTATTCGCTGCATCCGGTTACCGGAGGGCGGCATGCACCTGGAGAAAACCAATGACCCAAGCAACTTTGCAAGTTGTCGCCGCCACCGACCTCCCTGAGCGCGGCCAGCCGCTCGCAGGCGGCGTCTTCGTCACCCGCTACTGGCTCAACGGCCAGGAGCGCGCTCTGGTGCTTCTGTCTGATGAGATCAGTGGCACCTGGGGCAAGTACGGCGAAGAGGTAACCGGTGCCGTCAGCTACAGCGACGGCGAAGCGAATACCCGAGCGATGGCCGAGGCCGGCAGCAAGATCGCGGCGAAGGCTCTGGAACTCGGGGCGTTCATCCCATCCTGCCTCGAAGGCCAGTTGCTGATGGCGACCCAGGCTGATGGTCTGATCACCCTGCGCAAGGATCGCTTCAACTGGCTGAGCACGCAGCGCTCCGCCCACACCGCCTACAGCATGGGCTTTGGAGATGGCTGGCTCAACGACTACGACAAGGACGACGAGCGGCTCGCGCGCCATGTCCGCAGCCTTCCTATTCAGTGATTCACCCATTCATTGATTTTTCTGCAGGTGATTCCCGGGAGCGCCAGGACGGCGCTCAGACCAGAAGCACGTCGGGAAGCGCCGGCTACCTGCAACTTATCTCGCTCACAGGAGCATCTCATGCGCACCAATGAACTGACCACGTACACCCGTGGTGATCTCACTATCAGCAGTCCGGACGAGGGGGTTGTGCTGAAGCTGGAAACCCTGGCCATCGCCGCCGCTCCGGCCATTGCGGCAAGCGGTATCCCTGCCATCGGCCAATACTGGCCAGGTGAAGGCGGCATCAACATGGGCCTCGTTGCAGCTCGCGGCGATGTGCCGGCACACTACCTGATCGCCGCTTCCCAGGACATCGGTGATCACGCCTGGGGCGGCTACCGGGCCGAGCTGAAGGGCACCAGCAAGACGGATGGCCTGCTCAATACCCGTTTGCTGTGCGATGACGAAGTGCAGCACCCGGCGGCCAACGCCTGCGCCGAGTATCAGGCGGACGGACATCACGACTTTTACCTACCGGCCGCCTCCGAGCTTTACCAGGGCTGGCTGAACTGCCCTGAGGTGTTCGCCCAGGACTGCTACTACTGGTCATCTTCGCAGCGCTCCGCCAACTACGCATTCAACATGACCTTCGATGTTGGCTATCGGCACTTCTACGGCAAGACCAACGAGCTCCGCGTCCGCCCCGTCCGCAGAGTTTTGATCGAGGCCTAAGTCTATGGCGACGGCACGCAAAGCATAGAGGTGCTGGAGCTTCGAAAGATCGATACCGGCGAAATCTCACTGTAACCACACTCCACCCGCCGGGCATGACCCGGCCAAGGACGACTCATGCCCACAGAAAACGAACCCGCCGAGACGGCACCGAGCATGGCGACCGGTCACAAGCTCGACGCAGCGACTTGGGCAGACTTCGTGACCCGCCTTCGCCATGACTGTAACGGCGCCGGTGTGAAGTGGCACCACACATCAGAAGCTCTGTTCACCGTACAGACCAAGCGAATCGATTACGGCTTTGAGCCGGACTATGCGGAGGGCCTGGCCGTGCATCGCGAGGACTGTTCGTGGTTCAGCCCTGAAGAATACTGGGAGGACTGCGATGAAGAAGACCAGGCCGCATTGAACGCCAGGACCCAGCAGGACAACGAATGCGACTTCCTTGAGCTCGACACCGATGATCAGTGGGAGCTGCTCGGCGAGCTTGACGATCACACCGTTACAGGCTGGAACAAGCGCTGGGAGATCGTGAATAGCCACTTCACAAAAGATGCGGCCGAGGCATTCATCCGGCGCAAGCAGCACGACTACGGCGAGATGCGCGTCTATGTGGAATCGCAGTATTACGCCTGGGAATTCGAAGCCATCAAGGAAGCGATTATAGCCGGCACGCTGACCTACACGCCGAAGGAGACAGCATGAAGCGCATCTACCTCAGTGGCCCCATGCTGAACTTCCCGGCGTTCGCCGCCATGACCGCCAGCCTGCGCGCTGGCGGCCACACCGTCACCAACCCTGCCGAGTTGAACCCGGACGGCGGTTCCTGGCACGACTGCATGCGCCGCGACATCGTCGCCCTGATGGAATGCGACACCGTGGCCACGCTGCCTGGCTGGGAGCATTCAAAGGGTGCCCGCCTGGAAGTCCTGATCGCCGAACGGCTCGGCATGACCGTTGTGAATGCCCATGATTTGGTAACGAGGGAGGCTGTATGAGCAACCAATGGAAACTTGTGCCGGTTAAACCAACCCAGGAAATGCTGGATGCAGCATACGGTAAAGTCGGCGGTGAGTTTTATAAGGCAGTGCTCGACGCCGCCACAACCCCGCCGCAACCCATCTACGACGAGGCGGTCGAAACTATGCTGGCGAGATTCAGCTTTGACGCGCTGATTACGGCAGTATCTTGGTCAGATTTCAAATTCGGCTGGCTCGCCTGCGCCCAGTCCCGCTCCAAAGCTGGGGAGGTGGGTCATGAGTGAAGTGAAGCGGTATGACATGGCTGAATACGGCGGTGGTATGGATGTGATTTTTGAAGGAGACTTTGTTTTTTTCGAGGACTTCGACCGGGTAACCGCCGAGCGTGACGCGGCACTGGCTGAACTAAAGCGCTATCAGTCACTTTTCAATCAGGCACAGAAAGCGATTGACCGGCTTAACGAGTTGCATCGCAAGCGCATCGACGCCCTGCAGCAGCGCCTGACCGAAGCGGATGATCGGGCGGATTCGGCGATAGCGTTTGTCACCCGGCTGATTGAGTGTGCGGGAGGACAGCCATCAATCGCTACTGGTTACCTGCGCGACATCTTGGACGCACTCAAGCCAGCAGAGGGTGATGGCGATGAAATCTAACAAACTGGCCCTAGCTGTAGCGGCTGCCTACCTCCCTAGGCAATGGGAATACGTGCGCGTAGTTTTTCAGGATGGGTCGCTAGATCATGAATTTATCAGGTCTCCTAACCCAACTCCCCGCCTACTGCTGGTACCTGCTGGCACTGGCACAACTGATTTGCTGAGGTGATTTATGACGGTGTTTGTCATGGAGTACCGCGTTATCGGTTACTCGTTGGCGCATGCATTCTCGACCAACCCTAAAGCCGGTAAACGTACGTTCAGCGTTAAATCTGAGCAGATCGGCACTGAAGACATAAGCGAGATTGCCAAAGCTGCGCAAGACGCCGAGAACACGCCGGAAGGCTACAGGCTCTTTTCCATTCGCAATATTGATACAGGACATGAGGTTAAGCCATGACCAACCAAACGATTGACGGCGTGCCGCGTGAGGTGAATCTATGCGACCAATCCTCTCCGATTTAACATCCGACCGGCTGAAACAACTCATCGAATACAACGGCCTGACCGGCGAATTCAAGCGCGTTAGCGATGGAGCGCCAGCGGGATCTGTGAATGGTGACGGAAGGCTGTGGATTCGCGTGGACTGTAAGAGATATCTAGCTCACAGGCTTGCATGGCTTTACATGACTGGGGACTGGCCTGCCGATCAGATTGATCACCGCGACATGGACCGTTCAAACAATGCGTTCTCCAACCTGCGCGAATGCAGCTACAGCCAGAACAAGATGAATACGAACGCCCAGGGCAACAACAAGCTGGGATTGAAGAACATTCATCAGATCCGCAATGGCAGTTTCAAGGTTTCAATCGGTAAAGATGGCGTTTACAGCCAGAAGATTTTTAAGACAATACCCGAGGCCAAGGCCTGGGCCGATCAGAAGCGCGCCGAGCTGCACGGCGATTTTACGAGGGCATGAAAATGGAAGATAAAAACAAGCCAGCCGCCCAGCCCCATGGCCAACTTGATCGCATAAATGGAATGATCGCTACCGCAGGTGGCGAATATGCAATAATGACTGATCCTGAAAACGGTCACTTTGGCTGGCTCTTCAAGCGACATCCGGATGGACAATGGGTATCAATTCGAAAGGTAACCGAATCCGAAATGTATGCTGCTCGCCAGTACGCTAAAAAAACCGGACAGGACGTTTGATTATGACCAGCAATGATATGAAAACGATAGCAACTCGACTGCGCGAGTATTTAAGGAACGCGCATCATGTCGATCCAATATCGGAACGTTTCAAAACGCTGATCATTGAGGCGGCAGATGCATTTTCTACGCTCTCTAAATTACAGCCCCAGGGCGAGCCGGTGGCTTATCGCTGCCGCCATAGCGCAACTGAGCCATGGTTCTTCAGCGACAAACCTGGTTACTGGGAATGGCAGGCGCTCTACGCCGAGCAGCCCGCGCCGGTAGAGATTGTATTGCCTGAGTGCATGAATGTTCCTGAAGCTGACTGCCCTGAGCGCATCAATGCGCAAGGCTGGAACGCTTGCCTCGACGAGCTGAAACGCCTTAACCCCTCTCTGTAACCCCTCCCCCTTCAAGTCAGCCGCTATAGCGGCAAGGATGCGCTCGCATGAAAAAACTGTATTGGATTCTCAGGGCAGCGCTGCATATGCGCGGCCTGATGGGATGGTGGAAGCCAAAAGACCTGGCCTTCTGCTGGGAAACCGGCGCCACCATCTACGACAACTACGAGTACGACGGGCGCCTCAATGAGATCGGCGAGCCCGCCGAGGAAATTGCCGAAGAACTCAGCTGCTGGGGAGACTGATCATGACAAACAAACCAAAACCAACCGACGCCGAAATCAAGGGACAGATCATCACCTGGGGTTCCCAGCAAATGACCTATGTGATTCGAAACGGCTTGGCCATGAAGGGTCACAAAGGGCTGAAAACAGACTGGGTTCGCCGCCAGTTGCAGCGCCTGGATAAAGCCGGCGAGGTCAAGCGAGTGCCAACACCATATGCGCGGCAGATCTGCTGGGCACTGGCCGAACCGGTGACGCCATGATCGCCACCCTCTGGTTCGCCTACGTCTTCATCTACCGAGGTCCTAAGCCATGACACAGACAATGCAGGAACAGTTCGAACAGGCCTACCTGGGAGAGATGGCTCGCATGATGGGCAGCGGAGTTCGCAAAGCAGCGCAGCGGAATCTCGACCATAAGCGCCCGGACGGCACATACAACGACCCGATGTTGCGGCTTGCGCTTTGGGCCTGGGAGGCATCGCGCCAGACCCTGGTAGCGGGCGCTCCCTGCGCATAGGGCTGTAGCCATGAACCTCGTCGACTGTTACGTCACCCAGGTCCTGAGCGAGCCCTACAAAAAGTTCAGCCACTGGTGGGTAGACGTCAAATACGAATCCTGGGGCAAGCCTGGGGAGCACAAGCTGATGTTCAAGACCGAGCAGGCGGCCAAGGCCGTGGCCACCGGTTACCGCTTTCTGGCCTGAACCACACATCAACCACCTTCTGCCGCCATAGGGCGGCATGGATATATCTGAAATGATCAAAGACCAAACGATTGACCAGACGCTTATCGAATTGGCTCGCACGATGAAGGCGCTAAAGGCGCTGCGGGCGATTCGTAAGTCCAGTGCGGATTGGCACGGCGGAAGGATGCTGGATTGCGCACGCGAACACGCCGCCGCAACTAGGGCGAGCATGGATCTTACCCGCAAGCTTGCAGATCTTCGCCAGGGCCGGTGATACCCATCGGCACAGCGGGGCGTCAAGCCCCGTCATTCTCCGGCGTCCTTCCGAACGAACACCCTTCCCTATTTCAGATTCGACCGCATCACGACGAACGGTAGTTGTGGGTAACGATGTTACCCAGTAATCTACACCCATGCCGGCCACAAAGGCCGGGTGAAACCACGGAGCGGACCATGAAAATCCAAGCTTTCTTCGCAAGCAACATCCAAACCATCGACCACATAATTGCTGGGTACTACGCCTGGGATGCGGCGAGCGACAGCGTTGATCAAGAAAACGACATTGAAAAACTGACCGAAGACGATTTTGATGCACACCTAGACATGCTGGTAGATAGCGGCGCCAAGATTGACCGCCCGGCAGCAATTGCAATAGCGCTCCAATTCCAAGCTGCAGCAGTGGCTGATCTGCATTCAGGCGACGCATGAAACCCGACGCAAGCAAGCACAATCCAGACCCGAGCTACCTGCGCGGACTGATTGATCAGGCCGGTGTCAGTCAGCGCGGCGCCGCCGAGCTGCTGGGCCTGTCCTGGCCCGGGCTGCGCAACTACCTGCGCGAACCTACCGACCCGCTTTATCGCCCTGCTACATACTGCGTTCAGTTTGCACTGGAGTGCTTGTCCGATAGCGCATCATAGGCCGCTTCACACGTCACGCCCCGGGCGCGGGACTGATCAGCATCTGCCGCCAGGACTCCCGCTCTTTCATCAGCGAGCTTGAGCACGTCGGCGAGCACTCGGGCGGCGTTGGCAGCTGCCTTGCTTGCGGCGGAAGTGCAGGAATTGCCGCGGCTTTCACTGGCTGCGAGTCGGTTGGCAAGGTCGTCGGCTGCATCCCGCACCCGGCCAGACTCACGATTAGCAGCAGCAACGGCAGCAGTTGCCGTGTCGATGAACACTTGACCATTTTCCACCACCTTGTTGATTGATGCCTGCCGGGCCTGCTCTTTGGCGCGCTCGGTGCTTTCGTTGAGTTCTTTTGCCGCTTGGTCGGCCGTGTCGCGGGCGTTCCAGCGCTCCTGCCACTGAGCGTTGGCCAGTATCTCCCCGTGGCGGTAGGCGCCAAACAGCGCCAGACCTACCAGCAGCAGGACGGCCAGGTAGGGGGCGATTCGCCCCAGCAGGCTCATGCTGCCGCCACTCCCGCCGCGATTGCGTCCGCCCCGCTGCTACCGGCGAACAGAGCCGCTTCAGCAGCCCGGCGCCGGGTAAGACCACGCATTGGCACGCCGGCGGCCTTGTTCCAACGTGCGAACTGGGCCGCGGCGCCAGTCATGTCGCCGGCATTGACCAGGCATAGCAGGGTTGACGACAGGAAGTTACCCGCGCCCAGGTTGTAGACGAAGTCCACCAGCGCATCGAACTGGCCCTGTGTCAGCGCCGCGGTAACCGCTCCGGAGACTGTCTGTTCCCGGCTCGAAAGATCAGTGACGAGCTGATCGGCGGCCTGATCCTGGGTCCAGGTCAGCCCGGGTACGACCTCTGGCCCGGTGTGCCCCCAACCGATGGTCCATGGCGCACCGCCGGTGGCTGGATCTGGATAGGCAGTCAGCGAACAGTTCTCGAAATATTTCAGCACCGCGATACCGTCGGGTGATGTATTCATGGTTTCTCCGGGAACAAAAACCGCTCAAGGGCGGCTGTGGCTGTAAGGTACTGGTCAGGCCGGCGGCGCTGGCCAGTCGATAGTTGTGGGGAACCCGGCCTGGGCCGAAATGCGGTTTACTGCGATCCGGTACTGTTTCCATGCAGTCAAGCTCGCAGTGTCATCAGCCGTGGCGCTACCCAGGTCAACGGCATCCTGCAAGGGGGCAATGCGCAGCGCAGCAACACTGAGCAGACTGTCGCGCTGAGCATTCGCGGCAGCGAGCACCTCGGCACCCGTTGGAGGTGGCCCGACTGGGTCGGGCGGCAGAGTCTCGGAATAATTCTCGGTGTCCGGATCGGGGAATAATTTCGACGGATCGTCCGGATCAGGCTGCGGACCATCAACTGCTCTCCACCCAGACCCATCCTTCAATACTGCATACCTCATATACTGTCTCTCCAGCCAATTACGCAAAGTTTAGTAGTTGCTGAATCAGACCCCCAATAAATATTGCTAGATTCAAGGATCATGTTTTCCCGACGATTATTGATTGTCGATGATGCATTTCGGAAAATAATAGGCGGAGGATTTGTTGTTGAGCTATCACCAGCAAATGAAGTATTTGGAGCCACAACAACTGACTGCTGATTGACTACATAGATCCACAACCCAATCTCCGTTGCTGTAGGCGGTACTACGCCAGATACAGATACGGCTGTCGGAGTCCACGTTGCACTGCCTGCCGTATACCCAGAAGTAACACCGGATGCCAGCGTTGGATAAAAAGTCACGTTAGAACCGGCTGCCGGTTTCGGCTGCACCCAGTTGCCAATCTGGTTAAAGCTTAAGATATTACCAGATGAGTCGGTCCGCACTGTGCCGACCCTGGCTTTGTGCGTATACCCTGCGGGCATTGTTGGGGCAGTCGCGCTTAGTGAAAACAGGCCAGCCGGTGCTCCGCCTCCCCAGATTACGAACTCATTGTACAGAGTTGCTGCAGATGCCGATCCAGAGTCTAGACCGTTTGCACCGGAACTCGCGAGGCTCGGCGCGATACTTATAGCGCGCAGAACTTGATATGCGTTAGATGCACTCTCAACAATGATCTCATCTGCCGTATACGTTGCGACTTTGCTCAGGCCAGTAGCGCCGCCCACAAGATTCTTTGCGGAGCCCTGGACGCCGACTTGCTGAACTCCGTCAATTGCAAACCAAACACCGGCAGCGCTTGATCCGAGAGTAATCGACGACCCCGTAGGTACTGGGTAGGAAGTTACGGCTCCTGGCAAATAGATACTATCAGAGCCTGCCGCCAACAGGTTCATCGTGCCGGTTGCGTAGTTCCAAAACTTAATAGCACTCCCAGCCGGCATAGTTGAAACGGAAGGGAGTGTTACGTTAATTGCCGACGAGCTATTACCGACAATAACTGCTCCCGCGTGCGTTGCTGCGGTGAGGGTTATATTGGCACTAGCAAGCACAAGGCTACTGTAATGAAGTCCGACACCCTGAACAAACGCGGTTGTCGCAAGATTCGTCGAGTTATCGAACTGCGCAGGAGTTGTGCCGACTGAGTTCGGAAGCTGGTCGAGCACAACAAGATCTGTGCCGTCATACACGACATCTGCAATCTGGCCGGCGGCAACAGTAGCGGCCATCTTTGTGGCAGTTGAGGTGTATTGCTTGAGGTTTTTCGCGCCCAGGCCAGACACATTGAGCGTGGGTGTGGCGCCCCCCGCTGCGCTGAAGGTCACCCGGAACTGCTGGTTTGTCGCATATGCAGTGATTGCGGGGACAGGAGTCAGCGTGAATGCAGGTGAAGTACCCCCAGTCGGGAATGCAGTCAGGCTTTGGGTCTGGATCTGGCCGGCGGTGACGGCATGCTGGCTCTGCGTGGCCGGCGCAACCTGTTCAGGCGCGCCGGTGCAGAACAGCAGGATGTAGGAGCCGGAGCCGACGGAGGTGTTCCACTGAATCCAGGCGTCACCATTTGCAATCACTTCACCGTTCTGGAGGGCCGCATGTGCCCCTCCCACCATTGATACGACTCCAAGCCCGTCGTTGATAGTGCAAGCGCCAGTGCTGGTTGTCTTGACCTTGAAGCGCAGAACCTGGCCCTCGATGCGAGCCGTGAGCGCTGGCGAAAAGGTGCAGACGTAGGTGTTGGCCGTACCTGTGTCGACGCCGAACGCCAGTCCGCCGGACTGGATCTGAGCCGCCAGCTTTTGCGGGGTGATCGCGGTGGCGTTATCGAGGCCGGCGGCCGCGAGGGCGCTGGTGGCCAGCTTCAGGATACCGGCCGAGGTCTCGCTGGCAGCGCCAGCGGCGCCATTCTGCACGATCTTGGCGATGGCCAGTGCAAGCTGATTGAACTGGCTTTTGACCGGTGTGATCCCGGCGGCGGCAAGGACGTTCAGGTTTTCCATCATGATCGAGTTCATGAATTCGGCGTTCAGGATCGTCGCTGAAACGCCGGTTGCCGGGTTGCCGTCAGTAAAATATCCGGTCGTGCCCGGCGCGGTACTCGCCGGGATGGCTGCGACCGCCGTTGAGTTGTCGATTTGATACATCTAAGGCCTCACGAATAGTGAAATTGCAGACGGGTATGCGATGGCTTGGCTTCGGTGAGCTCGCACTCGAGCACCGCATTGCCCCATGAGGCCAGCGGATCACCCATGGCTGACTGACCGGTGCGGAAGTGGCTGATGGTGTTCAGCTGGCAGTTGACCGCCCAGGTGAAGAACCAGTCGGCCCCACCGAGTTGCTGTCCGCAGGTGCTTTGCCCACAGCGGAACGGGGCGTATTGAGTGATGGTAATTGCGTATCCAAGTCCGGCCGCGTACGCCGTGAAGAACTGGATGGACTGGCCGCCAGTATTGGTGAATCGAGCCACCACCTGGTTACGGCGGCCCTGGAAGGTTGGTGACACCCCGGAACATGGATCGGGGAGACCCAGCGTCGCCTCCCACTCTGCGAGGAAGTTCACGGTTGTCGCCGGAAAAAGGTCGTCGATCAGCCCGAGCGCGGAATCGCTGATCCGCGTGAACGTCGGTGCAAAACATGAAACTGCCTGGGCGTGAACAGAGGTCAGATCTTTCGGCCAGACCCTGCCACGCGGCAACAGTCCGAGCAGCGCAGACGTGAAGTCGGCATCGGTATAAGACGGTTTTGGCATGATGATCAGCCGTAAGTAATGACGCCGAGGGTGGGCAGATGGCCGAGGGTATTGGGGATGTTTGCAACCGGGGACGTGATCACAAACCCTTGCGTTCCCGCGATCGCGGAAATTGCCGCCCCCACGTCAGAGACGTCGACAGAAGATCCATCAGCCAGCGGTGCGCCCTGGTCAAACAGAACTCCCGAGATTGCGGCAGCTACTGCTGTCCGGGTTGCGGTCGATGCACCTATGAGCCCGGTAATCGTCCAGGCAATTGGTGCAGCAATCGGCGCGCAGTGGTAGACCATGGCGGTCACCGGCTGCTGGATATAGACGCTGTTCGCGATGATCAGCTGATCGCCGGCGGCAAGGTTTCCAGATGTAGCCCGGTTGTCGCTCGATGAGATGCCGTTCGTGCCTTGCGGAAAGCCACCATAGGCAGCGTTGGCATCATCCAGCATCGAGTACACCACCACGGTTCCGGTACCAAACCCGTTGGGCATGCACCAAGCCCGGGTGACACCAGGCACATCCAGGGCCCAGTTCACATAATCGTTGTCAGATCCGCCATTGGGAGTGCTCTGGTAAGCCGCAAGCATGCGGCCGAAGAACGCCTCATCAAGTTCCTGATCTGCGCCGCCGGTGATAACGGCGGTAACCGCACCAGTTGATTGCACGCCAGTGATGGAAGTGCCCAGCGTCATCAGTCCACCAACCGGGGTATTCCCGGCCTCCCCGGCCAAATCCGCCGTCACCTGGACCACCAGGGTGCTATCGGTGCCGACAGTGGCTGACGCCTGCGTGGTGAATGTCGCTGCGTCGCTGCGCACCACCTGGGTACCCGCAGGAACTATCACCCCAGGCGTACCCGGGAACGTGACAGCCCCCGACGCAACGGTCGGCGATTTTGGGTAGACATTTTTCATGGCTCCCCAGGCATAAAGGAACTCGCCAGAGGCCGTATAGGGGACGCCCTGCTTGGCGATCCAGTCGAGGTAGCCGTAGTTGAGGTAGGCAAGCCCAGCTACAGCCTTGCCGGTGATCTGCAGGTTGGAGAAGCGCAGCAGACCGTCGGCCGTCGGCAGTCCCGAGGTGATGTCCGAGGCCACGCGAGCGCGCAGGTCCGAGAGCGTAGGTCGCGGATATGGCATAAGTGGCTTGCTCCAGGCAAAAAAATACCCGCTCAAGGCGGGTTTAGTTGGTTACTCAGAAGTGGCTGTACGAATTTCCAGTAGCGCCTGGCGCAATAGAAATAGTAGCGTTCTGCCTTCACGCAATGGGATTTCCCGGTCCCTTGCCTGCAAGCCCAGGGACTGGGGCGCGCCAATTTCGGCGTATATAGCAAGGAGAGTTGAATGAGCAGCTTTGAAGGCGCACTAATAAAAGAGCAAGGCATCACCTTTGCGATCGTATTGGTCAAGCACCATGTGACGGGGTCTTCTCACGAATCCGGCAAGGTCCGCGAATCGTTCCAGCCACACTTTCCAGGTACGCCCGTCGTTCTGGCGTCACAGGACTCCCGAGGTACATTCCGGTATCAGGGTCGAACTGACTTGGTGGACTTTCTTGCAAGCGTTGATGCTTCTCGCATCCCGTGGAAGAAGTTTTCTTACTGACCATCAGTATGTGATTTTGCATACATCCTCCTAATTGCCTGGCTGCAACAATGCTGCCAGGCATCCGATATGAATCGCTAGGCCTGGTCCCAGACCCAGTTGTAGTTGAGCGCGCTCACGGAGCCGTCGCGATGCGTGATGGTGACGATGGCATTGAGCTGGCTGCGGCCGGCAATGACGGTGGCCGCGCTGACACTGAGGGCCACCTGGTCATCAATGAGCCATTTCAGTGCCTCTTCGATATAAATCTTGGCGGTGTTGGCCACGGCGGGAGTGAGCTTGGACCGATCCAGCAGCCAGAGCCGCGAGCCTATCGGCACATCCTCACCAGCATCCCCCCACCAGCCGCGGAGGTCATTTCCGCCATCCGGAGGAATGTCGTCGTCATCGGCCTGGCGATCGGTAAACAAACTGATCAGCACAGCACTGGCCAGGTCATCGCCGCTGGCCAGAGCGCCCCCACTGATCGACCAGTCGCCATTACCCGTGCTCGCGATCCAGGTGGTGGTGATATCGGTCATTGTTGAGGTGTCGGCGTGGTAGTGCCGCTCCCGTTGTTGTGCGCGTTGAAGATCACCCGGTCTGCAGCCATGGTACGGACCGAATCCTTGACGTTGCCGCCGGCCTCAATGTCCCCGCTGACACGCAGCACCGGGGTATTCATCTGCACCGCTGTCGCGGCGTTGATCGTGACCGTAGTGGCGTTGTTCACGGTCACCGGAGAGCCCTTGGCCTCAACGACAATTCCGCCGGACTGGGTCAGATAAATCGACTTGCCCGCCAGGTCGTAGAGCATCGACTCACCCGCCAGCAGGTTGACCGGGCGGCTACCCTGGTGCCCGGTGGCCACGACGACCCCCTTGGATCGGTCGCCGCCCAGGAACAGCACCATTACGTCGGAGCCGTCAGGCGGCACAGAGGTAAAGCCAAACTCAGCGATGCGCGGGGTTCCATCCCGGGTTTCCGAATCGTTGAGCTTCACCTGAAGTAGTTGTGCGGTTTTGCTGTCGTTGACAAAGCTCACTCTCCCCCAACTCGACATCAGCTGAATTCGCCGCCATAGGCGTTGCATAACACCATCACTATCTCCCGACTGCTTGCCTGAACCACTCATTGAGGCACCACCTGAGATAATTCTCCATACAGCGGAGTTAGGTTGATTGGCTGCGGCAAAAAGGCAGCGGGTGACATCAGTGTTAATTCCGCGGTCGTACCAGAATAATCATTTCGAATAAACGTCACATCGACAATCAGCATGCTCTCAGCGAAGAACTTCAGCCTTTTCAGCGAAACAGGAACAAGTGTATTCGGCTCCCATAGCGCGCCAGAAGAATCTCGCCAACTATCAGTCGTTACCCTGATAACCTTTGACCTACCAAACCTACGGGCAGCCTCCCAGTCAGCACGCTTTACCGCAATATCATTACCAAGACCACTACCCTCAGAGATAATAACCATCATTCGGCGGCGCTTAACATTTATATCTTTTGCGGTATATAGCTTATTTCCAGCCTGCCCCATGTCGGTAAAAGTATCTACCGATTGAATATATGCATTGTAATCAGAATAGGTAAAATCCGCCGAAAAATCTATGTAAGCAGACTGAACATTCACTCCCTCGGCAAAGCCACTGGCGGCCCGGCGCGTCCCTGCCTGAGACAAAAACAAACTGCCATCCGGAAGATCATAAGCCAGGACGGCAGAAAATCGGGCCATCCGATCAATTATTTCAAAGGCGGATTCACCAAGCATCAGGTTAACTTGGGGCAGGATCGGCAAGTTCGTCACATCAGTTGCGACCTGTATCCCTGCGGCCACGCCATTGATGGGTGTGCCATATACCGAAGCCAATCGTTGAGCGATACCGAGGACGGTCTGATTCGTAATCTGGCCTCCAGGCCATTCAGCCGCACAGTCAATGAGATCTGCACATTTTGATCGGCCGCTTATACGAATGGAGTGATCCCCTGCGCTGATCCCGGGCACAAAGTGGTCGATATAGCCTGTGACCACAGGGTCGTCACCAAGCCGCACCTGACAAGCATCACCTGGTTCAAGAACGATCTTATGCAGCTCGCCCGGGTAGAGCTCTGTCATGCCGATGCTGAAGTCGCTTGGGAGCCTTTCGATACCGCGAGTAACGCGAATATCAGTCCATCCAGTGATGGTCAAATCACCCGAGGTTATGGTTAGATCGTCGGAAACCATGGAAATCCCATAGAAGGTAGGCATGAATAAGCTATTAATTCCTGCGCTTTATTCAGTCGCAATATTTATTTCGGTCCAGACTTCGCATGCTGCGGCCGATGAAGTATTGTCAGGAAAAACAGGTCATTCAAAAAGCATTAGTGTACTAACGTGCGACGACATGACGGCCGTTACGGAAGCCATGGACTATATGAAGCACGACCCTAGAAATCCGAACCTTCTAACAATAATGCAACAAGGAAACTGCTCCCCACTTGATCCGTCTGTGAGCTTCAACATCATAAAGCAGTACATCTGGCAAATACCGGCTGGACCGCAGAGACTCGCACAAATAGAAATTCCATACCCGCAAAATCCAAGCTTGCCACCAGCCACACAATGGATACTTGAGTCAGACATAGACCACGGAAATTAACGCCATGAATATAAAAAAATATTATTTTCTTTTGATGCTTATCCCAATAACCGCTAACTCAGCCACACCAACCACATACTCGAGAGAACAAATCAAGCCGATAGTTCTCGCATTTGAAGACTTAAATGACAAATGCAAAGGTGGCAGCGGTGACGCGCCAGCCACATGGGTGTCGTGTAAAAAAAGGGATGATCTATTTACAAAAATAAAAAATGCCGGGTGGTGTTGGGGTGATGGCACTAGCGAGCAAATTGAGTCCGACAAGCAATGGCAAATGTGTACAAGCGTACCAGGAGAGTCACCCGAGTTGTGGCCTATACCTAAATTCAATGTAAATGCGATGTGTGAGAAACTTGCTACATCCTCGGGAAAAACATCAGAAATGGTTCGACAGGGATGTTATCAGCAAGAGCAGGCATCCTATAACACCGTCAAAAATTTATGGATGAAAATACCCCTATCAATGCAAGAGGAATGCGTAGCTATCGCCAAAGCTTCAGGATCGGGCTCCTATATGGTCCTAGATGGGTGCATTACTCAGGAAATGAGCTCAAAAGACTCAAACGAGAATTTTCAGTTCAAATATTAGGAGTATTCGGAAAGCCCTATTGATTAATAGGCTTTCCGCCCCCTGCCCCAGAGCATCCATCATGTCCGGTTTTTTATTTTGTGGCGACGCTAAATCTGCGAACTCCTGGCTTTAGGTGGCCAATGCGCTTACCGTCGTCGGCATAAAAGCCGGGTGAACCGGATCAGCCTGCTGGATCAACTCATCCGCCCGGGTGGAGTCTCGATAGAGCCGATTGGCCATAGTCAGAGCGTTCATCGGCGCCCGAAAGGAAAAAACCTCCAAGCGCGGCAACGTGGCACCGGTGGTGGTCAGATCCGTGACCACAGCCTGGCGCAGATCGATCAGCGCGTTGTAGCTCTCGTCGTCGCCGGCATCCCCCGCCACCAACAACTCCGCATCGATAAACCCAGTGACCACGCCCATGGTGCTGATGGCTTCGTCATAGGAGGTCGGAACGTAGGCAGCCACCACCTGGCCGATAGAGGCCAGGGCGGCCCGGCGCAGCAGTGCACTGGTGGCATCCTGCGCAACCTCACGGGCCGCGCCGATAGCGCCGCCGCCTGCGAATGTTGCCGGCGTGTAGCTGGCCAGCGGCCCCAGCAGCGCGATCGCATCACCTGGGTCAGCGATGCTGGTCACCAGCGCATCCATAACGCCCTGCACGGCATCCGTGAAGGCTGTCCCGCTTGATGCGTCCAGGTTCGCTGCAGCGCTCACCAGGGTATCCATAGCCGTGTCGACCGCTACGCGATTGGTGGTGTTCTGGGCGATCAGGTCGGCCATGGTCGCACTGGCGTTCCGAGCATTCTTGCTGGTCGTTAGCGCGCTGCTGACGTTGCCGTTGGCATAACGCCCGAAGTCGCCAGTGAGCAACGCGCCCAAGCTGGTGATACTGCGCACGTCGTGAGTGATACGCCCGACCAGGACCTTGAAGTCAGCGATCACGCCGACCACCATCCCGACGATGGCCTTGCCGAACTTGATGACCCCTTCAACCGCATTGATCACCGCCGTAACGCCACCGATCACCTTGCGAGCAAAGTCCAGTGCCGAAGATAGCCCGAGCGCAGCTGCCAGCTTGTCCAGCAGCGAACCGCTGTCCGAGGTGATGGTCGGAAAGACCCGGTCGCCAGACTCGATAAAGCTGAAGCTGATTTCAAAGTAGCGCCCCATGTCCCAGCGCTCGACAACGCTCAACCCCTCGGTCGGGACGCTGACCTTCAATGCCCCCAGGGTTGGATGCACCAGCGCGCCGGGGCCGGCCTTCTCCGCCGCAGCGACGAGTGCATCACGCTGCGCCAGGACACTGCCGCCGCCATAGACCAAGCTGTCGGTCACAAGAAAGCCGCTCATGCGAATCCGGCGCGTCGAGCGGCCCATGTCCTCGATGTACGGCTTATCTCGGCCAGGGTATTCGTGCATAGCCAGACGACGACCGAAGCGCGCATCGCCGCCATAGACTGCGAACGGCACGCCACGAAACGACGCCTGGTTGAGCATCTCGGTCCAGGTCTTGTTGGAGTCCTGGGCGATCTGGATGATGTCGGAAAGCAGGCTCATGCGATTGCTCCCACTCCGTTATATGCGATACGACTGGATGCCTGGGTGTTTCCCTGGGCTTTGACCTTGGCTGTAGTTCCCTCGGGCGCACCCTTCAGGTTCACATCAACCTGTATTTTCCCACCAGAACCGGCCCCCTGAGCAGCGCCTTGGGTATCCCAGTCGACGGCCACGATTAACCCAGCACCGCTGAGAACAGAACCTCAGGACGGGTGCAGATGTGCAGCGGATAGCTGTATGCCTCGACCTTCCACCACATCTTCCGCTGAGTATCGAAGATCGGCAGGATGTAGATCGGCTTACCAGGAGTGTTCACCCACTCGAAGGTTTCACCCGGCGCATAGGCAACCTTGAAGATACCTGGGGCGCCTTTCGGGAAGAACTTCGCCTGGTTGGTCGCGACGTGAATAGTCGAGGCGTCATCGGAGCCGCGGTAGTTGAACCAGTTGATGCCGCCGAAGCGCATCGCCTGGAACGCATTTCCCTGACGCAGCTCCTGGGCGGCCGCCCAGTTGTAGTAGGTCTTGGTCACGTCTGGGTGGTTGGTGAGCTCGTCCCAGAAAGCATCACCGGCCAGCGCATAGACCTCGGTGGTCGGCACGAACGCGCCTTGCGATTTGCGCGCCATGCTCCGAACGATGTTGTTGCACAGCGGGCGAATGCTATTCGGCTTAACCGCAGATCCATCAGCGTTCAGCTGCAAGTTGAACACGATGTCCGATGGCTTGGTGATTCCGAACTCCTGGAACCAGTCAAACTTCACTTCGCCGTCGGCATCCAGGCACAAGCCTTGAATGGCCGCGAGACGCTGATACTCCCAGGTGTACTCAATGTTGCTGGTGAGGCCGGTCGGGCCGTTGACGCGACGAGCCACTTCGGTCTCGATCTGCATCAACTCGGTCTCGCTACCGAACGAGCGGATGTTCTGGATTTCTTGCGCAGTGATGGTGTCGGAGTGCATCAGCCGCGGAACGTCAAAGTAGCGCGCTTGACGTTTTTCGGTGGTGCGCTGCGTGCCTTCTTCGCCACGATCAGAGAACGGGATCAGGACCAGCTTGCCTTGACGCTGCTCGACAGCCAAAGCGGTGGTGCGAATCGGATCAGGCTCGAACAATTCGAGGTCGCCGATACCGGTCGGCTTGAACGGGTATTTCTCAACGGCGGTGGTCAGGGCAATTTCGGAAAAGATGTCCTGATGGAAAACGTCAAGCGAGGCCATAGGTGAGGCTCCTGAAAACAAAAAACCCGCCGCGGCGGGTTATTTTTTAGGGGTTGGAGTTATCGGGCGAGAATGCCGACAGCCTTGAGGGCGGCCAGGGCCGTGTCTTGTTGGTGGACATTCAGGCTCGCATCCCACACCAGCTCTGCCCGATTGACCTCGGCGCCACGCATCACCGCCGCAGCGGTCGCTGGACGAACAGACGCATCGGCGATATCGCGCAAAATGGCGTAAGCCGAAGGACTCGCAGTGGTCGACGTCAAAGGGGCCCAGCCGCCGCCGGTCCATGCAATGGTGATGGCGAACGAATCGTTCGCAGCAAACGGCGTGGAACCAGCGGTAATGGTGAATTCGAGGCCTGCACCACCAAAGGCAACGCCAGGCTGCCCAGCACCCACCAAGACGCCGTAGGGGTTGGTAACAGTGAAGTCGCTGGCATCGCTGAACACCACGCTATAGGCACCCGCCAAAGCCGGTGGTTGAGCAGTGATAGAGCCCACGGTGCCGTTACCGACGTTTGCGCTGCCTGCCACTGGCGTAGCCGTATAGGTCAGCGGCACATCAGCGATGATGAGCCCGGGAAGCAGCCGGCCGAGGCCGGCGGCAAATTGAACCTGGTCGATGGACTGGTGGCCGTTGGACAGGGAAACAATGAAGCCGGCATTGTGGTACTGCTCGACCAAAGGGGTTTGCGGAACGTAAGTCATGATCAGGATCCTCTGTGATTATTTTCCGCGAACTTTGGTCATAGCGCGGTCCCAGCGGCCGGCGATTGCTGCAGCACGCGAAGGCGATTCAGCTCCGGCAGAACCCAGTGATGGATTTTTCCCAGAGCGAGCGCTGTTGGCGTTGCCTTCGGAGGGCGTATCACGCAAGACGTTGATGGCCTGTGTACGCGACATAGTGGTGTTAAAAGCCAGGTTCGCAGCCAAGACCGGATTCCTGGCCGCATAGCGAGAGCCGAAAATTTCGGCGCAACGAGCACGCTCACGCCGACGGGCGGCAGCAGCAACGCTTTTGCCGTGCATTTCGTCGTCATCATCGTCATCGGCATCAGCGTCATCATCAGATGCAGATTTGCCTTTAGCTCGACGGGACTTTTTATCATCCTCATCGTCGCCCTGATCATCGTCATCATCGGCCCCCTCATCGTCATCATCCTCACGACGATCATTGTCATCGGCATCCTCGCCAGCTTTGGCTCGTTTTGCCTTTCGGGACTTTTTCCCATCGCGGGTATCCCGATCATCGTCTTCGTCGCGCTCATCATCTTCAGCGCGAGCATCTTTGCGCTCATCATCTTCGTCATCTTCAGCGCGGGCTTTCTTGCCTCGCATCGAACCCATGCCAGTCAAATGAGCGAACGAAAGCGCGCTCGCCACGCGGGAAAGTGTGGACATGTAAACCTCGGTTTTAAGAGAAGTGGAGGACTTCAGCCCAGCTCGGCGAGCAGGGAACGGAACGCTTCGTCAGGTGCCATCACGGCATCAGCAAAGCCAATCTCGACGCCGGCGGCGCCAAGGAAAGTAGTGGCCTGGGTGTCCCGGACGGCCTTCACCGAAAGCCCGCGATTGCGAGCAACGGTTTTCACGAATAGCTCACCCATGGCATCGACATCGGATTGATACCTGGACATCGCCTCTTTAGACAAAGGCTGAGAATCAGAACCGTCAGCCTTGCGATCGCCGTAATGGATCAGCGTGACATTGACGCCAGCGGCGCCCAGCGCCTTGGACATATCGACGTGCATGCAGATCACGCCAACACTGCCCGTTCCGCCGGTGCGCGGGACCAGAATACGGTCACAGGCACTTGCCAGAGCGTAAGCCGCTGAATAAGCCGACTCAGTGAGAATCGCCCAGATCGGCTTCGAACCGCGCATACGGTAGATGTCGTCGGCAAGGTCGAAACAACCAGCGACCTCGCCCCCGGGGCTATCGATATCCAGTGCGATGCCCTGAACATCTTCGTCGGCCATGGCCATGCTTAGACATGCACGCAAGCCGTCATAACCAGTCATTCCGCTGTACGGCCTGAGGGTTCCGAGTTTCTGTACCAGAGTGCCAGTCACCGGAATGACTGCGATGCCTGCTACAACCTCATATGCCCGGGCTTGCGCCGGCTCACCAATATCACCATCCCAATCGTCAAACGCTACGACCCGACCATCAGCATGAAACAGGCGAGCAAGACCGAAGCGATCAGCCAGGGCCGCCATGACGATCTCAGCCTTTTGCGGAGTGATAGCCAGAGGCACGTTGAACAGTTTCTGCGCGAGGTGCGGATAATTTGTCATTGCGCCGTGGGCTCTTGTTCGGGGGTTGAGGCAGTCGTCGCGTTAGTGCCGAACCAGTTCGGAGTTGGCAAGCCTGCCTCTTTGAACGCTTTGGCTTCCGCGGCGCGCTGCTGGATGACCTCTTCATAGTCGAGGCCCTGTTCTGCACACTCGCGCTTGAGCGTGGATAAGCCGCCATCCATACCGAGGATAGCGCCCTGCTTCTCTTTCACCGGATCCACCCAACCCCGAGCGACACCAAGCCAGTCACAGCGGGAATAAGCGGTGCGAGCCTCCATAAAATCAGGCGCACCGTTGGGCAACGGCAAATCGTTTCGATCCATCGCCTCATGCAGCCAACTGGCGAACATAGGCGTAGCCGTGCCGATCTTGAATTCGGTGTTACGTCGAGTGAGCGTCTTCCAGCTCTCCAGCAGGGCAGCACGCGCGCTGGAATAGTTGGTTTTGGACCAGTCTTGCGTGATCTGCTCGGCAGAGATCCCCGCGGCAGCGGCGAACGTCCGGGACATTTCACTGGCAAATTCACCGAACCCGTTGTGCGGGTGCGCTGCCCCGACGGAAACAATCGACTCACCAGGCGCAAGCGTTGGAATGCGCGCACCCGACAGCATCGCGGGACGCTCTTGGGCCCAGTCGGCCCGCATGCCCTGGTAGGCTGAAAGTTCATCGGAAGCATCCAGGGCCTCTCGGACCTGGTCAGGATCATAGGGACTGGTGACATACGTTCCGAAGGTTGCGGCAATGGTCGCGGCTTGCAGTTCGACACCGTAATAACGCGCAAGCATCTTGAAGCGCGCCAACACCGGAGTGAAAACCCCGACGCCACGGTTTTGTCCCGCGCGATCATGCTCGAAGTCGTGAATGACACGAGTCCAGCCATCCTCGTCCTCGCGCAGCACCCGCTCCCAATCCATGCTTTCGACCGAGTTGTACCAGTCGTTTTGGTGGGCCTTGCGGATGTGATAGGCAATCGGCACGCCGTGATCATCGATCTCGACACCGCCGCGCATGTATTTGCTGTCGACCATTTGGAACGGATTCGAAAGGCGATCCGGGTCGACGACCATGAACGCCGTGGCGTAGTCCGCCCGGCCATAGCCAACCCGTTCTGGCATCCAGTAGTTGACTACCAGAGAATCGCCGTCGATAAGCTTGTGCCGCAGCGCCAGGCGCATCTGCTGGGAAACGGTCAACTGCCGCGACACATCGCCATATCGGCCAATGTCATCGGCGTACCCACGCCACAATGCCTCGACGGTGCGGCGATACTCTTCCGCCCACACCGAGTCAAACTTGCTATTGCCGGTGCGAGCCGCGAGAGCCCGATAATCAGGGTTGGCCGAGAGACGCAGCGACGCGCCCACGGTGTTGTCGAGGATCCGCGTGATGCCGCCGGCAGCCAGGCCGTCGTTGCGCACCAGGTCACGGTGGCGAGCCACCATCCGATCACGGAACTGGTTGATCTCTGCGTCGGGCGACCGGATCCATGGCAGCCAGTTGCCCATTTCCTGAGTAGCCCAACTGGACGCCTCATAGGGGAACACCGACTGGCCAGCCATGCCTTCGGTCAACGTTGTGGCATTGCCCGTTGCTTTGGGGGGCATAGGGGTGAGTGGCTGACCCCGAGAGTCGACGATTACTGATTCAATAGTCATCAGAACACCGGCCGGATCGCACGGCGCCGACGCATGCCCAGGGCATATTGCAGCGCGAGAATATGAGCTTGGAGCGCGCCAAGGTCGGCCCGCGTGTAGGTAACCGACTTCGAGCCGTCCCCCTGCGTGTAGCTGAACGATTCGCCCTTGGCGCCCGTACTCAGGTCATGCAAAGCCTGTTGCGCTTCGACCAGCCATTGCTGCAGGGTGGCCGGTGGAATACCGCTGAGGTTGTTGAGGCGCGGTGTGAACATTGGAACCTCCTACGCCATGCGTGAAATCGACGACTTTTTTGACGATGATTTTGCTGGGGCTGTGCGCTGGATAACCGCATCAAGGACTTGTGGTGCCTGTTCGGCTGACCGTTGAAGTGGCAACCCAATCAGGGCATTTACCTCATCAGCGCGTTTGTTGAGCTTGAGTCCGAGATGCAGCAGGCCGCAGAGCGCGGCATAGGCATACACACGGCAATCAAGTGCTTCGTTCGCGCGCCCGGGAGGCAGCTCCCACATACGGTAATGCTGCCCACCGGATGTTTTCCGGACGGAACGTTCGGAGGTCAGTTGCGCGAAGTAATTGATGTCGCGATCAGTCGGGAAGTGCATATAGCCCGGGCCTTTCTCGACCAGGTGCAGCCGCGAACGGACCGAGTCCTTGGCGGCGTTGACGCCGATGATCACTGGCCGAAAGGCCGACTTATTCCGCTTGCTTGGGGTCTTGGTTGGCCAGACCGGAGAGCGCTTGCCGCCGACCGCTGACTCACCCTTGATGGCCCAGACACGACGACCGATACGAGCTTTGGCAAAGTCATAAACCTTTTGGGCGTGGTGTCCGCCGGAGTCATGACACACCGCCATGACCTCAAAACCCCTGCCGTCGGCCCGGTACCAGATTCGCTTCAGGTAAGCATCGAGCTCGTTCCATATATCAGGCGTTTCCATGTCGCCGGAAATGACGTGAAAGTCGATGGACCAGCTTTCCTCGTTGGTACCCCAGCCGACCACTTCGCATTCGAAACGATCGCCCTGGGTGTCGACGCCCACGGTTACGACAGCAACGCCGTCGGGGACCTCGGCGCCCCACACTTCGCAGCGTGCGGCAAGTTTGTCTTCCTGCAACGCACGATCACCGCGGTCTTCGTAGGTCTCGCCCAGTACCAGGTTGACGAAGGTCTGCCGCATCAGCGGGTCGTCCTTGACCTCCAGCCACTCTGCTACAAGCTTGTGCCAGGCAGCATTGACGAAAAGGCTATAGCCGGCCCAGATGTGAAAGCCAGCATGGCCTGTAAATGGCTTGGTCGGCCGCCACTCGCCCCGCTCGACCATTTCGTCTTTATCAACTTCATGGATAACGCAGCCGGTGGCCTTGCAGGCGTAGAACACGCTTTCGGGAATTCCGACGCCGTTCTCGTCCTTGTCCCATTTCATGCCGTAGGGAGTGTCAGGGCCACCCCATTCCAGCACCTGGTATTCACCACAGTGCGGGCATGGGACAAAGTATTTGCGCTGGTCGCTGTTCGCGTAGCTCTTTTCAATCCGGCTTTCGCCCTTCACCGTGGGCGTGCTGCCCATGATGATTTTCCGGTTCCAGAAGCTTTCAGTCCGCTTAATGCCCAGCTTGATCTGGTCGCCTTCCTTGCCGGCTCCCATTACGGGATAGCCGTCGACCTCATCGAACATCACCACTCGCGCAGTGATCCGCCGAAAGCCGCCAGGGCTGTTCGCGCCAACGAACGCCATCGAAGCGCCGTTGCGGAACATCCGCTTGTTGATCTTTTGCTTGGAGTCCTTCTTCTTGAGGTCCCCAACGATTTCCTTCAGCACCGGGGTATCCCGGAGCATCGGCTCGATTTCAGTGACGCTGTAGTCTTCCGCGTCCTCTACCCGGGGTTGAACAACAAGAACGGGGGCCGGGTCCTGGTGAATGAAGAACCCTGCAGCATGGTCCATGATCTTGGTGTAACCCACCCGCGCCGACTTCTGCACAGTGACCATTTCGACCGAGGGGTCTGTGATCGCGTCCATGATTCCGTTCTGGTACGGGAACGCATGAAATCTACCTGTCTGGGCGCTGGTTTCCCCGGATAGCCTTGCGTGCTCGGCCGCCCACTGGCTGAGTGTCAGCTTCGGTGGTGGCTGTATGTTGCGGCGGCGAGCTTTGAGCAGGCCTGTTTTCAGGGCTGCATGACCCTCCGCGTAGCGGCGCGCTTCATCGGCTGATCCCTTCTCCGTCACGGGTCAACTCCTCGAGCGCTTCAACGATAAGTCCATACATAGCGTCCTGGACCTCCAGCACTGTCTTCAGACGATGAATCCGAGGGGCATTCTCCGATGGGATGGCCAGCAGCAAAGTTCGGACTTTCGCGTATTCTTCGCCGACGGCGCGGGTCACGTCCTCGACAGCCACGACCAGGCGCGATTCACGGTCGTATTCGAGCTGCTCGCGCAGGGCCAGGTAGTTCTCCTTAACCCGCTTCGCCTCATCGACATTCATGTTGGCGCCGGTCGCGATCAGGATCCGAGTGGTGGCCTGCTCGATCGTTTCGCCAGCCTTGATTGTTACCCTGGCGGAAGCGCGGGTAACGGCCTTGGCCGGGACTGCCGAGCTGTTACCCGAATCCTCTTGGGTAACAACATCGATGCCGTCTCGCCGGTATTTTGCGATCAGCGCATTTGAAGCGTCGACGTCGAGCGAACCTCCCTCAAACACAAGCCAGCCGCGCTCCTTCCACTTAGTGACCGTCTTTCGACTGACGCCGTGGAGTGCCGCAAATTCGCTCTGGTTCATGGGTCGCCTTGTTACCTGTTACCCAAATTGAAAAATTTCTCAGCTAGAGAAACAGAAAACTGCGCAATGCCCTCGATGCCAGAAGGGCGGGGAGGGACCCATTGAGGGGGGGGTGCCCACCCCGACAGACGGTCACCCGGCCCTTTCCAGCACCAATTTGGTGCGAGGCGCGTTGTCAGCCCTGAAACCCCAGTACCTGTGCGGCGCGCATCACGTCGGCACCTGTCAGTCCGCAGTAGTTGTTGGTCAGCACCACCCGGTGCGCGATCTCAAGCAACTGCTGAAGCTGATCATCGATAACGACGTGGGTTGGATTGTCATGATCGACGAGCCAACGACGAATTTCATCAGACCTCAACGGCCCATCTGCATCAGTACGCCAATCCTCATGGAACCGACCAGTGAACCCACGCCGAACAAAGATCGCTCGCACATCACGATCAATTCGCCACATGCTTGAAACCACAACATCAGCACCGGATCGCGCACACAGATCATTGAGATGTCGCATCGCAACTGAATCAATCGCACGCACCGGGCGACGAACGAGACTGCGAAAAAGAGGGCGACCATCAATAGTCCAACCAGCACCTTTTCGGGTGCAGATGACACCATCGATATCAAGGAAGATGATCATTATCCGCCCCTATCACCTGGCCGTTGCCAACGCCTTGGACATTGCCTTGTCGAACGCAGACTTAAATTTACTGTTGATGATGGCGTTTGCCCGGGCGCGGTAATTGAGTCGCTTGTTGACGGCGAGTGCTTCACCGAATCGGATCAGCAACTTTAAATGTCCTGGCTGGGCAGCAGCCGCAGACCGGCCGCGTCTTGCCTTCTGCCCCACTTTCGGAGGTATGCGCTGCCATACGCCATTGATAGTTCCCGACTTAGCCTTGACTGGCCCAATGAAAATGTCCGGACGCGAACGAAGCTTCTCCAAGATGTTGCGGGGTAACTGTCCAAAGCTGTCGAGCTTGATGTCCTTGGGGTTCAGCAACTTCTTGCTTGGCAGAACGTGAATGCCTCCATCTTCGTATGGCGCCAAGTATTTCGCCGCGATAGGTTTGACGAAGACGATTGCGGTCAAGGTGCTCTTTGTGGCACCACGCATGCCGACCGAACGCCGGGTAAATAGCCGTGGCTTTTTGAACGTCGCAGTAATGTTCGCAATTTCTTCAGCCTGAACTTCCTTGGCGATTTCAGTCAGTGCCAGCGCCGTGGCGAACCCAAGCTGTTTGTGGGCCAATGCCGTTAGCTTTTTGCTCAACTCTTTAACATCGGCGCGCACAGAGATGGCGATCGGACTGGCCATGACGTTATTCCTTAGGATCGGCTTCGTTGCCCAGCTCTTCAAACGCTACTTTGACCGCCTGCCCACAGAGCTTGGCCTGCTCGATCATCTGGCTACCAATCAATCGAGTATCGCCACACCGAAGCAGAAGCAGCTCTGAAAGCGCTCGTTGCTGGGCAGTTGGCTGAAAGCAGATCGCCTCGCCAGCCACCAACTCCATCGTGTCGACTGGCTTCTTTATGCTGTTAGGATTCGCCATTACAGCACCTTCTTCGCCAGTGCGATCATTTCGTCCCAGCAGTGCTCAACGTCGTGCCCCATGAAGGACAAAAGCTTTTTCAGAACGTCGGTATTTACTGCAGGCTCACCCTTCTTCGGATCATCGACATCAGCAGAACCAACAGCAACCATCGCGGTCACGGTCAACCCTAAGGCTGCAGTCTGGGTCGCATCGCTCAAAGAGATAGCGGTGATGGTCACCGATCCAGCGGCCACACCAGCAACCAACCCGGCAGAGTCGACGGTGGCAACAGAGGAGTCACTGGAGGTAAAACCAGAAGATTCGCTGGCAGTGAGTTGCATGGTGGCACCAACGAGCAGTGCAGTTGCAGGAGCGGTGATGTTCATCTGAGGGATCTCGATCTTGAAGGGGGCCGCAATCCATGCGAGGAGTGATTTGAAGGGGTTCATTTCTGAACCGCTCCGACTGGATCGAATACATGGTCGCGGCGAGCCCAGGCGTACAGCACAACTCCGGCGTGCATGAGGACCACGTAGAGCGATGGGGTAAACCCGTGGATGGCCTTAGCGAGGCCGCCGAATGCGCCGATGGCTACGAGGTAGAAGGCGATCGCCAGCACCGGCTGTTCGAATGGGTGGATCTTGCGCAGGTATTCAGCCGCGGCGCCTACAACCAGGATGCACAGCAGCGCGTCGAACGAACTCAGGATGATGTTCATGTCAGGCCGCTCCTGTAGCGCCGAACTTCCCTGCCAGGGCTTTCAGGCCTGGAATGATGTTCATGGCCAGCAGGCCGATCAGGAAGGCAACGCCGTTCTGAGTGTCACCATCCACAGGCAAGTTGAAGTAGTGGACGGCAAGGGGGGTTGTGAAGATCGCCGAGGCGAAACCGGTGCCGACTGCCGAAGCAGCCTGGCCGCGAGTCAACCCACGCAGAAACGTCAGCGACAGCACCGCACCAGCAAAGCCGGCAGTGGCCACGCCATACTTGGCCAGCAGCAAGCCGGCAGCGGTTGTGCTCGCTGGTTCAGCCATGGGGTTCTCCGGGAATAAAAAAGTCCGCCAGGGAGAGCGGACAAGAGCGCAGCGAGGGAGCAGCACCGTGAATTCTGAGGGCCTCATAAGGCCCAGGTGGTCCGCATGTGCGGGCACTTGGCGTTGGTTGGTGTGGCTGGCAAGGCAGGGCTCGAACCTGCGATCTCCCGGTTAACAGCCGGGCGCTTTACCTCTTAGCTACTCGCCAATCTGGTGCCGTCACAAGGATTCGAACCCTGGACCGTCCGCTTACAAGGCGGCTGCTCTTCCGCTGGAGCTATAACGGCAGAAGTGAATCGGCCCTCACAGCACTCCCAGCACTCCCAGCTCGGAGCAATGGGCGTGGCGGGGCCGAAAACGAAAAAGCCCAGCGCGATGGCTGGGCCTTGAATAGGTGTCGGTGTGCAGCGCTACCTGCATTTTGGCTTCGGTGACGGCCACGCCCGCAGGATTTCATCCGATTCCCCGCATAAGCCCGCTTGGGCTACACCAACAAAGCAAAAAGCCCGACACATTGGCCGGGCTTCTTTGGTCACCCTTCTACACACGCAGGAATGACAGGATGGGATAAATAGTGATGGAACGATGGATGGATGTCAAGAGACGTTCACGCAGCATCAGAAATAATAAGCCCCTCAAAGTCAAAGATCTCGCCGGCCGCACAAAGAGCATCGTTCACCAGGGTGTCGAGCGCGGCATAGATGTTGCGGCGCCACTCTCGTCGCGTCGACTCAGGGCGCCCCTCCACGTCCCAAGTGTTCATGTCATAGAAGCTCTTTGGAAGACCGATCAATGAATCGGCCCGAGACTCTACGCGCTTCTTGGCCGCTCGTTCGGCAGCCACCGCCGAGGCGATCATCGAGTCACGCCGCCAATCCGGAGCATCTACCTGGACGGTGACCGTCACAGTCTGTGGTGTCTTCCGTTCTGCACCCTTGAGCTTCGGCACCGCCCAGGCCGTGACAGCCTTGTAGACGAAGAGGGTTGGCGCAGGCGAACTGACCAGCAGTCGCAGATCGGTGATCGCTTGGACCTTGCGGGCCCTGTCGGTGCTGTACTTCGCCACGAGCGCGGCCATGTGACGCTTCTCAAGGCCGTGATGAAGTCGAGCAGCAACCCAGCAATCGGCCTGGGTGCGATCGATTGAGTCGCCGCCCGAACCGCCAAACAGCGACAGCAGGTCGCGCTGCTCCTCCTCGTGCGGGCTGTAGAGCTTCTGCCAGGCCTGCTTACTGGTGTTGTCGATGGCATCGGCGGCGAGGGCCGAAACGACGCCGCCAAGTACGCTTTGATAGATCATCGGTCAGTCCCCTGTGTAGTTCGTTCCGCCGGCGCCGCGGCGGTTGTTCTGTTCGTAGTAGTCAGCGAGGCCAGCAGGCGGCGATTGAATCAGCCTGTTGACCTGGCCCTGCACGACACGCAGGCGCATGCCGAGCTGGGTGACGAGCATCTCCAGCGGCAGCGGCAGACCGGTGTCGGCCGAGACCCAACCCGAGGCATTGCACTGCGTGCAAGCCACCTCATAAAAAACACCCATCACGACTGCCCGGCCACGGCACGCCGCGCATTCGGCAAGTGCGATCTGCTCAGCCTTGAATGAAGGGCCCGTGCGGCGACTCATGCCGCCTCCAGCAGTCGCCGGTGAAGCTCATAGACATCCGCGCCACCCTGGGCGGAAGCGTGTTTGATTCGAAGCTCAAATCGATCCTTCATGGTGATCAGCAGCAACGTTTCCGGGCCTGAGCGCTCGAAATGAATCGACCTGATCTCGGCCGGATTCACGGCGAGGCCGGTGTGCTTGTCGAGCAGAATCATCATTTTTAAACCTCGCCTACGGTTGCTTCGCGAATAGCCCCGCAGCCCTTGCTGGCCGTGGCTTTCAGTTGATTATCGGATTCACCAGATGTAGCACCTGTGTAGCCGTGAATCAGGGCAAAACCGTTGCCGTCTAGATAGGCGTGCCACAGCTCCAGGGCTGCGCGCTTGCGGGCCATCACGTCGGATTGGATGTAGACCTTCACGTTGTGGCCCATGGCGTGGTTGATGAGCAGCTCGCCGATCAGGTGGTCGATGCCGATGTCTGCCCAGCCAGTGCGCGCAAGCTTGCGTAGATCATGGCTGGTCCATTGGCCGCGCCCGATCCGAGCGAACACGGCGCAGGCCTGGCTCATGCTCAGCGGCTTGCCATTGCGCCCCGGGAACAAGTACCGACCTTCGTAGCCGGCGGCCTGCTGGTTGGCCCGGTG
>Ga0302155_10000266_pt1 | contig 43101 bp, 36 predicted proteins | sample I_Bog_N3_1_FD_193508 | JGI IMG/M metagenome (GOLD analysis project Ga0302155, IMG submission 193508) | Peat permafrost microbial communities from Stordalen Mire near Abisko, Sweden - I_Bog_N3_1 | ecosystem: Environmental > Terrestrial > Soil > Wetlands > Peat | place: Sweden: Abisko, Stordalen...
GGAAGGCCAAGGCCCAGACCAGACCGGTCTTGATGGTGTAGGTAGTCTGCACTGCCGGGTTCTGCTTGGCGGCCCAGGCGGCGACCGTGCTGCCGGCCAGATTGGCATCGGCGCGGCCGGATTGCACCGCCTGCACGGCATCGGCATTGCTGCCGTAGACGTCGTACTTGAAACCGTACTTCGGCGCATTGTCATGCGCCCAGCTTTCATAGGCTGATCCCTTGTTGACCGAGATGGTCTTGCCTTTCAGATCCTCCAGCCCCTTGATCGGCGTGGCACCCTTCTTGATTACGAAGGTATAGTCGGTATCCAGATAGCCTTCGGTAAACAGCATTGCCTTGGCACGTTCCGGCGTCGCCGTCACCGGCGCCAGCACGAAGTCGTATTTTTTAGCATTGAGGCCCGGCACCAGGCCGGAAAATTCGGTGCCTTCGATCTCGATCTTGCGTCCCAGGCGGCGCGCCAATTCTTCGCCCAGATCGATGTTGAAGCCTTGCAAGCCACCGCTGAGCTTGACCATCGCATGCGGTGCGAAGGTGGCATCGACGCCGGTACGCAATGGTGCGGCACCAGTCTGTGCCTGCGCGCTGGCGGCCAGCATCGCCAGTACGACAACACCTGCCGTCATAGTGCACAGATGCTTGAGGGAATATTTCATCGACAACATCGGCATCGCATTACTCCTGAAATGGGGTGGTTTTTAATGCAGCGGGAGATAAGGGATCGCCGGCGCCAACGCGCTCGACGATCAACTTGTAATGTTCCGGGCGGCGGTGCTTGGCAAAATTGAATACGTGCTGCAGGAAGGTCTCGCCCAACGCCAGATCGCAGTTGGTGAAGATGACTTCGTCGTCTTCGCTCTGCGCCTGCGCCACGATCTCGCCGCTAGGCGCCACGATGGCCGAGCCGCCTATCATATGAAAACCGTCTTCGGCGCCGCATTTGGCCGCTGCTGCCACCCACAAGCCGTTCTGGTAGGCATTGGCCTGCAGCGACAGCAAATGATGGAACATGCGCAGATGCGGCGGCTCGCTCCAATGGATATTCCAGGATGGCGTGTTGTAACCCAGCACCACGATGCGCGCGCTTTGCAGACTCATCACCCGATAGGTTTCAGGCCAGCGGCGGTCGTTGCACAGACACTGGCCGATGCGGGTGCCAAGCATGTCGGTGACGCCGAAGCCGTCGTTGCCGACTTCGAAGTATTTCTTCTCCAGATGCTGAAAAGGCGCATCCGGCTTGTGATCAGAATGGCCGGGCAAATGAATCTTGCGATAGCGGGCGACTATCTTGGCATGCTCATCGACCAAGATGGAGGTATTGAAGCGATGGCCATCTTCGGTCAATTCGGCGTAGCCGAGGTAGAAACCAATCTTGAGTTGCGCCGCTAGATCGAACAACGGCTGGGTCTCGGCATTGGGCATGCTGGATTCGAAGAAACGGGCGTTGACTGCCGCGTCGTCCATCCAGTAGCGCGGAAAGAAAGTCGTCAGCGCCAGCTCCGGAAACACCACCATCCGCGCACCGCGCGCTGCCGCTTCGCGCATCATGGCCAGCAGGCGCGCCACCACGGCGACGCGGCTGTCGTTCAGATGCACCGGCCCCATTTGCGCCACTGCCAGGCCGAAGCTGCGCTTGCCGGCAGCACGCTGATTCAGATCGATTGCCATACTTTTCCTTTCAGGCCGAGCAAACTCGGTAAGTTGCCGCGCGCAGGCTGGTAGCCGATACTGGCCGGATCCGGACACTGCCGTGCGATATATTGACCGCTGCCGCGCTGCACCTGCAACTGATTGTCTTGCACCACCACCCGGCCGCGACTGATGACAATCTCCGGCCAGCCGGTAATTTCGCGGCCTTCATATGGCGTATAGCCAACATTGTCGTGCAGCATAGCGCTACTGATGGTGCGCTTGCGCTGCGGGTCCCACAGTGCCAGATCGGCATCCAGGCCGACGGCGATATTGCCCTTGCGCTGCGACAAGCCGTACATATGCGCGTGATTGGTCGAGCTCAGGCGCACGAATTCATTGATGCTGATGCGCCCGCTCAGCACGCCCTCGGAAAACAGCAGCGGCAAGCGCAGTTCGATGCCCGGCACGCCGTTGGCCATTTCCTTGAAGCTGGTGTCTGCGCCGTGCGGCAGCTTGCCGCTGGCGTCGAAACGGTAAGGCGCATGGTCCGATGAATACATGCCTAGCGTGCCATCCTTGAGCCCCTCCCACACCGCCTCCTGCGATTTGGCGTCGCGCGGTGGCGGGCTGCAGCAAAACTTGGCGCCTTCGACGCCGGGCAGATCGATGTCTTCAGCGGTGAGAAACAGATATTGCGGGCAGCTCTCCGCGTAAATCTGCGCCCCCAGCAATTTGGCATTGCGAATGGTCTGCACGGTTTCAGCACCGGCCACGTGCACGATCAGCACCGGCACGCCGATCAGGCGCGACAAGGCAATAGCGCGATGGCTGGCTTCCGATTCGGCCAACGCATCGTGCGCCACGGCATGGAATTTCGGCGCGCTGTGGCCTTGGTCCAGCAACCTGGAAGCAATCCAGCGGATCATGTCGTGATTCTCTGCATGAATCATCACTAGCGCGCCCTCACGGCCGGCCAGCGCCATCACGTCCAGCAACTGGTAATCGTCGAGTTTGAGCGCGTTATAGGTCATATAGACCTTGAGCGAGGTAATGCCGGCGCGGATCGCCTGCGGCAGATCGTGCTGCAGGGCCTGCTCGTCGGGGTCCGACAGGATCAGGTGAAAACCGTAGTCGATGACCGCCTTCTCGCGTGCCCGCTTGGCATAGTCGGCAATCACATCGGGGATACGCTTGCCACGATGTTGCGCAGCAAAGGGAATGATCGTGGTGGTGCCGCCGAAGGCGGCAGACACCGTGCCCGAATAAAAATCGTCGGCACACATCAAGCCCATGCCCGACAACTGTTCGATGTGACAATGGCTATCGATCCCGCCGGGCAATACCCAACGGCCGCTGGCATCGATGTCTTCGCGGCCGGCCGGCAAGCAGGGGGCAATCTTGACGATCACGCCGTCCTTCACGCCGATGTCGGCGTCGAAGGTTTCCTTGTCGGTGGAAATGCGTCCGCCGCGTATGGTCAAGTCGAATGTTTGAGCGTCGTTCATATCTTTAGTGAAAATCGTCGGTCACATTAGCGCTGTCATCGATCAGCACGGGTATCAGAACGTGCCAGGGTAGCTACCACCGTCCATCAACAGATTCTGGCCGGTGATAAAGCCGCTCTGCACACTGCACAGATAAGCGCAAGCATCACCGAACTCCGCCGGATCACCGAAGCGCAGCGCCGGATTTCCCTGCCGGCGTGCCGCCAGCACTTCGTCCACCGTCTTGCCACTTTCCTTAGCCGCCCCGATCGCGGTGGAACGCAGACGGTCGGTTTCAAAGGGGCCGGGCAACAGATTATTGATGGTGACATTACGCGCCACGGTCTTGCGCGACAGACCGGCGACGAAACCGGTCAGGCCGGAACGCGCACCGTTCGACAAACCCAGAATATCAATCGGCGCCTTCACCGCCGCCGAGGTGATGTTGACGATGCGGCCAAAACCGCGCGCCATCATGCCGTCCACCGTGGCCTTGATCAATTCGATCGGCGTCAGCATGTTGGCATCCAGTGCGGCGATCCAATCGTCACGCGACCAGTCGCGGAAGTCTCCCGGTTTGGGACCACCGGCATTGGTCACCAGAATGTCCGGATGGGGACAGGCGCTCAGCGCCAGCGCACGCCCTTGCGGGGTGGTGATGTCGGCCGCGATCGTGGTTACGGTGACGCCGGTGGCGGCGCGAATTTCTTCTGCCGCCGCTTCCAATACGTCCTTGCCGCGCGCGATCATGACCACGTTAACCCCTTCCCGCGCCAACGAAAATGCGCAGGCGCGTCCCAAGCCCTTACTCGATGCGCAAACGATGGCGTTGCGCCCTTTGATTCCTAAGTCCATCTGATCCTCTTCTCTTGCCAATGTGACGGCGCAAATTAGCGCTGTTATTCAATCACCAGCGCGCCGCGCTGATCCAGCGACAGGCCCACACGTGCGATCACAGCCTCCAGTTCACGCTCGGTCTCCGGGTCGATGCGCATGCCCGGCGCACGGATCGCTTCGCAAGCGATCACGCCGCGCTTGCGATACACATACTTGCGCAGCGCCAGACCGATCTTGGGTTGGAATTCGTAACGAATCAGCGGGCAATAACGGTCGAAGGTAGCGGCAGCACCAGCCAGGTCGCCGGCCGCGAACTTGTCATAGATGCGCACCAGAATTTCAGGAAAGGCAAAGCCAGTCATGGTGCCGACGGCACCGCGCTGCAACTCTTCCAGGAAATACACGCCGCCGAGGCCGCCGAAAATGCGCATCGAGTCACCCGCAAGATCTCGGATGCGGCTGATCTTTTGCCCCACCGGAGGCTCTTCCATCTTGATGAGATTGACATTGCCTTCCTGCCCCAGACGGGCGATCACTTCCGCCTTGATTTCCGTGCCGAAGGAATCCGGGAAGTCATGGATCACCACCGGGATCGTCAGCGCCGCCGCCAGCGAACGGTAGTAATCGAACTGCAGCGCGTCAGAGGCGTTGTCCAGCGGCGCAGCAAAAATGGCGGCGGCACCGGCCTGTGCAGCTTCCTGTGCCTGCTCGATGGCGCCAGCCAGACCCAATGCTCGCACGCCAACCCACACCGGCACGCGACCGGCCGCACACTTGGCAAAAGTTTCGGTGACCACGCGACGCTCGCGGTTGGACAGCTTGTGTGCCTCCCCCAGAAATCCAAGGATGGCCAGACCGGACACGCCGGCCGCGATCTGGAACTCGACCAGCGTAGCGATACTGTCTAGATCCAGTGTGCCGTCCTGATGAAACGGTGTCGGGCAGATGGTATAAACGCCACGAGCGCTATTGAGCGAATGCAGGGAAGCGGTGGCAGGTGCGGTCGATGACATATGAATTCCGTGGGCGATGACGAGATGTGGAATTCATTGTGGTAGAGACTATCGCCGCTGTCGCATGCCATTTTGTGCGAAGGCATTAACCTTATGTTAAGCCGCCGGCATCAGCGCCGGCACGCCGTAGCCCTGCCCTTGCACCAGTTTTCTGAGTTCGGCGATGAACCCCTGCGTCAGTTGCGACAGCGGCTCCAGCCGGACGTGCACCAGATTCGCCTGCAAAATAGGCGCATTGGCCACCGGACGCACCACCAGCTGGCTGCTGGCCGACCAGCTGCGCACCGAGAACTCGTCCACCAAGGCAATGCCGGCGCCCAGTTGTACCAAGGAACAGGCATTTTGCGGCGAACCGACTTCCATAATGGGCTTGAGCGCCTCGTCATGCTCCAGGTACATACGGCCGACGATGCCGCCGAACGGCGAATCCTTGTCATAGGAGATCAGTGGAAACGGCCGCAGATCGGCCAGCGTCAGCGTGCCGCGCCGCGTCAGTTCGTGGTTGTAAGGCAGCACGCAAACCAGCCGGTTGCTGCACAACGGTGTCACTTCCAGATTGGGATGCTCCATCGGCAGGATGATGATGCCCAGATCGGCCTGGCGATTGAGCAAGCGATCCTTGAGATAGGCATAGCTGAGGCAGTTGAAGGTCAGCTTGACCTCGGGATGTTTGGCACGGAACATCGTGATCGCCTGCGGAATCAGCATCTGGCCAATACTTGGGCTGGATACGATGTTCAGAATACCGCTGCAGTTCTCCGACAGGTCATGGGCCAATTCGTTGACCCGCTGTACCGCCTGGTAGACGTTTTCGACTTCATGAAACAGCTTCTTGGCCTCGGGCGTGGCGTAAAGACGGCCCTTGATGCGCTCAAACAATGCAAAACCGACGCGTTGCTCGGTATGCGACAGCAAACGGCTCACGGCGGGTTGCGAGACAAACAACAGTTCCGACGCGCCGCTGATGGAGCCGGTGATCATGACCGCACGGAAAATTTCGATTTGACGCAAATTGAGTGCCATATAAGCTCGCATGCATAACAAAATGTTAAGGAGGTCCAACAAATACGCAAGGAATATGCCAATGGCCTTGGAGTAGAGTTTCAACTAGCGATGAAGCCTGTGCGTTCGCACTCGCACATGAAGTGCGAACCACCCCTAACTGAACGCCGCCAAGCGCGGTTTGCCGGAGCCCAGCAATGCAGCCTCATATTTATGTCATCAACCCCAACAGCACGCAACGCGTGACCGATGGCATCGACGCCGCGATGGCGCCGCTGCGCATGGCGGGCGGTCCGCAGATTTCCTGCCTGACGCTGACCAATGGCCCGGCCGGCATCCAGAGCCAGCACGACGTCGAATCAGTGACAATGCCGCTGACCATGCTGGCGCGTTCGCTGGAAGAAAAAGCCAGCGCCTTCGTGATCGCCTGCTTTAGCGACCCCGGACTGTACGCGGTACGCGAGGCGGTCACCAAGCCGGTGCTGGGCATCATGGAATGCGGTATCCTCACGGCGCTGACGCTGGGACAGCGCTTTGGCGTGATCGCGATTCTGGATAGCTCGATAGCGCGCCACCTACGCACCTATGGCGCCATGGGCGTGAACCAACGCCTGGCCGGCGAACTGGCGATTGGTCTCAACGTTACCGAATTATCACAATTCGAGCGTACGTTGGCACGTATGGTGCATACCGGCAAGCGCCTGCGAGATGAAAAAGGTGCGGATGTCATCGTGATGGGTTGCGCCGGCATGGCGCTCTATCGTAATCCGCTGCAGGATGCATTAGGCATCCCGGTGGTAGAACCGAGCCAGGCCGCAGTGACAATGGCCATCGGACGGGTACAAATGAATTGGCATGGAGCTTAAGCAATGAATATGAATCATCTGCAGCAACCCGGACATGAGCACAGTAGCGCCGATCTGATCCGGCGTTTGCAGGAATTACTCGGCCCGGCTGGCGTGATCACCGAAGCCCAAGAGCAGGAACACTATCTGCGCGACTGGCTCGGTAAATGGCATGGAAAAGTGTTGGTGGTGGTGCGTCCCGCCAATACTGAAGAAACTGCTGCCGTGATGCAGCTCTGCCATGCCACGCATACGCCCATCGTGACGCAGGGTGGCAACACCGGCATGAGTGGCGGCGCTACGCCCGACGATAGCGGCGCACAAGTGATCCTTAGCACCACACGCATGAATCGTATCCGTGAAGTCGATCCGCTCAACAACACCATCACCGTGGATGCCGGCGTGATCCTGGCCAATGCGCAGGAAGCAGCGCGCAATGCCGATCGTTATTTCCCCCTGAGTCTGGGTGCAGAAGGCAGCTGCACCATCGGCGGCAATCTGGCGACGAATGCCGGCGGAATCGCGGTGCTGCGCTTCGGCAATATGCGCGAACTGGCATTGGGGCTAGAAGTGGTGTTGCCCGACGGCCGTATCTGGAACGGCCTGCGCGGCCTGCGCAAGGACAACACCGGATACGATCTGCGCGATCTGTTCATCGGATCGGAAGGTACCTTGGGCGTCATCACCGGCGCCGTGCTGAAACTGTTCGCGCAGCCGCATGCACGCGCCACCGCCTGGGTTGGCGCCGACAGCCTGCAGCAGTTGGTTATGTTACTGACGCGCGTGCGCGCTCGCTGTGGCGAGCGTCTGGTTGCCTTCGAGATGATGTCGGCGCGTTCGCTGGCGCTAGTGCTGGAACATGTCAGCGACACCCGTGCACCACTTGCAAGTGTGAGCGCCTATAACGCGCTGATCGAACTAAGCGACACCGAAGACAGCGGCCTGCAAGCAATGCTGGAAGACATACTGGGACAAGCGCTGGAAGAACAATTGATCAACGATGCTGTATTCAGCAGCAACCAGAGCCAAACTGCTGCATTGTGGAAAATTCGCGAAGGCATTTCGCAGGCGCAGGTACGCGCCGGCAAGGCAATCAAGCACGATATCGCATTGCCGATCTCGGCCCTGTCTACCTTCGTCGAGCAAGCGGAACAGGCGCTGGCGGCATCCGGCCTGCCGACCGACCTGATCAACTTCGGCCATCTGGGCGACGGCAATCTGCATTTCAATGTATTGCTGCCGGCCGATACCGCGTATGAAGACATGAAGACAGCCACCATCGCATTTAACCGCCTGGTCCACGACCTGGTGTCCGGTTTCAATGGCAGCATCAGCGCCGAGCATGGCGTCGGGCAATTGCGCCGCGATGAGCTAAAGCATTACAAATCGCCATTGGAGATGGAACTGATGCTACGTATCAAACAGGCCTTCGATCCAAATCACATTATGAATCCAGGCAAGCTGATCTAAGTCATTGATGAATAACCCTCACCGCCTCTAGCCCCCCCCCCCATTTATGAGTTCGAATTCCTTCGTCCTGCCTAGAAATACGAATGCCTGCACAAACACATTTTTGATTTGAAAGTGTCGATAAAACCGTTGGTAGTTCACAATCCCCCTAATAACAGCTTTTTGCCAGCATTTCCCTGGAAGCCGCACAGCGCTTGTACATAGCGTTAATTCGAATCCCCCTCTCGCCACCAAGAATATAAGTTATTGATTGAGCGTCGGCGCAATATCCTCATGCCGAATCACTTCTTAGGCCTCGTCGTCTTCGCTATTTGCTTGAGCGCGAATTGCGGAGCAACGCGACTCATTATTTTTAGCACATTGCTAAGGCCTGGGCGGATTTCCAACTTGCCAGCTTCTATGCCGGCGATACCGCGCAGCGCTAGCACCTTAACATCCATCCCCTTCCGATTTTTCATTTCCTCCGCAAAGTCACCTCGAAGCAACGGCGTTTCGACGGCGGGCGGGGCCAACTCGATGACTCGGATGCCGCTTCCTTCGAGCTGTATGCGCAAAGATTGAGTAAACGAATGTATCGCGGCCTTCGTCGCACAATAGACTGGCGCGATCGGGTAAGGGATGAAAGCCAAACCGGACGATACGTTCACAATGGCGGCCTCTTTTCTGGTCTTGAGATGCGGTAAGAATTGTTGGATCATGCGCACTGGGCCATTGAGATTGATCTCGATTTCGCGCGTTACATCGTTGAGGTCGCGCGCCTCATTCATGTTTAGATTGCGCATGATTCCGGCATTATTTATCAACACGTCCAGATTTCCGAATTTGGTGATTACCGCGTCAAAGAGCGACTTTATCGAACCTGCATCGCTAACATCGCTTTGAAAGATGTGCACTCTAGGCAGCGCAGCTTGCGTCCGCTTCAGTCTAGCAATGTCGCGACCAGTGACGATAACGGTGTTACCACGCGCAAGAAGCTCAGTCGCCAGCGCCAGGCCGATTCCGCTCGTTCCGCCCGTTATCAAAATAGTTTTTTTCTCTAGTTTCATTACACACTCCTTGTTTCATTCAGTAAATTGCTTATTTCGGATTGGGGTAAGTGATCGCGTTGACCATCCATAACGCAGTGACAATCAGAAGCGCCAAGAACACAGAGATAACGATTTTTCGCGGCACTCAAGCAAGAAAACACTCGCCACAATCCATGCGGCCACCGCACCGAAGCCTAGTAGCAAGCCAGGCGATTACTCCATCACGTCGTAACCGCCGCGAATCATGAGCAGCGTGGGCATGCAAATAGAACCTGCCCAAGTGCATAAGCGCGCTCAATCCGCAATGGAGCGTTGTCTCCGGGCCAGAAAGGCGCTTTCCGCGCAAATATTGTGAAACAACGTCGAATGCATAAAGCCTCCCAAAATAAAGAGGATGTGTGCACTTGATTCTCGACTGAGTCGGCGAATTTCGTTCCATCCATGAAGGCAATTATGGGATAAGCACTCTCTATTTGAATTCGCGAATCCTCGTTTCATCGAGCTGATACGATTAAAAATCTCTTTCATGGCTTGACGTTTTTCCTGGCGCAGTGATGGATTTCCAAGAAACAATTAGGCTTCACCGAAGCTTACGCAGCTGCATGGTAGTCATTCAAAACATATCGGGAAAAAAAACACGGAGACTTATTTCAACTTCCCGGATTTCATACGTTTGAGCCAGTAGAGATGCATCAACGGCGTTGATGAAATGCCGTGTAAGACTATCGATAAAACCAACACCGTCACGACATCCTGTGTAATGCGCACCGTCATTTTGTCATGCCAGAACTGCAGCACGAAACATAGGTAATACAACGAACCCACGCCACGTATGCCGAACCAGGCAATCAGCCAGCGGTGCGAAGTCTCGGTACCGGAACCGAGCAGACCCAGTGCTACCGCAATCGGTCGTACCACAAAGAACAACAGACCGGCGATCAGCACACCCTCGCCTGATAGGCCGAATTCGGACAACAATATCCCTAGCATCAGCACCATAAAAAATTCGGCGAAATGCTCCAGTTGTTGATTGAAGCCGAGCACGGTTTCCGTCAGATATACCGGCGCCTGCTCCGGATGCACTGCTGCTGCCGTATCACCGCTGTCCTTGGCAGCAGCGATGAGTTCGCCAGCTGGTTTGTTGCCACTGCTGGCCGATTCGACTTGACGCATTGCCAACCCGGCGGCAAACACCGATAGAAAGCCGATGCCGTGAATCAGCTCCGCCACCCCATAGGAAAGCATGATGATGCCGATCGCAATGAACTCTTCCATGCCTAGCGCCAGTCCAAAATGCTGACGGAAAAACAACACCAACCGCGACATTGCCCAACCTGCCAGCGCTCCGCAACCGATGCCCGCCGTAACACCCCAGGCCACGAACCAAGCAAAATTAGCTACCTGCGCGACTTCATCCGTCACGCCAACCAAGATCAGTCCCAAAATGACGAATGGATAGGCGCTGCCATCATTGAGACCGCCTTCTCCGCTCAGACCAAAACGCAACTGATCCGGGTCATCGACGTTTTTCACCTGCACATCGGACGCCAGTACCGGATCGGTTGGCGCGAGTATAGCGCTCAGCAGCATCGCTACGGAGAATGGTATAGCGAACAGGAAACTGATAAAAATCGCCAGCAAAGGGACCGTAATGAGCATCGAAATCACACCCAGGCGCAACGGGAGCCACCACAACTTACTGTCTTCGCCGCGAAAAGCCACGCGCAACTTGAGTCCGACCGTAAACAGCGATAACAATAACGCCACCCGCGCAATGACTGTCAGGATATCGGCATGGCCGCGCAGGTCGATGTGAATCAGGTTGACGCCGGAAGGCCCTAGCAGCCAACCAATCGGCAAATACAGCATGGCCAAGTTGAACGGCAGGTGCTCCACCACTGATTCCAAAAACACCATGAACATCAGCAGGACGCCTGCAATCAGAAAATAGATGGTAGGGATATCGATATGCACTCCCGGCTGAAGCAATGGACGATTATGGTGCCACATGCACGGCAACGGCCACATAACACATTTTCAATGTTACGCGGCTAACTGGACTCAGATGCGTGATTGAATAACATGAGAATGCGCTCGACACAAACACATCCTGGGCAAGAATACCTTGCTGGAAAATTTAATGCTGTTCTGATGATCCGCCATTTTTCTGGCGCGGCGCCAAACCGTCGTCGGCATTAGCGCCGGGATCTTCGCTGCCATCGGGATCCGGCTCGCTGCCATGTTCCGGCTCGCCGATTTTGGAATCCGCTGACTGCGGTGCTGGTGCCGATTGAATTGATTGTGCCGAATCACTCGCGCCGAAACCGACATCCACGGCAAAAGAACGCAGCAATTCGGCCGAGGTCGCTGGTAATTTTTTGGCGTGCGCCGATACATCGCGCGCGTTCTGACTCGATCCAGTGGGCGCAAAGTTATCGTCGCGAGCGTCCGATTCATTGCCGGTGAGGTCGCCCCCGGCCTGCTGATCGGTGAAACGCGGATTTCCCTGATGCATTGGACGACCGAGCGGATCGGTTATTACGCGATGTTTAACAGGAAAAATCGGCGCCGCTCCCGGCTGTATCTGCTGCTGGAGCTGTTGTTTTTTCTGCGTTGCTTGTTGCTCTTGCTGCTGATTTTTCTTTTCTATCGTCGCCATGATGTTCTCCTTGCTGATGTTCAGATTGTGCGATGCTAAAGAACCCGTCGCCTCCCCGCGCTATTGGTCCGTGCTTCAGCCGTTGCATGCAAAATCATGCTATCGGAAAGCATGGCAGCAGGACCTAGTTTTTCGGTCTGCCCCGAATTTTCGACCACCGCCGGAGATTTTATTTTCAGTTACCCAGGCGCGCCATTGTGCCTCCTTGGGGCTAACGCCGCGATTTTCGTAACTTTCTTCGATATGCGCGACCTGACGTTTTTGCTTGTCGCTATAGGAAGATTTCTCGCCTCTTGGCATGATGAACTCCTGTGCTGCGCTAACAATGCAAAACCAATACTTCGCATCGGCCTTACCTCTAATTTTCTCTGCTCATGTCGTCTTTATGTATATTATTTTTTTGCATTTTTCTCTTCATCGGTTTCTTTATATGCCGCTTCTTCTCCATTCTTTCCTTGCTTATATCTTTAGCTGTCCCGTTGTCATGTGGCATCACATCTTGTGCCAATACCGTGCCGGCACCGATTGCGATCGATATTGCGAATAGCATCATTAATATTTTCTTCATATGTTTCTCCTTTGGAAAATGCACGCTACGCAGCGTGAATCATCGATGAAGCATCGCAATGCATTTCTTTTCTGCGGATGTATCAAAGAAATTTTAAATATTTCAATATTGTTGAAATTCATTTCACAAATAACTGAAACGACAATACACCTTCTTCAAGAAAAGTAATGTGTGTTAGCGAACATGCAGGAAATAGGCTGAAGTACAGGGTGTAGCGCAAAGTTTGACATGATAGGTTTCTTTACGGATTGAGATGAAGGATGACCAGCACATGAGCAGAAAGATCAAGCCACTTTCTTGGCCCAGACCGCCTGTGCATTGGTGAATTCACGTAAGCCGAAATGCGATAGTTCGCGTCCATAGCCGCTCTTCTTTACGCCACCCACTGGAATGCGGGCATTCGATGCAGGGAAGCCGTTGATGAACACTCCACCCGTTTCCAGGCGACGGGCGATACGTTGAGCGTGAGTGACGTCACTGGTCCACAGGCTCCCACCCAATCCGTAGTCGCTGGTATTGGCCAGCTCGATTGCATGCTCGGCATCTTCTGCGACCGTGATAGCGGCAACTGGTCCGAATGTCTCTTCATCGAAGGCGGCCATCCCCGGCGTGACATTGACCAGTACCGTCGCTGCATAAAAGTTACCGGTACCTTCGATCTTGTGACCGCCAAGCAACAATTCAGCGCCGGCCGCGATCGTACGTTCCACTTGGCGGTGCAGTTCGTCGCGCAAGTCGCCGCGTGCCATGGGCCCGATCGTGGTTGATGGATGAAGCGGATCACCGGTCTTGATCTGCTTGGCTGCTGCGACGAATTTGCGGGTGAATTCAGCGGCGATCGGTTTTTCAACGATGAAGCGCTTGGCGGCAAGACAGACCTGACCGGCGTTTTGGAAACGCGCTTCAATTGCTGCCTTCACGGCCAGATCAATGTTGGCATCGGCAAGCACGATGAATGCATCGGCGCCGCCAAGTTCCAGCAGGCTCTTCTTGAGCGCTTTGCCGGCGAGGGCTGCGACGGCAGAACCGGCGCGCATACTCCCCGTGAGGGTGATCGCCGCGACCCTGGAATCTTCGATTACGTGTGCAACGGTATCGTTGTCGGCATTCAGATTGGCAAACAGGCCTCTGGGAAAGCCAGCGCTCTCGTAGGTTTCTTGCAAGGCATACGCCGATCCCATGACGTTGGGCGCGTGCTTGAGGATGAATCCATTGCCAGAGAGCATGATCGGACCAGAAGCGCGAATGACCTGCCACAGCGGGAAATTCCACGGCATGACACCCAGGATGGTGCCGATTGGCAGATAAGAGACATGTACCTGGTCGTCACCGTCGACCTTGACCGGTTCATCAGCGATGATGGCCGGACCGTGTTCTGCAATCCAGTCAATCGTGGCAGCGCATTTTTCGATCTCTACGCGTGCGGCGCCGATCGTCTTACCCATTTCGGCTGTGATGATGGTGGCCAGACTTTCCGACTTTTTCCGCAAAGCGGCTGCCAAGCGGCGATAAGTCGCAATCCGCTCAGCCATCGGCGTCGCGCGCCACAGACGAAAAGCAGCGGCGTTGTCGTCGAGCATGAGTTCAACTTCGTCGGGTGTTTGGAATGGGTAAGTGGCGATGAATTCGCCGGTTGCCGGGTTGCGCGAGATTGCGCTGTTAGCGGGAATCGTATTGAGCGTTGACATTGTAGCCTCCATGAAGTGAAAGAGCAGTGTTCAAGTAACTGCGCTGAGGTCACTTTAGGCCGTCATGACAAGCTGAAGAAGGCGTCTTGTTATCCTATGACTCGGGCTCATAGGTAGGAGGGTTGGGAATATACGTGACCAGTAACAGGTCTGGTCGCCCCACCGGTGTCAATGCCACATAGGTAAACGTATATGCCCCCCCGAGGGTGCCGGAGGCGTTTTGCACCCTCATCAAAGCCTTTCACATCCGTATCCTGCCACCATGCACCAAACTCTGGACTGAGGCCGGAAAGCTCAACGACCAGACTGTCAAAGGGGGCATTGCCCTGCGCCTGCGCCCGGGCAGCACGAAATGCCGAGATCATGCCCCGAGCCATCCGCTCCCAGTCGAGGATCTTCGTGCGATATGGCCGGTAGAGAAACAATAGACGCAGGGTATTGCGCTCGTGCGGCTGCAGCGAGCCGTAATCGACGAACAGATCGGCGATTGCGTCATTCCACACGAGAATGTCTCACCCATGATCCTGCTCGTCGGCTTCCTGTTGTACGCCAGAACAGGCAAGCCCATCTCGGCGCTCACCCGCTCCTGTCGGACATCAAAGACAGCTTCATGCACTCGTCACATTCGCAGGCAGACCACATGGAACGGGTCATTTTCCGAATGCATCAACAAGCCGAAAATACTGTGGGTTGGAGAAAAGAATTTTGCACATTAGTCACCAAAACACCATTCATTTCGCTATGCGCTAGTGTATCGATCCATTCCCGATCCATAGCAAAAGACCGCCATTTGTTCTCGCGTTCGGCCATCGACTCCCAGGCCAGCAAATAAGTCAGATGTTGATTTGAGCTACCAACCAGCGTAGTCCAGAAGCCAATCTGCTGGATTCCATGGCGTTCCCATATCTTCAGCGTGTTATTCTGAAATCGATTCAGAAGCTCCTGCATTCTCCCCGGTGCGACTGTATATATCCTTAGCTCGTGAATCATGGTTTGCTCCTTTTGTAGAACTTATTTCCTTGACAGCTACAAGTGCAAACCTGCTTGTGAGTAAACCGCTACGCGACTTTCCGCGGGTGTTACCGGCATTTGTTTTAGCAAGGACACATCCCTACATATCCATGAAATGTGTCCTGGCTGCTGTCACTACATGTCATGCGGAACATGGCGCGCAAGAAAATCAACCGCTACATTTCCGAAAATTGGCTACTTCAAACCCTACCACGGCTGCTCTTGACTCTCGTGAAAGAAAGCACCGTTGGGACCATCACTATCGAGCAGCGCAAGACTCACGCTGGTGACAGCACCTTCATCCCAGGACATCGGTGCATCAACGCCATGAAGATCCGTTTTCACAAAACCTGGATGTGCAGCATTGACTTTAATTTCGGTGTCACGCAGTTCGTAGGCAAGATGCACGGTCCAAGCATTTACTGCTGACTTGGAAATATTGTATGCGGGAATCTTGAATGCATAGAAAGCCGAAGTCGGATCGGTGTTGGCCGCCATTGATCCCAGAATGCTGGAAACATTGACGATACGCCCGGCAGATGCTTTCTTGATCAGCGGCAGAAAGGCATTGGTTACGGCAACCAACCCAAACACATTGGTTTCAAATGTATCGCGCCATATCTGTAGCGATTGCGCCGATGGCACCTTATCGAAGGCGTCCTTCATGATGCCTGCATTATTGATCAAAATATCCAGCCGGCCATATTTTTTTTCGACCAGCTCAACGGCCTGCGCAATGCTTTCTTCATTGGTCACGTCGAGCACGAGTGCATCGACGTGACCACCCTCCGCTTTTAATTCGCTGACTGCTTTCTGAAGTGCTGCTGAGTTTCTTCCGGCCAGCAGAACGAATACGTCCTTATTGGCGAGTGCGCGTGCAGTGGCAAAGCCAATTCCCTTGTTCGCGCCAGTCACCAGCGCTATGCGTTTCGACATTTAAGATTCTCCTTTTGATGAGTACGCCACGATATGTGAAGCTGCCACATCAATCAAATCGATTGAATTAATTGGCTGTATCGATTGCATGCATGCCAAAAGCAGATCTGTTTAGTTCATTTCACTTGACTAAAAAATCATTGAGATGACACCATTGATATATTAAAGATATATTAATAAACATAAAAATTTACAACTCGATTCAAGTTCGGATCAACGACAGGAATACATCATTGAACACCCTCGCCTACGCAGCCACGTCTGCAATATCCCCATTAAAGCCGTATCGCATTGAGCGCCGCCAGTTGGTGGCGGACGATATTCAACTCGATATATTGTTTTGTGGCGTCTGCCATTCTGACCTGCATATGGTTCGTAACGAATGGAATACCACCACTTATCCGGTTGTTCCTGGGCACGAAATTGTGGGCAAGGTCACGGCAGTAGGCTCTGAAGTCAAGGGCTTCGCGATTGGCGATATGGTCGGCGTTGGATGCATGGTCGATTCCTGTCAAAGCTGCGGGAATTGTCACGATGGGCTCGAACAATATTGCGACACGGGTTTCATTGGAACATACAACGGCAAGGACAGACATGGTCACGCAATAACCTACGGCGGCTACTCAACCAACATCGTCGTCAGCCAAAAATTTGTATTGCGCATACCAAAGTCGCTTGATCCTGCAGCGACAGCACCCTTGCTCTGCGCAGGAATTACAACGTATTCGCCGATGCGCCACTGGAAAGTTCTACCCGGTCAGAAAGTCGGCATTGTCGGACTGGGAGGCCTTGGACATGTCGCCGTCAAGATCGCGCGCGCCATGGGTGCTTACGTCGTGTTGTTCACCACCTCAAAGGAGAAAATAGCAGACGCCTTGAGGCTTGGTGCACATGAAGTGATCATTTCCTCCGATATGACCCAGATGAAGCTGCATAAAAATCGTCTCGACTTCATCCTCGATACCGTCGCAGCCCCCCATGATCTGGATGCATTTCTGGCATTGCTCAAGACCGATGGAACGATGACCTTGGTAGGAGCACCGGCGCAGCCGCATCCATCGCCATCCGTATTTAGCTTGATCATGCAGCGACGGCAGCTTACCGGCTCACACATTGGCGGCATTCGTGAAACACAGGAAATGCTGGATTTTTGTGCCGAACACGATATTACATCGGACATAGAGCTGATCAGCATCGACGAGGTCAATCACGCTTACGAACGCATGTTGAAGAGCGATGTGAAATATCGCTTCGTCATTGACATGTCCACGCTCAAAGAGCAGACGACCTAAGGTGCGAATGGAATTTCCCTAACTATGTCGACACCGTCTCATCCCATGAGCTGTCACCCACCTTCGGCTATCGCGTCTCTACATGAGTTGCGTGCACTGGTCGATGACTTGGCCAGAGATAAAACAGGGAGTACAGCCATATACGGCTTGTCCCTGATGTACTCCGAACAGATCACCACAGCCTTGCCGGAAATCTGTGAACCGATGCTATGTGTCGTCTTGCAAGGTCGCAAGCGGATCAGCGCTGGTGATCTGACGCTTGAGTATGCGGCGGCTCATTACCTCATTGTTTCAATGGATATGCCCATCAGCGGTGCGATCTGTGAGGCCAGCCCGCAGGAGCCCTATCTGGCGCTCAGCCTACGACTGAATCCACACAGTCTCAACGAACTCTTAAGTGAGTTTCCACCTGCAGCGCCGGTCGTAACACAGACACGTCATAGGTTCGGGCTAAGCGCACTTTCTACCGATTTGATGGCCCCTTTGTTGAGGCTGCTTCACTTGCTTCAGCGGCCTGAAGACATTCCGGTGCTGGCACCTCTGATTATCAAGGAAATCATGTATCGCCTGCTCAAGGGAGACCAGGGGCCGTTGCTCCGAACGATTTGCTCAACGGATGGAAAAGTGGCGCAAATACAGGAGGCAATACGCTGGCTTCGGAAGAATTACATGCATTCGTTTGAAATTGATTCCATTGCACAAGTTGCACACATGAGTCTGTCGTCGTTCTATCGTCATTTCAAGTCGGTCACGACAATGAGTCCGTTGCAATATCAAAAGTGCATCCGCCTACAGGCGGCACGCCAACTTCTGATTTCGCACGAGAAGGACGCCGCAGGTGCGGCCTTTACCGTCGGTTACGAAAGTGCATCTCAGTTCAGTCGCGAATACAAACGCATGTTTGGTAATTCTCCGGGGCGCGAGAAAACCACTGGAGACGTACTTATTAAACGGTCTCAGACATCTGGATTTCACAACCGTCGGCCGTATGTGCGAAGGCGATCCGAACACTCCGAACATATTTAGCACAACAGGCTGCGCCGATCATTCGGCGACATCTTCTCGAGGTCTTTTCTTCAAAAAATAACGCGAAACAGAATCTGAACGCTTTACAAGCAAGAAGGTCCTGGCGCTCGCGCGCGCCAATCCCCAATGGCCGCCACTAGTTTTATTACCTGGACTGGAGACAACATGAAAAAAACTATTTCCTACCGATGGATCATTGCCATCGTTCTATTCGTCGCATATAGCATTCAATATCTTGACCGAGTCAAAAGTAGCGTCCTGATGCCGTTCATCGCGCGCGACCTACATCTGAGTACCGCCGATATCGGTACCGGCACGTTCTTGATGCTACTGTTTTACGGACCTGCGCAATATATTTCCGGCCTACTCACCGATAAATTCGGCGGCAAGCGTGTGTTGATTTTTTCCGTAGTGGCATGGTCCGTCATGACGGCATACATGGGTGCATTGCAAACACGCAATGAATATTTGGTCCGCATGGCGATATTCGGCCTACTCGTTGGCACTGAATATGTCCCGTCTGCGCGCATCCTGATGCGATGGTTCAACAGAGACGGACGCGCCAGAGCACAGTCGCTACTCTCATGGGCATGGATCTTGACACCGGCATGGGCCAGCGTACTGGCCACGCAAGTTGCCGCACACGCCGATAGCTGGCGCATCGTGTTCTATGTGACCGGCGCAATGGGTATTGTGCCCTTGTTCATGATTATGTTCCTGATTTTTGACCGCCCGGAACAGTATCGCAAGATCACCACAGAAGAACTTGAATATGCTTATCGCGACGAAATTGCCGATGGTTCAGTCAAGAAAGGTGAATACGGCAACACGCAAGAAAAAATCCTCCAGACCCACACGATCAATTTCTTTCAGTTTTTCAAAAATCGAACCTATGTGGCGATTATATTTGTTGATATTGTGATGCAAATTACCTTATACGGCGCCCTCACCTGGATTCCGTTATATCTTTCCGATACGTTCGGATTCAAGCTGATCGATATGGGGTGGTGGAGCGGTCTGTACTTCCTGGCTGGCGCCATTGGTAGTTTCTCTTCATCTTATCTGTCTGATACGGTATTCAAGGGCAACCGGAAAATCATGATCCTGGTCTGCTTCATCGGCCTGGCACCATTCGTACTTCTTCTCTCGAGCCTACAACAGGCAGACTACCTGCTGCTGGCAATTGCACTTTGCGGTATGGGATTTTTTGGAAATATGGCGTGGGGCCCGTTCCTGGCTGTTCCAGCAGAAATATTCACGCCAGAGGTATATGGCAAAGCCATGGGGTTCGTCAATGGCGTCGGCTATCTGGTTGCGGCCTTTTCTGCCAAGATTTTCGCTGCGCTGGTGATTACCAATGCGGCTGGAGCAAAGAGCTATACCTATGGCTGGTACTTCATCGCGCTGTGCGTCGTCGCCGGTATCTTCGCAGCGAGCCGCATCGAAACCATTCGCAAATAACCCTTAACACAATCGCTAGTTTGGAGAATCTACATGACCAGAAATTTTGCCATTGAATACGTCGTCGATCATTTCAACTCCGGTGCCTTTCTGCAGGACCTGCAACGACGTATCGACTTGCGTACTGAGAGTCAGAAGCCAGAAGCAGCCGACATCCTCTCCAGCTATCTGGAAGATGAACTGATTCCTGCCTTGCAAAAGTTGGGATTCACATCCCACGCGGTTCATCCCAATCCTGCCGCCCCGACTTGCCCTTTTCTGGTCGCAGCACGATATGAAGGCGAGCAACTTCCTACCGTTCTGCTCTACGGACACGGTGATGTCGTCAATGGCTACGACGAGCAGTGGCGCAGCGGTCTATCGCCATGGAAGATCAGCGTCGAAGGCGATCGTTGGTATGGACGCGGCACAGCCGACAACAAGGGGCAGCACAGCATCAATCTGGCGGCCTTAGCAGCAGTCATCGAGGCACGCAGCGGAAAACTTGGTTTCAACATCAAACTGCTGCTGGAAACTGGCGAAGAAATCGGCTCTCCTGGATTACATGCCTTTTGTACGCAACACAAGACCGCCTTGTCAGCGGATCTGCTCATTGCCTCCGACGGTCCACGTATTAGCGCTGCCAATCCGACCATTTTTCTCGGCTCCCGAGGCTTGATTAATTTCAAACTAAACCTAGATCTGCGTACCGGAGCACATCACTCCGGCAATTGGGGCGGTGTGTTGCGCAATCCTGGCGTGGCATTGGCGGCCGCCATTTCATCGATGGTGAGCGCGAGCGGGAAAATTCTGCTCGAAGGCTTGCGCCCGCCAGCCATGGACGAGGCGGTTCGCCAAGCGTTAAGCGAAGTCCACGTCGGTGGCAACCCGGGCGAACCAGAAGTCGATGCAGACTACGGCGAACCAGGCCTGACCCCTGCGCAGCGCCTATTCGGCTGGAATACGCTGGAAGTACTTGCGTTCAGAACCGGCAATGCAGAAAAACCGGTGAGTGCAATACCGGCACATGCCAGCGCGACTTTGCAATTGCGCTTTGTTGTCGGTACAGTTTGGCAGCAATTGTACGAGGTAATCCGTAAACATCTCGATGACAATGACTTCCCATTTGTATCGCTCGAAGTTGAAGAAGGACGCCCGGCCACGCGCCTTGCGCCCGACGATTCCTGGGTAGGCTGGGCAATGAGGTCAATTGAAAGCAGTGTCGGCAAGAAACCGGTCCTGCTACCAAATTTAGGGGGAACATGCCCCAACGACGCCTTTGAAACAATCATCGGCATGCCTACCTTATGGGTTCCTCATTCTTATCCAGGCTGCTCGCAACATGCACCTGACGAGCATATGCTAGCGTCGGTTACGCGAGAGGCATTACAAATCATGGCCGGATTATTTTGGGATCTGGGAGAAAACGGCCACACGGTTTATGAAGAAAAAAGGAAGCTGGCGATGACCAATGAATTGGCTCAGAGCTAGCAATCGTGCACGAAGGCCCGGTAATGCGGGCACTATCCCATCCTGCATACCAGATTGCGACCTTGGCCCTCTTCCGCGGAATTCTCATAGAACCTCGCCACTGCAACAATTTGATTGCGCAGCCAGACGTTGGCGGCATCGGTACTTCGACGGGCCGACCACATCATCGAAATGGCCGGCAGCAGCACATCCAGCGGTGCCGCACAAGTTGCAAGCCCAAACATGCCTGCATAACGATCTGCGATATTGGCAGGCAAGGTCGCCAGCAATGGCGACTTTGCCACGGTTGCCAGCAGCGACATATATCCTGGCACCGCAACCGCAGCATCGACGAGAATGCCAGATTCACGCAAAAAACTCCCCAGACATCCCTGCAATCCATCCATCTGACCTGGAAAAGCATGCCGTGCGGTGAGATATTCCTCCCGCGTCAAACCGCCGCTGAACTTCAACAGATCGGCGTTATAGCAACACACAAGATTCTGCCGATACAATGCCTGCCGCTGATGTCGCCCTGCAGGCAAGAGACGGCATCCGATCGCAACATCAATGACGCCGTCATCCAATGCGCGTCCGATCTGGTCATCAGCAACACTAGACGTTGCCACCTTCAAACCCTGTCCTGCGGCAGTCACTGCGTGGACAATATCTGGTAGAAGCAACAACTCTTCGCAAGAAAAACCGATGGTAAAAGATTTTTCCTCTTGCTCGGGGTAAAACGTATGGCTGGCTGCAATGACTTTCTGGACCTCGGTTAGCGCCGAATTGATCTGCGCCGAAATAGCCTGTGCCTTGCTGGTCGGTTGCATGACATTGCCAACGCGTACGAACAACTCGTCTTCAAATAACATTCTGAGCGTCGACAGGCTATGGCTCATCGCCGGCTGCTGTATCTTTAATTTTGCTGCCGCCAAAGTGACGCTTTTTTCCCGCATCATTGCGTCAAACGCGATCAACAAGTTCAGATCAAATGATCGTAAATTGAAGTGATCGATATCTTGCATGGGTTGGCCTTTGCTTTGTAAAATTACGCTGTCTGCTGGTAGCGAGAAGGCTTCAACTGCACTTCTCAGTGCTTCTGCCTGATTTTCAAGGACGGCGCGATGGCACCCCACTCGACCAATGCTGCATTTTCTGCGTAACATCATTCATATCGCCGACTACACGATTGACTTGGCCGATACCATTTTTAAGAAATGTACGACAATACTGAACGCCTCTTCAGTCAACGTTTTCCACTGCTTTTTTCTGTCCGCCAACATGGACATTGTGTTCTGCCAGGCGCCCGGTATGCCAATCGCGATACGGCCATCCACAATACGATGATGGTCTTCGTCGAGCTTTTATTCAGACTCATATTTCTCATCTCACCGTCCCATGGCTAGCCTTTAAGTTCATTGATCCGCACGCGCGGATCAAGAACGCTATAAAGAACGTCAACCAATAAATTGAGCAATATGAACATCGCCACAATCATGAGTAGGTAAGCGACAATCACGGGCCGATCAAGCATTTGAATTGAATCAATAATCAACTTTCCCATACCAGGCCAGGCAAAAATTGACTCCGTCACAATAGCAAACGCAATAATCGAGCCAAATTGCAGCGCGACTACGGTAATGATGGGGATCATGATATTTTTCAATACATGCACACCGACAATGCGACTATCGTGCAAGCCTTTGGCGCGTGCAAAACGAACGTAGTCTTGTAGCATCGCTTCCTGTGTTCCTGCACGCGTAAGCCGAATCACCATCGCCACATTCAGCAGCGACAATGTAATTCCTGGAAGCACCATATGACGCAATCCGTCCATATTGAGAAAGCTCACCTGCATTCCCAGCAATTCGCTGGTCGTTCCTCGGCCGTTCGATGGCAACCATCCCAACTTCACGGCAAACACCAGAATGAACATCAGGCCAACCCAGAAAGTGGGCAGCGAAAAGCCAAGTGTCGATACCGACATGATGGTCTTGTCGACCAAGGTATTGGTACGCAAGCCAGCCCACAATCCCAAGGGAATACCTATGATGATTGTCACCGTCAGCGCAAATGCAGCGAGCTCAAAAGTGGCTGGCATACGTTCTAAGATCAAGCGCACAGCCGGTGTCCCATAGACAAACGAAGTCCCGAGATTGCCAAGCAGTGCCCCTTTGAGGAAAATCAGATACTGCAACCACAATGGTTTGTCGAGACCGAATGCCTCGATAGTGTGCCGAATATCCTCCTGAGTGGCCTGAGGGCTGATCAGGATATCGATGGGATTACCAATGGCAAATACGCCGAGAAATACCAAAAGAGACATCAGGAACAAGACAAACGTGCTTTGAACCAGGCGCCTGATCAAAAATGCAAACATATCGATATCCGTGTATGGATGGGAAAAATGAAGAATCAACACCCGAGGCCAATCGCCATTCATTGTGATTAGCCTCGCAAGCATCGTGCACAGTCGCTATTGAAGCGATGTCAACACTCGACTTTTTCATGCTAAGTCGGAAAGTAAGCTGGGAAATTAATGTGATCGGAAGTCGAATGCATACGTTCGCTCATCGGTTCTGGGGATGTAGACAATCCCTTTTTGCGTGGCCCAGGTGGTAAATTGCTGATGGATGGGAAGTACTGCGCCGTCGTTAATAGCGACCGCCATCGATTCCTGGAATAACCTGGAGCGCTCAGCGTCGTCTTCGGTAAGCAGCGCCTTTTCCATTGGCGCCATCATTGCGGGATTGCAATACAAACTCCAATTTTGCGTCCCGTAGCCTTTCTTCGCGTCCTCACACGCCAATAAGGCGCGCAATGGCGAACTTGCCTCAATCGGTCCCCAGCCAAGCAGTCCCATCGAATATTCGTGGTGCGCACCGCGCGATGCATATGTCGCCATCGGTGAAGCATCCACTTTGACGGCAATACCGATACGAGATAGATTTTGGGCAATTACCTGCGCAATCTTTTCATCATTGATATAACGATTGTTCGGCGTGTGGAAAGTGACAGCGAAGCCATCTTTATAACCTGCCTTTTCCATCAGCTTCTTGGCACCGTCCGGATCGTATTTAACCACCTTTAAATCGGGGTTGTAGCCAAATGCAGTGGGCGGCACCATGTTGTTGGTCGGCTCCGCCAGCCCTTCCATGATGCGATTCTTGATGGCATCGCGATTGATCGCCATGCTGATGGCCCGTCGCACGTCGGCATTGGTGAGCGGGCTTTTTACCAAGAGCACGCCAGATTTATCCGTCACAAAGGGGGATGGAGAGCGCCTGGTATCCAGATAGACATACACAGTGCGCTGTGACACCTTGGAAAAAATTGTGATTTTTGGATTATTTTTCGCTTGAGGAAGATCTGCTGTTGGGACGTTTTCGATCGCCTGTACATCTCCGGAAAGCAAGGCCGCCATTCGGGTTGCATTGTTCGGAATGAAACGTATCGTCACCTTATCCCATTCCGGCTTCTGCCCCCAATAAGCGTCGTTACGCGCAAGCTCTACCCTATCGTCACGAGAATAGGAAACAAACTTGAACGGGCCAGTACCGATCATCCCCTTGCCTTGATTGAAATCATCGCTGGACAAGCCTTGCGTTGCTCGCTTGGAAACGATCAGGATGGCAACCAGATCAACCGGCATCAATGGATAAAGTTGCGCGGTAGTCAGTTGCACTGTGTACTTGTCGACGATTTTTTTTCCGATGATTTCCTTGGTAAAGACATCCATCTTTCCAGGACTGTTGACGATCATGGCCGGACGATCGAGGGACCAGATGACATCCTCCGCGGTCATTTCCGAACCGTCGTGAAATTTAACTCCTTTACGCAGCTTGAACTCCCAGGTCCGTTCATTGACCAGTTTCCACGATTCGGCCAGGCCTGCAACGATATGACTGTCGGCATCCAGTTTGACCAGCGACTCGAAGATATGTTCGGAAACGTTGGCATTGGCGGACGCATAGTAGAAATGCGGATCCATCGATGTCGGCGGAGAACTCATTGCCACCTTCAACTCCGCCGCAATCGCTGGCCCGGCAAAACTACAGGCAAGCGCGGTTAGCGCTATCGCCTGAAATACATGTCGTAGTTTCTTTGTGTTCACTTTCACTCCCTTGTTTGGCTACCTAGTACAAAATTCATGAAATTTTCTGCTATCTGCTTACCGGTATTTGGCTGCGATTGATCATCTGGCCTGTTCGTAGACATGAGCCACGGCCAGCAAGGTTGCATCATCGAAGTGGCGCCCGGTCAGCATCATGCCAACCGGTAATCCATCAGAGCTACCGCATGGGACACTAAGCGACGGATGCCCTGTCATGTTGAAGGGCGCAGTATTAGCGACCATGTCCCAACCGGCCAGCACCAGTTGCTCCGGATCTAAATCGATTCGATATTGATGCGCCTTCATGGGCGTAGTCGGCGTCACCAACACATCGTAGTCGCGCAGCAATACGTCATACGATTCACGCAAGACCTCCCGCAGGCTCTGCGCTTTCGCGTAGAACCTGCCATGGTAGGACGTACGCATATAGGTGCCGAGCATCAGGTTGAATTTACATTGCATCGGCAATGCATCTCCTCTTAACAGCATGCCTTGACCAAATGCATCGTTTAGCGAGGGGTCATATCTGCCACTCCAGTGGTAGCCTTGTCCGTTTGACTGAAAAGTGGAAGCCACACCCTCTGCGAATACGCCCCAGATGATTCCCCCGGCGGCGGCGTGTGCAGGCAGACTCACGTCACTTACCTGGGCGCCAAGCGAGGCCAGCTTCTCCGTCGCCATCCGCACCTGCTCGTCAACATCAGCTTCTGCGCCTTCTGTGCCAAAGCCTTCTTTGAGGACACCAATACGCAAGCCATCCAGACGCTTGCGCTGCAATGCACTGACGTACTCCTGGCGCGGCACTGATTTCTGCCGCGGGTCTCGGCCGTCGGCGCCGGCAATGACGTCCAGCAGCAACGCAGTTTCATATACTGTGCGCGCCATCGGCCCAGTGTGGTCAAAGCTCTGGTCATATCCCAGAATTCCGGTATAAGGCACCAGTCCAAAAGTTGGCTTGAGGCCGACCACACCACACCACGATGCGGGAATGCGAATTGAACCGGCCTGATCACAGCCGATAGACATATCGACATCTCCGGAAAACAAAGCCGCCGCCGACCCTCCAGAAGACCCTCCAGCCAGATAGCCCTGTCGATGCGGATTGAAAGTCGGGCCATAAGAACTGGTATCACCCGCGCCAGAAAAAGCCATATTGTCCATATTGACGATCGCGACAATTTCTCCTCCTGCATCCAACATCCGCGTGACAATGCTGGCATCTTCAGATGCCGTATATTCAATCACCCCGGACCCGCAGGTAATCGGAACCTCCGCGATGCCGATGCAGTCTTTGAGAGCGATTCGTTTCCCCTTCAACGGGCCATCTTGCTGTCCACGAATATGGCAGCGGCGAACAAATGAATTGCAAAAATTCTCTCCGGACGGGGGCCGCGCTCCCACGGTGCGCACCGGATAATGCAATGCTCTGTACGGCAGCGACGCCGCTTCCAGTTGATCGTAATTATTTAATATGCGCTGAAACAAGGCATCGTAAGAGCGCTCTTCTTCGGTATGAATGGAAAAATGATTCTTCGCTGCCAATCCATGTATTTCATCAATATTGGGTCGCCGCACTGTCACTTCACGCCTCTCTGCTTTCTATCCGGACCTGATGAGCGCGATCGCTCAGGCCCCGATATTGATTAATTCAGATATCACTTCAATGCCATATTCAATCTTGTCGCGCTTAAACACAAACATCTTACTAATATATTTATAATATACTATTATCAAAAAACAAGCCCTGTCAAGGAATTGCCGGAAGGTATTGAGAGATTTTATGAAGCCTACAAATTAAAGAAAAAATGCCACTATTAGGTGCATAAACGCATCATTTCTGACGAAACACATCAAATTGAAACGACATTTTTCTTGACAGAGATACCATTCGCACATAATCTAAATATATCAGTAATATATTTCAATTGTAAAAATAATATTTATTGGCAACATAAACGCACAAGCGGTTCGCGACGAATATCCTAGGGAGTAAAAATTGGAAACACCGTCCCACACAGAATTGCAGGAAATAGCAAAGCTCCATGATTTCAAGCTGACTGACCAGGAATTGCCGGTCTATGTAAAATCTGTCGAACAGAGCATGGTCGCGCTTAAGCGCTTGAACCAGCTCTACGATGAACAGGCAAAAACTGCCGTGCGTCCGACCACTGGGCATCGCCCTTCGGGCCAAGAAAATCAATTCGGTGCCTGGGCGTGGAAGACATCGATACAAGAAACCTTTACCGGCCCATTGCAGGGCAAGAACGTCGTCATTAAAGACAACGTGGCCGTCGCCGGACTTCCCATGCTCAACGGCTCGCCGCTGCTGGAAGGATTCGTTCCCAGCGGCGATGCCACTGTCGTTACGCGCATCCTTGGCGCGGGTGGAGAAATCGTCGGAAAAGCCGTCGCCGAAAACCTCTGCTTTTCCGGTGGATCGCATACGTCATATCCGTTCCCGGTACGCAATCCTCACGATCCTCTGCATATGTCAGGTGGCTCTTCGAGCGGCAGCGCGGTGCTGGTCGCCATCGGTGCCTGTGATATGGCAATTGGCGGCGACCAGGGAGGATCCGTGCGCATTCCTAGCTCCTGGTGCGGTATCTATGGACTCAAGCCAACATGGGGACTTGTCCCCTATACCGGCGCATTTCCTATCGAACCCAGTCTAGATCACCTTGGACCAATGGCACGCAACGTCGACGATGTCGCCCTACTGCTGGAAGTCATCGCCGGTCGGGATGGACTGGATGCTCGCCAGGGCAACACACCATTTTCACTGCATAGCTACAAGAAACAACTGCACAAACCTGCCCGCCAGCTCACCATCGGCGTCCTGAAAGAAGGCTTTGGATGGCAAGGAATTTCTGATGGCGCGGTGGATGACAGAATCCGCGCTGCAGCTGACGAATTTTCACGCCTTGGCGCCAGGCTAGTCGACGTATCAGTGCCAATGCACGTGCATGGATTGGACATCTGGAGCGGTATTGCCACCGAGGGCGCGTGGAGCACGATGGTGCGAGGAAATTCGCTAAGTCATGGCCCCCAGGGATTTCTCGACGAAGAATTGATTTCGTTTTATGCGAATGCCCGGAAAACACGTGCCGCGGAGTTTTCTCCCACAGTGAAGTCGGTCATCTTGCTAGGTCAATATCTGGACCGCAAAGGCGGCGGAAAATTGTATGCCCGCGCACAGAATCTGCGCCGCATCCTGCGCGCAGCTTATGACGACGCTTTACTCGACGTCGATTTATTGTTGATGCCCACCACACCACGCCAGGCGCCCAGATTTCCTGACAATGACGGACTCGAAGACTATCTTGAAGTGGCATTGAACATGATGCAAAACACCGCGACCTTTGACGCCTCAGGCCATCCGGCCATGAACATCCCTTGCGGCAAGATCGGCAAGCTGCCAACTGGAATGACGCTGGTCGGCCGACATTTCGATGAGGTCACCGTACTGGCTGCAGCGCATTTGTTCGAACAAGGTGGCTTCAATCTCTCCATGCAATAGGCAGGCCATTGGGTATACCGCTTCCATCGTCGTATCTTTTTATCTCAGCTCATGTCCAATACTGCCATTGCCAAACCGGAACCTGGTCCATTGCGCCGCCTGGCGCGCGATTTTTTGCGCAGCAAAGTCGCCGTGGTGGCGTTTTCTCTACTTTTCATTATCCTGATACTGGCCGCTTTCGCACCATTGATTGCCCCACAAAACCCATACGATTTGCGCGCTCTAGATGTGCTCGATGGCCGCCTTCAACCGGGAGAAGTCTCGGATAGTGGATTTAGATTTTTACTGGGATCGGACGATCAGGGGCGCGACATTTTCTCGGCCATTCTGTACGGCCTTCGCATCAGTGTCGGCATTGGTGTGCTCAGCACGCTTTTTGCGCTGCTGATTGGCGCCAGTTTGGGCTTGATGGCTGGATTTCTCGGCGGTCGCGTAGAAAGTATCATCATGCGTGCTGCAGATCTGCAACTGTCGTTTCCCCCCATTTTGCTGGCGCTGATTCTGCTTGCCTTGCTCAAACCCGGCTTATCCAACATCGTCATCGCCTTGGTTGCCGTGCAATGGGCATACTATGCGCGCGCCACGCGGGGAGCGGCGCTGGTGGAGCGCCGTAAAGAATATATAGAGGCGGCGCATTGCCTCGCTCTGTCGCCACTGCGCATCATGTTTCGACACCTGTTGCCAAATTGTCTGCCGCCCTTGATTGTGATTGTCGCCCTCCAGATTGCTTCAGCCATTTCCTTAGAGGCTACGCTGTCATTTCTTGGCTTGGGCGTACCAATCACGGAACCATCACTCGGTCTACTAATTGCCAATGGTTTTCAGTACCTGCTTTCGGGAAAGTATTGGATCAGCTTCTTCCCCGGCCTGGCGCTGCTATTGACGATCGTCACCATGAATATCGTTGCGGATCAACTACGGGAAATCTTGAATCCGCGTCTTCAGCAGCAATGACTCTGCCCCCTCGACATTCACTTTCTATCACTATGAATAATCCAAGCATGGAACAGGCCACCTTGCAGGTCGAGGGTCTACAGACATCCTTCTTTACACGCAATGGCGAAGCCAAAGCCGTCAACGATGTCTCTTTTAGCGTCGCCAGAGGACAAATTATGGGTCTGGTCGGGGAGTCAGGATCGGGCAAGTCGATGACCGGCTATTCGATCATGGGCTTGATCGACAAACCCGGCAAGGTGATTGGCGGAAAAATCATTCTTACCGGACGCGACGGCAGCTCCAGGGACCTCCGCTCACTCGATGCCGGCGCCATGCGCGATATACGTGGCAACCGTGTCGCAATGATCTTTCAGGACCCCATGATGTCGCTGAACCCGGTTTTGCGCATCGACACGCAGATGATCGAAGCCATCAAGGCACATGACAATGTCAGTACCAGCCAAGCGCGTGAGCGCACCCGGCAAGCGCTGATTCAGGTAGGCATTGCTTCTCCCGACGAGCGATTGCTGGCTTATCCTCATCAATTTTCGGGTGGAATGCGACAACGTATCGCCATCGCTTGCGCGTTATTGAATAAACCCGACCTGATCATCGCAGACGAGCCCACAACCGCGCTGGACGTGACAATTCAGGGACAGATCCTGTTTGAAATACAGCGCTTGTGCAAAGAATCCGGAACCGCCCTGATCTGGATTACCCATGATCTGTCAGTCGTAGCCGGTCTGGCCGATACGGTTTGCGTCATGTATGCCGGCAAGATTGTCGAAAGTGGCTCGGTCGCCGAGGTCTTGAAATCACCTAGCCATCCCTATACTGCGGCGTTGATGAACTCGGCGCCAGATCGCAATCGTCGTGGCGACTTCCTAAAACAAATTCCCGGCGCCACGCCGTCACTGGTGAATCTTCAGCCGGGGTGTGCATTCAAGGAGCGCTGTATCTCATCCTCCAACGAATGTTCACAGCCACCATCCTCCAGGATCGTCGTCGGCAACCATATTGTGCGCTGCATTCATCCGGTTTCCCCCTTCTCTCAAGGCCTTATCCAATGAACGCTTCTTTTACGCCACAAGACAACTTTTTTCGTGCCGCCACGCCTGCCGACGATACCTGCTTGCTGGAACTTGATGGCGTGTCCAAGCGCTTCGTGAAATCCGTGGATTTTGCCGCAAAAGCGGCGAATTTCTTCGGCGCCCGCAATCGCCCCGAAGTCGTGCATGCGGTCGACAATGTCACGCTGAAGATCGCACGTGGAGAAGTCGTCGGCCTGGTGGGAGAATCCGGCTGCGGGAAATCCACCCTAGGGCGAATGGCGGCCGGCTTGCACACGCTCTCCGAAGGACGGCGCCTGTGGAAAAACAACGATGTCGCATTGATAAGTTCGGCCGAGAAACGACGTACGCAGCTTTCCGCACAGATGATATTTCAAGACCCCTATGCATCAGTCAATCCGAGAATGCGTGTGCAGGACATCATCGGTGAAGCGCCGGTTGTACACGGTATCGTACCATCGTCGGCACAAAAGAATTACGTTGAAGAACTGCTAGTTCTGGTCGGCATGGATCCAACGGTGTTGCGACGCTTCCCGCATCAGTTTTCAGGCGGTCAACGCGCACGCATCGGCATTGCTAGAGCACTGGCGGTCAGGCCTGAATTCCTCATCTGCGATGAGTCGGTCGCCGCGCTGGATGTATCCATACAGGCTCAAGTACTGAATCTGTTCATCCGCCTGCGTCAGGAACTGAACCTGACCTATCTGTTCATCAGTCACGACCTCGGCGTAGTGCGACACATCAGTGATCGCGTTGTCATCATGTATCTGGGACGTGTAGTCGAATCCGCGCGTTCGGAAGACATATTTGCTTCACCCAATCATCCTTACACCCAGGCGTTGCTTGCGGAAGCCCCGACAATGGACGTGGTAAAACGCCACTACATTCCAATCAAGGGCGAAATCCCCTCTCCGCTCAATCCGCCGCCGGGCTGCCATTTTCATCCACGTTGCCCGCAAGCCTTCAAGCGCTGCATGGATGAAAAGCCGGCGCTGTGGGAAATAGCGCCCGGGAGAATGAGCGCTTGTCATCTCAACGATGTCCAATAGGATTTTCACCACTTTATATTTCACCGCCGACAGACAATCAGACAATATCGATTGCGAGGCCCTTTTTTGGAGTCCACATTTTGATCACCATCAACCGCGAACATGAATCGGTCCTCCTTTTGACCATCGACCGTCCAACTCGTCGAAACGCTTTAGACGAAGAGACGGTAAATACCTTGCGCCGTGCGCTGAAGGCCGCAGAGTCGGACGACACTGTGCGTGCGACCATCATTACGGGATCCGCCCCTGGATTTTGCGCTGGTAGCGATTTGAAAGAATTGGCGCAGATGAATCTTGCGCAAATGTGTGAACATGAAGCAGCGACAGCGCTCGTCGCGCGTGAAATTTCACAACTGCGCAAACCTGTCATTGCGGCAGTGGAAGGCTTCGCTTTAGGCGGAGGTTTCTTTTTCGCAGCATCATGCGATATCGTGGTCAGCAGTCGCTCGTGCCGCTGGCACTTGCCGGAAGTACGCAATGGTTGGATACCGCCGTGGGGACTGGAAACGCTGGTAGCACGCGTGGGCGTCGTCGCGGCACGCAGATTGACGTGGGGCGGCGAGGAATGCGATGGTGCCGAGGCTCATCGTATTGGACTGGCTGATTATCTGGCAGTCGATGGCGACACTGCTGCTTTGGCACTGGCCGTCGCCGGCAAGCTTGCAAAACTGCCCCAAGAAGCCGTTGCAACCACCAAGTTGTACTTTGCGGCTCAAGCTGCCCATAACGGAGAAACAGGCGACGCCATTGCCAACCGCATGTTTGGCGATAACTGCACATACCCGACCGCAGCATCCACTCTGGCACGATTTGGCTTGAGGCCATGACGAGAGCACACGCCGCAATGTGGTGATGCAGCCTCTGGAGGATGCTTGCGCCAAGTATTAAACGTCTCGCATGAGAAGAGCCTTCGTGAATTTCTCGGAGGTATCATTGATCTCGATGCTCATCTTGGCAGCGGCCTTCTCCTCGCCGTTAGCAATGGCCCGCGTCAGTGCAGCGTGGGCCTGACTGACCTCTTTCAAATTGTCGATTTCGCGATGATACATAAAATAGAATCGCTCCGAGAGCGTATGCAAAGGGGTCAGCGCCCGTTCCGCATAGGGATTGCGCGCAACGGCAGAAACGAAATGCTTGATTTCAAAATGCAGCGCCAGATAAGCCTTCACATCTTCTTGTGCGCCGGCGTCTTCTATCTGATCTGCCAGTTTATGAAGATATGCGCGCTCGCTATCTATTGCACGACGTGCCGCTCGAGAGGAAACGAGCGCCTCAAGTTCACGACGGGTTTCAAGCACGATGAGTTGATCTTGAATGGAGATATCAGCGATGACCACGCCGGCACGCTTGATGACGTCAACCAGATGATCTGCTGCCATCCGCAATATAGCTTCGCGTACGGGAGTTCGTCCTATGTTGATCAAAGCACTCAATTGCTCTTCCGACCAAACCGAACCCGGGGGCAGTTTCAACGTGATAAAGCGTTCTTCCAATTTCCTATGAGCGGCGTCGACCAGACTCTCTTTTACTTTCGTTTTCTTTTGAACCATTGAATCAGACCCTATAAATGTCTTGTGTGATTACATCGCTAGTCGGCATTTCATCGAACGGCCAGAGTTCACGCCTAGCCGTCTCTAAGTATATTCTGAATATATACATTATATATTTTTTGCATCGCACCAACATCAGGATGTGCACCTGATGCTTCATCAGCAAAGTCATAAGCAGTTTTTATCATAGCCATTTTTACCTTGCAAAGGAATCACCATATGAACGCCCCCACGGATATTGAATCCGCCCTAGATGAACTTGTTAAGATTCGACATGATATCCATGCGCATCCCGAATTGGGTTACGAAGAAGTACGGACCGCCGACCTGATTGCAAACAAGTTGACGCAATGGGGCATCCCATTTCATCGGGGCCTGGGTATTACCGGTATTGTCGCCACTCTGCAGTCAGGCGATAGCCCGCGCAGTATTGGTTTGCGTGCTGACATGGATGCACTACCCATGCAGGAAAAAAATGATTTCCCCCACAAATCGAAAAACGCCGGGAAAATGCATGGCTGCGGGCATGACGGTCATGTGACCATGCTGCTGGGTGCAGCCCGTCATCTTTCGCAGAACAGAAATTTCAACGGCACGGTTAATTTCATCTTTCAACCTGCAGAAGAAGGTAACGGTGCAGGCGCCCGCGCCATGATCCAAGATGGCTTATTCGATAAATTTCCTTGTGATTCAGTATACGGCCTGCACAATTGGCCAGGGTTGCGACAAGGTAGTTTTGCGCTCCGTCCCGGTCCTCTGCTGGCGTCCAACAATGACTTCCGTATTACCGTCAACGGCAAAGGTTCGCATGCTGCATTACCTCATCTGGGCAATGATCCCTTGTTCGCCGCCACGCAAATCGTAAGCGCCTTACAAAGTGTGATCACACGCAACAAGAAGCCGATCGATACGGCGGTACTGTCCGTGACCCAGTTCCATGGTGGCACAGTTTCCAACGTCGTTCCTGACAGCGTCTGGATTAGCGGCACCGTGCGCACCTTCTCTAACGACGTATTGGATCTGGTGGAATCGAGAATGGCTCAAATCGCAAAATCAGTCGCATGGGCATTCGATTGTACTGTCGATTTTGAATTTTCCAGAAACTATCCCGCGACGGTCAATAGTCCCGCCGAAACGGCGACGGCGCTGAAGATTATGTGCGATCTTGTCGGTTCGAAAAATGTCGACGGCGACATTGAACCGACCATGGGAGCTGAAGATTTTGCATTCATGCTTCAGGAAAAGCCCGGATGCTACGCGCTGCTAGGCAATGGCGACGGCGATCATCGTGCGGCCGGTCACGGTCTCGGCCCTTGCATGTTGCACAACCCAAGCTACGACTTCAACGATGCCATTCTGAACACAGGAGTAAGTTACTGGGTCAATCTGGTAGAGCATTGCCTTGCGTAGTAATGCCCGAAAACAGAAATGGCCCCGCCTGCTTCCAGGGGGCCATTGCGCGTCTGGCATCGAGAACAACGCCCGAGTTTATCGACCTTCAGCGATCATGCTGCGCCTGTCATGCGCCTGGTAATCGAGCATTTTTTCCATTTCGTACATTGGCCCTTTCGACACCGGGGCCAGATTGGCGCTGATGGCTTCACGGCACGCGGCCAACGCCGTATTGACCGCGCCGAAGGAGGCATTTAAACAGAGATCGTGATAAATCACCATATCGATCCCCGCTGCTTGATACTCTGATCGAGTAAGTCCCGGCGTCGCAACGATAACGACTTTCGATGCAATTCTGCCACGCATACGACTTAACTGCTCAAGCGAAAGTCCAGTCACCATCACAGCGTCTGCCCCAGTATCGCAAAGAGCACGCAAGCGCTGTTCGGTCTCGTCGGCACACCCCGTGGCCCATGCGACATCAGTACGCGCGATGATCAAGAATGCTGAATCCCTGCGAGCCTGCACTGCGGCGCAAATACGCAATATCATGTCGTCCAGCGCAAGCACACGGCGCTCCACCTGCGTATGCTTGCCACTGACGTGATCGTCAATATGAATGGCACTGGCACCGGCGTCCTCAAAGGCGTGGACGGTGCGCCAAATATTAGCGGCGCTGTAAAAGCCATCTTCCGCATCCGCAATCACGGGCACATCGGTTGCATCTACCAAGACCCGGGTTGCCATTGCCAGCTCACTCATGTCGATCAAACCCACATCGGGAAAACCGCGCGCTGAAGCCAGACCATAGCTGCCAAAATGGATCGCGCCGAAGCCCGCATGCTGTACTTGCATTGCACTCAAGGCATCGAAGGCACTTGGCACAAACAATGGTCCCGGTTCGTCCAGCATGGCACGCAGGCGCAATCGGCGCAAGTTTGCCGTGGGACCACTACGAACCGTCATGTCTGCAATATTTTTCATAGGCGTCTGAAAGTAGGACCGCATGGACGCGTGCGCATACCTTCTGCAAGCGCCTTCCATGGTAATTCGGACGGGTCAGCGATGACTGGGCCCGGCGACTTGGCAACCAAGGTTGTGGTGGAAATGGGATCAAAATCAGCTCTGAAGTGCACCGAACTTTTATTCACCAGAATGCGCATATCCTCCGGTTGTACACCACCGGCACGGTACAGATTGCGGTCAAGCATCTGTACCTTGATCGAACTAACGACAATCCTGATGCCATCGATTTTCAGACATGCCACCAGGCCGAGACTGACCTTCGTGCCTGTCATCATTGGTCCTTCTAAAATACACTTACCGTCCGAAAGATGCTCCACCTCGAAGTCAGCCGAGAGCGGAGAATCGCCGTGCACGCCAGAGCGTCCGCCAAGGGTAAGCGCTATCGTCTTTCCTATACCTGCCTCATGCGCCGCTTTTGCTGCTGCAGGGTCATACATCAATCCAAGGGCGGCCCCCCTGGCGCGCTGTGCAATGAGCTCGCGCAGAATGCCAGTCGTGTCCGAGTCGCCACCGGCACCAGGATTGTCCTGGGTATCGGAAATGACAATTGTCTGCTTGCCATCAGCACTCAATCGGATTGCCTCACCTACTGCCGCTTCAGGTGTCAGGAATTCAACTCCCCAGGCCGACTCATCTTCGGTCAGTCCGGCGTAAATCTGGTTGATGCGCTCATCGAGTTGCTCCTGGTCTGTACCATAACCCCACAATACCGGTCCGCATTCGGGGAAATCGGCAGCAGGAAAACCTGGAGCGAACGACAAAGACCAGACATTTCCATGCTCGGCTTCTTTCAGCCTGTCGTAGGCGCTGCGTGCCGGCTCAAGCAAAGTACACATGGCGTTGAGCGGAATCAGAAAAGGCAGGCGACGCCAGGCGCGATGTATTTTCCCCTCGGTTTGCACGAGACGCTGAAGCAGCCGAGCTGCCTTGCGTCCAGTTTCTGCCATGTCCACATGCGGATAGGTACGATATGCCACCAATCCATCTGCATTTTCCAGCATCCGCTGAGTGACGTTGGCATGTAAATCCAATGAGGCAATCAATGGAACCTGCGGACCGATGATCGACCGCAGGCGACTTAACAATTCGCCCTCTCCATCGTCGGTATGCTCCACCACCATGGCACCATGTAGATCCAGATAGATTGCATCAAACTCCTTTGTCCGCGCAGCGCTTACAATTTCATCCACGATTCGTTCGTAAGCCCGCTCCCTTACATGTGCCGACGGACTGGCGCCGGCCCAGATGACAGGCTTCAGCGTATGACCGTTGTTCAGCGCTTCACAGATGAAGCCTCCCAGCGCAAGATTGACTTCTTGCAACGGGTAGATGTCATCACCTCGCACCATTGCCGGGAATCCTTCGCCGTGGACGAAGTTTTCGTAATCCGCATTGGACGGAGCGAAGGTATTGGTTTCATGTTGGAAACCTGCAATCAGTATTTTCAGAGCAGTATCCCTTCCTTATTTCTCAATCACCGGGGCCGGAACTCGATTCACGAGCAATAGAACTGTGCCCACGACCAGTAGCCCAACCATGAGCAGCAAACCTGATTCCATGGTTCCCGTTGCCGTCTTGAGCCAACCGATAATGGTCGGGCTAAGAAAGCCGCCGAACAAACCCATCGTATTGATTAAGGCAATACCACCGGCAGCGGAATCGCCCTTCAGATAATCTGATGGCATTGCCCAAAAAACGGTATATGAAGCCCACAATGCAGCTGTTGCAATCGTAATCGCCGTCAATGTAATCGGCAGGCTGGCACCATTCATCGCGACGATGCTCATCATTCCCGCAGCAATCAGCAATGTTGAGGCTGCGTGCCAACGGCGCTCGCCAAGGCGGTCGGAATGGCGGCTCCACCAAGTCATCACGATTGCAGCCGCGATATACGGAATCGCTGCATATAGACCGATGTGGAAAGTATTCGTGACACCAGCTGCCTTCAATATCGTCGGCAGCCAAAAACTCACTGTGTAGTGGCCACAGATAATACAGAAGTAGGCAAGACCCAGACCCAGCACCTTGACATCTTGAATGACGTTACGGAAAGAAGGGTGATGTTTGGCCCCATTCGGCTTAACTCCGATATCGTCGGCGAGCGTGCGTTTTTCCTGCGCCGACAGCCAACTTGCCTGTTCTGGACGATCAACGATCAACTTCAATGAGAAGATTCCCAGCAGCACACATGGCAGTCCCTCGATCAGAAACATCCATTGCCATCCAGCCAATCCATGCGCTCCACCCAGCAAGGTCATGATGCCGGTGGAAATCGGTGCGCCCAAAATACCTCCGATTGGTCCTGCAAGCATGATGACGGACATCGCACGCCCCATACGCTTTTGGGGGTACCAGTAGGTCAGGTAAAAAATCAAGCCAGGAGCGAAGCCGGCCTCAAATACACCAAGAAGAAAACGCAACACATAAAATAAATTGGCATTTTGCACGAACATCATGGATGCCGAAGTAAGTCCCCACAAAATCATGATGCGACTGAACGTGTTCCGGGCACCGATTTTCGGAAACAAAAGATTGCTCGGAATTTCGAATAACATATAGCTGAGGAAAAACATTCCCGCACCAAGGCCATAGGCGGCATCGCTTAAACCTATGTCGGCTTGCATTTGCAGTTTTGCGAATCCGATGTTGATACGATCCAGATAAGCGAACGTATAACAAAGCGTGAGAAATGGCAGCAGACGCCAGGTAATTCTGGAGTAAATGGACGAGCGCTCATCCACCGCCGATATGATTTCAGTGTTGTACATCAGGATTCCCCCTATGGGATACCAGCAATTGAAAAGTGACAACGCAGAACAGCAGCGCTGCCGGATGATGAGATTGTGCTTTCAGCAAGTACGAAACAACATTTACCGAGCCAGTAAATATATTACTAATATATTACAAAACATCAAATGATGATTGTTAATCGCACCGCATGCTTTAACACAGTCAGACTTGTGTGGCGCAAAGCCCACATTGCCGTTTACTTGACAGAATAAGCATCGGCCACTGCGTTGATAGGTGACTTGACTCAGGAATATTTCGACAGCGTGCCTACCCGATGATGGGAGCCTGCAATACCTTGGTACTCAAAGGAAGCGTACGGCCCGATAAGGCCATTACATTCACCTCACGCATTTCGGATGGTAGAAGCCTGCTTGAGCGCTACCCAACGTTGGCGACGGAAAAGCCATGGTAGCGGGACCTGCTGCTTGCACGACAGGAAAAATGGAAGCGGCTGTCGCCGGCTCGGATACGATCAATTTATTGTATGGCATGAGGCGTTTTACTTAATAAAGGCCTGACTATCGCGCTTTTCGGTTAAGAGATAAACTCTGAATAAATTGATACTCTATTTCCAATATGGAAAGAATGATTAACGACCTTCAAGAACTCAGGGTGTTTGCCCATATTGTTTCCAGCGGCAGTCTGTCGGGCGCAGCGATAGCGATGGATGTCTCGCTGGCACTGGTCAGCAAGCGCCTCGCAGCGCTAGAAGCTCGCTTGGGGGTGCGGCTGATTCAGCGCACCACTCGTCAACAGGCGCTCACGCCAGAAGGATTGGCGTTTCACGAACGTTCTGTACGCATTCTTGCGGAAGTCGACGCAGCTGAAGAGTTAATTACCGGAAACCGTGACCAGGTGTCAGGCACACTGTCCATGACAGCGCCCAGAACCTTTGGCAGGCAATATCTGGTTCCCCTAACGACTCGCTTCCAGCTGCTGCACCCCCATTTATCGGTGAAAATGCATTTCAGCGACGACATTGTGGATCTGGTTGCCAGCGGACTAGATGTCGCGTTCCGATTCGGCAGTCTTCAGGATTCCAATCTGGGTGCGCGACTGATTGCCCCCAGTTATCGCATACTTTGCGCGGCACCAGGATATCTGGCACGACATGGCACTCCCGCGCATCCCGAGGAACTGGGGCAACATGCATGTATTGTTTATGGTGCCCGCCCCTCGGCACACTGGATCTTTCATCATAAGAAGGCATCTGTGACGGCGCAAATTCATGGCACCTTCATGGCCGGCGATGGCGAAACCGCACAAGCACTTGCTCTGGAAGGCGCGGGCATTCTTTTCAAGTCGGTCTGGGATGTCGGAGCACATATCGATTCTGGCCGACTGGTCCATATCATGCCAGACTATAGTGCGCCCACAGAGCCGTTGCACGCCGTAGTGCCGCACGCGCGGCAGCTTGCGCCTCGGGTAAGACAGTTTGTCGATTTTGCCGTGGAACAATTGTGCCAGGCCTGGCGCTGGGAGCTGAACACATGAACAAGCCCTCCTGTCTGAGGGCTTGCTGATCCAGCAATACAATACTAAACACCTGCAAATAACTCTGCGCTCATTAGTGTCATGTTCGGATCGATCATGGGAGCGAAGTCCATTTGGTCCAGAATATCTCTCTGCAGATCAATACCTGGTGCGATTTCAATGAGCAACAGGCCTTGCGCACTTACCTTGAACACGGCGCGCTCGGTAATCAACAACGCTTCCTGAGCACGTTCCTTGATTCCGTCTCCGACACGATAAGTAATACTCTGCACTGCTTTGGCAAACTTGCGTGTCTTCCCCTCTTTTTCGATCGTCAGCTTGCCGCCCCGGACGCTGGCCTGTAAACCGCCAGCGGTAAATGTACCAGTAAAGAGTAGCTTTTCCGCATTATGCGCAATATCAATAAAACCGCCGGCGCCGGGATTAACTGCGCCAAACTTGCTCACGTTGACATTCATTGCGCTATCAAATTCAGCGAACGACAAGGCTGTGCACTTACACAAGCCGCCATCAATTGCATCGAACTGTGTAACGCCATCCAGCAATCCTTCTGGCCAGATATTGGCCGAAAATTGCCAGCCACTCATGACGACACCGCCATATGAACCATGTTCGGTGGTGAAATAATAGTCCTTGATATTGTCTTCAGTCAGTACGCCATCTTCAATCATGACCAAAGGCATGTCGGCGGCAGCACCGAAACCGAGAATTGTCAGCGTATTTTTGGGTAATTCCCGGTAGGCACGACGAGCAATGATTTTATCCATTCCGGCTGGCGCTGCCGGTAAGGAGGCAAAATCCATTCCAATGGGCGACAAATATCGTGCGTCGAAATTGATATCAGTGACCATAACCTGAGTGGGATCGAGAATCACGCGGTCGACAAAATATCCTGGTATACGAATCTCGCGTGCTGGGCGCGAATAACGATCAACTTTACGTGTGACCTGCGCAATCACAGTGCCGCCACTGGCCTTGGTGGCTAGCGCCAGGGCAATTGCCGATGACAACAAGCCCTCGTCTTCAAAGGAAAGATTACCAAAGTCATCGGCTGCGCTGGCGCGAATCAGGCAATAATCGATAGGCCAGGTGGGATAGAACAGATACTCCTGGCCTTCGAAGTTGACCTTCTTGACGAGATCTTCAGTAGCGCGCGCGGTAAATCTACCGCCACTTTGCTCGGGATCGATAAAAGTCCCCAAGCCGATTTGTGTCAGGTAGCCTGGACTTTTTCTGGCGACTTCCCGCAGCCAATGCATGGATGCCCCTATCGGCCATGTATAGGCTTCGATTGCATTTTCCCTAATCAACTGGGTGAGACGGGGCCGTTCCCCTGTTTTCGGATTGACCGGGTTGATATATGACCCGGCGACGATGCGTTTCATCAATCCTTTTCTGGCAACTCGATCCATGCCGCCAATCTCCATTGCGTCTCCTGTACCGCATGGAAAATAGAAATGCAAATCTCTTGGAGCTTGCTCGGTTTCGAATCTGTTGCCGATTGCCGACAACAATTTGTCCGGTGTGGCCCAGCCAATCACGCCTACCGAGGCGACGCTTGCGCGGTCTGGGATATCTGCAACGGCTGCTTCTGCCGTCATTATTTTTGACATTACGACTCCAAAATGTACTCATTAAAAGAAAGCCTGGCAGTTGCGAAAAATCCAGCAACAAACATAAGATATCTTATTGATATATTTATAGAATATCATAAACCAAAATTGAATGCAGCAATCAAGCAGCCGGAAACCAGCAATCGCAGAAAACTAAGCCTGCCCACATGAGAAATGAAACATCCCTCACAAGATCGCTTCACACAAAAAAAACCGCAGCCCAATAATTGAGCTACGGCCAAGCCATGTGCAGACGACTTTACTTCGGCGAAACGGCTATTACACGTTGCCCGAAGCGAACGCATGCCAACGTCATAAGATTAGCGCGTAGGGTCTCCGTCCGTCCGTGGCGACCATTCTTTCCATGCGTCAAATTCACTTCTCAGCGATTCTATTTTGTCAAACAGGATCTTCGATGCATCTGTGCCCACCGGCAAACGCATCGGAGGTTCAGGGTGTTGCACCAGCGCCATCAAGACCTGTGCAAGCTTTTGCGGATCACCGATTTGGCGGTGGTTATTGGTTTCGTAGCGTTCATTGAGCGCCGTCACCGTTTGGGCATAATCTGGAATCTGTTTTTCTGCCGGTCGCATTGAGCTGCCATCCAGGAAATCAGTGCGGAAAAATCCTGGCTCAATGAGGGTCACCTTGATTCCGAATTGCCCGACTTCCGTGGATAGCGCCTCGGAAAAACCTTCTACGGCAAATTTGCTGGCGGCATACAATGTGGCCCCCGGCCCGCCTTTGATTCCCGCGACCGACGAAATATTAAAAATTCTGCCGTGACGCTGCGCTCGCATGGAAGGAAGCACCGCCCGGGTAACGTTAAACAAGCCGAGTACATTGGTATCGAATTGCCGTGTTGCCGCTTCCGGAGTATGGGCCTCAAATACGCCCAATTCGCCGTAACCCGCGTTATTGACCAGCACGTCGATTTTACCGAACTGCTTTTTCGCCGCCTCGACAGCCCGTTCCACCTGGCCAATGTCCGTGACATCCAGTGTCAGGGCCAGCAACTGATCCTGACTTGCATGCAACGTTTGCCGCATTTTTTCGATGTCCCTGCCGGTAGCAACAACCTTGTCGCCAGCAGCCAGCACTTCTTTAGCAATTGCAGCACCGATGCCTCGTGTTGCTCCAGTGATAA